>JACKZZ010015225.1_pt1 | contig 13373 bp, 8 predicted proteins | sample 8027871 | NCBI WGS metagenome assembly JACKZZ01 (sample SAMN15724774, study PRJNA655200) | protist metagenome | isolation source: fluorescence activated cell sorting (FACS) single amplified genomes of... | place: USA: West Boothbay Harbor, Gulf of Maine | collected 2000-07-19
TGCTGCCCCAGTTGCTGCTTCGTCGTCATCATCAGATGGTTCTAGTACATCATTCTTTAGCATCTTTACAGATTCTTCAAAAGCTTCTGATAAATTTTCTTTAGCTTCTTTAACATCCATTTCATCAGGTTGCTCAACTTCGTCATCATCCGATGGTTCATCACTTTCGTCATCTTCATCCTCTGCTGGTGTGCCATCAGAGCCCCCTGTTGCTGCTTCCTGGGTAGTGGTTTCAGAGGTCCCTGTTGCAGACGGTTCGATTTTAACATCTTCTGCGGATTCAGGAGCTTCTTGTGCTATTTTTTTCATTTGTTCAACAACCTCTGGGTCTTTTTTGTTTTCTTGCGCTTCATCCTCCTCCTCATCATCGTCATCCTCATCGTCGTCGTCATCCTCCTTCTCCTCTGTAGTAGCTGCTGCTCTTTTTTCTTCGTCATCATCCTCCTTCTTCTCTGCACCAGTTGCTGTTTTTTCTTCTTCTTCGTCATCTTCATCTTCATCTTCATCGTCATCCTCTGTTCCAGTTGCTGCTTTTTCTTTTTCTTCTTCATCATCCTCTTCCTCCTCATCTTCTTCTTCATCATCATCTTCCTCCTCAGTACCTGTTGCACCGGTAGCGCCAGTCACACCAGTTTCTGCCTTTTCATCATCTTTGGTTTCGATTTCCTTCTCCTCAGCCTTAACTGCTTCTTCCTTATTTTCAGTCTCTGTTGGCTTTTCAACTTGTTCTTTTGCTGCATCTTCTGGTAATTTCCCTGTGCATCCAATGCATCCTGCTTTTTTCTCGTTGTCCATTAAGCGTTTTAAATTTTCCAACGCAGTTTTATTATTAACAACTTCTTTTACTGCATCTTTGCGTACTTGGTCCATTACACCATAGTTGTCAGAAATGACTGTATATGGCTTACCAGTTGGTTGAGTAACTATTACAGGTTCCGTATTAAATTCTTCCGTACTATTACTCTTGACCGTATTATTACCTTTCCCCCGTAAGTTTGTTCTAACATTTGCTGCATTTCCAGCAACAATTAATAATGCTACAATAAATATTACTTTGCTATACATTTTGTGCGTCTGCCTGTCTGTATATATATATATATATATTCGTTAAACGTCTTGCAAATCAATTTCACACAGCAATGTATTGTGCCAGTTACGTGTGGTACAAAGGTCAGTGTCGTGTGCGAAACGAAGTGTGATGTGCACCTTCCAAATGTTAGTGTTATATAATAGTACTAAAGCTATTTGCTATTAAATATAGTAATTCATATAATAATATATAATAATATATAATAACAGCATTAAGGCACGCTGCTTTCCATGTTGTGCATTATTAATAGTTCTAATATAGTGGTATAGCTTATAGTAAGCCGTGTTCTGGCTCATTGAGCTGGACGCCCGCCCCTCTTTTTTTTTTTACTTTTCATCAAGGAATCCACTTCGATTTGCGTTTAAGCCTATTCATCATAGGGCCCGTCGATGATGGTACTGGTGTTGCCCTTGTAAATCGAAAGGTACGAGGTGAATCTTGGTACGACACCTTAAACGATAGAATGCTGTGTATATGCTATTTTAAAAATCAATAGTGTGTATTATGACAGGATGGATTCAATCCTATTACACTACAAGCATACACGTATTCGTATGAGTATATATATTATTACACATATCCGTGGCAATGCACTGCACAGCATTACAACAGATCGCTCACCTTCATCGATGACCGTAGTATATGCGACTGTGTATACCAGTAGTATACAGCTGCTCGTAGCAGTGGCTAATCGATGCTAATAGTATAATATATTATATTATTTTAAATTATTTCAATTATGGTAATTCGATACAATAAAATAATAATTTCGGCCAATAGCAGGAGGATACTACCATCATTTGAAATTACCGGCACAACACTACGAAATACAGGAGGATACATTCTAATAATATTCCTCCTACTAATTTATTAATTATTATTATTATTATATTATTATTATTATTATTCCATTGGCCATTTTTATAATAAATAACAACAATTTTGGTAACATTTTTCCCCCTAATAAACTACAAACAAAACACACAACACTCATCTTCTTTCTTACTCCCTATCCTCTTCCATACCTCTTCGTTTCCAGAAATCGTGACAACCATATAACATTTATAAGATTTTTGATGGAAAATAATAACATTAATAAAAAACAAAAACTAAACCCGCAAAGACTGGGTATTGCCGTGATAGGTTGTGGCTACTGGGGCAAACACTATGTCCGTATCACAAAACAATTAAATGACGTGAGGTGCGTCGTAGTATGTGATCAATCTGTAGAGGCATTGGAAAAAATTAAAAAGCAATATGCAAATATTGAAACAACATCATCGGTGGACAGTGTATGTAAAAATCAAAATGTTGATGCTGTAATTATTGTTGTCCCCGCAACATATCATAAAAGAGTAACAATGCAATGTTTAAAAGCTGGTAAACATGTTTTAGTAGAAAAACCATTAACAACTAATGTAAAAGATGGCGAAGAAGTAGTACAACTAGCAAAAGATATGAAAAAACAACTATTAGTTGGTCACACATTTTTGTACAATGACCGTGTGAAAATGGTCAAAGAAATATTAACAAAAAAAACATTGGGGCCAATACATACTATGTACGCACAACGTACAAACCTTGGGCCTGTTCGTAAAGATACATCTGTTTTGTGGGATCTTGCCCCACATGACGTTTCGATTTTTCAACATTTGACAAATGGTGTTTTACCAACAAAAGTTTCAGCAAACGGCTCATCTATTTTACCCTCATCAAATCACGTTGATGTCGCATTCATAACATTATATTATCCAAACAATTTAATTGGTAATATACACGTTAGTTGGTTAGATCCACATAAAGTGCGAACTGTAACATTGGTAACAAATAAAGCACGTTTATTGATTGATGATGTGAATAATATGGAACCTGTACGAATATTTTATAAACAAAGTGTCGATGAGATAGTTGATGATACGAAATCAAGCAATACTACATCAATAATTCCGAGTATGCCATATAGTTTTCGCGATGGTGAAATTTCATCTCCACCTGTAAAACAATCTGAACCATTAACAAATCAAGTATTGGATTTTGTTCAGTGTTGCTCAAACGATATGAAAACACCTGTATCAGGTGGTCAGTTAGGGCTTGATGTTGTAAAAATATTATCGGCTGCAGAAGAATCTATCAAAAATTTTGGTGCAAGTGTCACTTTGTAAACCATAAAACCATATCTATGTATATCTTATATATTTGGCATGCTGATGTAGGCCTTAATTAAGAAGTAATTGCGCAATTTCATTTGCATCGTTATTGATTATATCATATTTCAGTAGCGTGCGCAGGACGAAAAAAATGGTACACACAGATGGAGTGAGTATAAGGCTTGCATTTACATTAGCGTCGTGATAAATAACATGATAGAGGCCGATAACACACATATATATATGCGTTGTTTTTATTACACATAAAAGTAAAATATAATATTTTTTGTACATTATTATATTCATGTTTATTTTTAGACCGCCACCGATCTAATCGATTGATGCTATTTCAATGCTATACGGGCTAGATACTAAAAGTAACAACATAATTAACACACACAGATCAATCATCTGTCCAGTGCATGAACTTATGCACATTATAATGCCACACTGTTTTTGTACGACGAAAAATAATAAATTTTCGAGTCTGATTGATGTATGGTAAGCACGTAATAATATATATAAATGAGTAAGAATTAATTATATATATATATACACACACTATTCTTATATATTGGATATTAGCTATTGGCTATATAGATAATAAAATTGTTTTATAAAAATAAAAAAAAAATAATAAAATATATAACATATTTAAATATAACTATATAATAATAATGATATGCATATAATATATGTAGTATATAATAATAATAATTATTAATTTTAGTATATATGTACGTGTAAAAATACATTTTATGTTCATATTATTTAAGACGAATCATATCAAATGCAATCTTACGCGAACGACTTTTACACAATCTAATACATTTGGTACATCACACACGCACACACACACACATAGACAGATAATTATATATATTTGCTAGTTTGATATTTTAATCATATACACGGTGTATTTAAAAGTAAACTACAAAGAATACATATACAATATACAATATGAAACGACAAAATTCGAACCGTGGGTATAGCAATAATAACAGCAACAATACTTATGGAAATAATCAACATAGTTATAATCACAATCAACAACAGCAATACCAAGATCAGCAATACCAGCATATGAACACTAGTCCATATGGCCAACAAAACCAAACATACCAGCAACACTATAGAGGTTATGATAATAATGAGAATTCATTGACAATACCAAAAGCATTATTTACCTTTTTAGCACAAAATAATGTGTTTGGTAAAGAAAAGCCATTAAAAAAAGATGGGAATAATGTAACAGTAGGGCCTCAAATTACTCAGCAGTTTGAGAATGGGATCATATTTGCATTAGCAATCCCCAGAATTTGCCAAAGATTAGGTATACCAGTTGCACCAGCGAGACAACATTTAGCTGCGGTGCAACCTAGTGCGTCACCGAAAGCACGCTTAACTAATTGGAATGCTGTTCTAAATGTATTAGCTCAATCGTTCCAAATGTCAATAAATAACGATACAAAAGCATTGTTAATTGCAGGCGACCAAGAAACTATTATACGCGTATATGATGGTTTCCGTAGACGGTGCACGCAGCAAGGTGGTGGGCAAAATATGGGTCAAACGAACAGTATGATGATGGGCACAAATGTTGGTGTTGCACAAGGTGCTACTGCTGGAAATGCAGCTGGCCATGCAGCGGTAATTGCGAAAATGATGGAAAAAGATAATGTATTAGAACAAATTCAAACAAATCCAAATATATCCCCATCTAGTGCAAAATCCGCTATGGAACTAGTACTAATTACAATGTGCCAAAGTTTATCAATTAGACCAGACCAAGCAACAGCATTACTATCGACAAATGCCCATTATTTAGGCCATATGTTCATGCGTGGAGTTGCAGGATCATTTGACGCTATGCAGCAGTGGTCCATGCAATTATTGCAATATGCACAAAACATGTGCGCTTTGTTGCGTAAAGATATCGTTGTCTTGCCAATGATATTGCATACATTGCGTATTGGGATATTTACACCAAATGTTCAAGTAGCAACAACAATTATAACTTTGTTTGCACGGTTGGTTAGTAATCTTCCAGCAGAATCTGCAAAAGTGAATATTTGGAAATGGTTTATCGCTGGACCTGGCGGGGTTGGTGTAAATACTGGTTTACAAGCAATTCTAGCAGCAATAAATACCCATCGAACCAGCACAAATAATGTCATGCCAACAATATGGACATTGATTAAAGCAATTATATCTGGTCCATCCGATGTGCCCATATCGTCGCGAAATAAACAAAATTCAAGAGGTATGACAGCATTTATTTGCCAGCATTTACAAGCTATGGTACCAGATCCAGTTGTATATATGAATAATGTTTTGGATATATTACATGGTCTGTTCTCGTTGGGTGAAGACATGATTCAAATGGCAAAGAAAGAAGGTACAGCAAGAACATTAATTGAATACTCACTTGCGCGTGCAGATAATAAACGATTAAATGAGCAGCAAAGTATGATTAAAGCAGCAGAACAAAATGTCGACGTTAAAGAATCCAGGATACGCATAGCTGCACTAGAATTGAACGTATTTCTATGGATACAATTTCCTGAAATTTTCGATGAAATTCCACAAGCTACTAGACTAGGATTAGCCCTTTTGAAAAAGGGTGTTACGGATAAAAGTGTCGAGTTGCAAATATCGGCTGCCACATTGCTTTTTCATTTATTAGATACATTTGCAAAAACAAAGCACCCATTCGCGCCATATTTATACAAGTCATTAATATTTGCATTGATTGGTAGCTCTGATAATGAAGTTTTACATGAATACATTTTATGCAATATGATATCAACACTCGATAAATTTGCAAACATACCGGTTGTAGTGTTGATAGACCCTTTGATTAAACAAATAGCCAAAGAAGGGTACAACAACCACCAAGCCCAGGACCGGCTTATGCATTCCGCACCCCCCCAGGTGGCAAACGCCGGAATCGCCATAGGACACAAGGTGCCTTTATGAGTATGTCTCAGTGGCAAGGCTCCATGGCAAAAAGTGAAAAACGGCGCCAAAAATCTAGAAGTTACAGTACGAATGGCGGCCGCATGCGGGCAAAAAGCCCGGAAGCATTAACGCACGATGTTCCAGGTTTAGATGGTACTAATGAAGAGAACTTAGCCACGGCAGCTAGAATGTTTCATAAATGGAACAAACAAATGAAACATGCATATGATGCATATGCACAGTCGCGAGCAAATAAAGATAGCGATGCTATTACGTTTGATCATATGAAAGTTGGACGTTCGTTTTTAAAATTTAAACATTGGATGGTTTTGCTACGAGATTATGATGAACCTATTAATAATTATTATAATAACATAAAAAAATATAATAATAATATAATAAATAAATTGAAAAAATAATAATATAATATGGCCTTATTAGTGAACTTAGTGCGTGATAACTAATAATACTGAATACGTTGAATCGATTTTGAAAACCCCGTGTGTGCATAGCGGTGTTGTTATGTAAATACTAGCTTAGCGTGACATTTTCCAAGAGCAAAATTCAAGGGACCGTGAAAATACAGTGGCAATATTTAGAGACATTAGCATGGAATAGCATTGAAAACGATTCACGTTACAACGTATAACAATTAAAGTTGTCCTTATTATAAGCGATTCAAAAAAAAAATAATAATAATATATGGCAATAATAAAAAATACCAGGAGAATAGCAATAATGTGTTTTTTTTTTTTTTATTATTAGTTTATTACCAGGTATTGAATTGCTTATATAATAATTTCATATGATGTTGTGTACAACAGTGGAATACACGAAAATGCAGAATAGGAGTTCGAAAAGCTTTTCTATGAATAAACGTTTGACATACAATCATAAACAAAGGAAATCAAAGACGGTTGATACAACTGTAATAGTAAGATTAAAATGGGCATCAGAGATTTACACAAAGTATTATCCTCGTTAGAGCGAAATTGTTCTATAAAGACATTTCAACATTTAAATATTGGGATAGACGGCCACGGTTGGTTATATCGTTCGGCAGCACGTACTGTTAAACTTTACTACGAGCAAAATGAACCAAATAGCATTGGGGGGGCAAACGATACATCACTAGAAGAATTAGTGATCCAGAAAGCGTTGAAATTTTTTGTGGCTGAAATAAAGAAAATGCTAGATCAAAATATAAATAAAGTTATTCTTGTTTTCGACGGTGACAAAATCCCAATTAAAATGTTTTCGTCCTCCACAAAAAATAATAAAAATAATTATAATAAACATCGTATTAAGATAACTAGATATATGTGTGTCACGATATCCCGACATTTAGAACGTGAATTTGCAGACAATGCCAGAGTTGAAGTTATCAATGCACCGTACGAAGCGGACGCTCAATTGGGATATTTGTACAAAACGAAAAAAATCGACGTTGCTATTAGCGAAGACTATGACCTACTATGTTATGGTTGTAAACATATTTTTTCAAAATATAGTAGAGGGGGTGACGGGGTATTAATTGATGCACGTTATTTATATGCGTGTGATTGGAAACCAAATAAAAATTTCGGCAAATGGACCGAAGAAATGTTTTTGACTTTTTGCATATTGTGCGGTTGTGATTATTTGGCTCGTTTGCCATTGGTCGGCCCTGTCAAAGCATTTGATTCAGTGAATACATATAAAACAATTGAATCAATTTTGAAATGTTGGGAGGAAGATGGAAGTATTGAAAATATACCTGAGTCATATTTAAATGACTTCCGTAGATCATATTTGACATTTTTATATGCAATTGTCGTTGATAATACTGGTGCACGCGTACATTTAAACAAAGTCCAGCCCAATGATGCAAAATATATTGGCGATTATTTAGGTGTACTAGAAGATCGCACACGTCAAAGCGCTTTTGGTATTTGATGGACAGGTTATTATCATGTTCTCGTAGGGAATTCGATAGGGTTGTAAAAATAATGTTTAAATATATACGTTTTACGTACGAACTCCCAATATCCTCTATGATGCCCGTATGCTATTTAATAGATTTTTCGGGGCATCATAGAGGATCTTGGGAGCTCGTATTTTAGGTGTGTAACGTTTACTCGTGTATCGTAGCTTTTTTTAAAATATATTAATGTGATTTTCTTTATACTCATTATTAAATTATTACGCGTCAAAATAATTCCAGGTAAATATATTATACGAGTAATACATAATAGTGACGTCAATGAATCACAACCAATTGACATAAATTCAATAAACTTTAAATAATCATGCCTCTGAACGATTGTGAAATCCCCGTCAGGTTCTGGCAACTGGCAACATAGCAACCAGAGTAAGAGCAAGGAATGAAAAAGCACGCAAGAAGAAAGTTCACAAGAAATCACAACATTTTATGGCTTGGAATCTAGACACGCGCGTCTTCTTCTGAGTCATTTTCAAATGAATGTTAACCCCAAAGGTAGTAAGTTTACTATAGATGTAGATCTAGTCGAAGTATACATTAGTGACTTGAAATAAGTTAAGTTAAAACATAAACTTTTATGTAATTTGAAACTTTAAAAGTAAGTTGATAATCATTTTTAATATTTATAAACCGAGTAACTTAATGTGTGTTATTTAAAAAATATTTTTTAAAATAGTTAAAATGTTTTAAAGTATCATATTCAATATATGCGATTATCGCAACACACACAAACTGTTTTTTTTTTTTTTTTAATTAAAGGAGAACAGTCGCGCATATTAAAATTCATTTCGAAGTACGATACTAATATCATATATTTTTAATAGAGATGCATTTTTACCTATTTAATATTTCAAATACATATCGGCATTCCTCTGAGCCATCTTCTGCTAAATCTGTTACATGCACACCATTTGCCGCATTTGATGTTCCGAATCTCGCGCGAAATGTTTGTGGTCGAATGTGTTGAGCTAATTCAACATCGTGTGGTCCGGCTAAGTTTCTCATGCGTTCAATAACACCCTCAGCGCGTATTTCCATAGCAATACTAGGTGCAATTGTCATTTCATCAAGAATATCTGAATAATATGGTAACACACCTTTATATACTTCAAATAATTCTGCAGCCTCTGCACGATTAAAATGTATCATTTGCATTGCACTTACTTCATATCCACCATTTAAAATTTCATTAATAATTTCACCCGCTTTACCGTTGCGTACGGCAGTTGGTCGTATTACACACAATGTACAATTATCAAATGTAGCTGTTGCTGGGTAACGTCTTCTATCCGTGAAATAACCCTTATTATCTGCGGTTGACATATCATAATGTATGCCCTCTTGGAACATACCATTTGAAGCATTGTTCCATGTATTTTGTACGTCATTTCCAATCATTTCAATTGCTACTGTTGGTCCATTTTCATCTACCATGCGTAAACGGCTTACACTTAATCCTGATAAATACGCGCATGAAATAATCTTTCCAACTATATTATATGCGTCTGGTTTTGTAACAACAAGTAATGTTCCACGTTTTGCACTTAAAATATTTTTAGTAGCTTGATCCAAATAACCTTTTACAGTTAATTGGCGTGCGTGGACGGTGACAGTAGAACCAATAGTCAAATCATCTAATCGAACGGATGGATATGGTGCACGCTTTAAAAAATTTCTACGCGCTTTTGGATCAAACATCGATATTTCATTTGCTAAGTTACCAGACCTAACAAAATAGGTTAACGTATATTCTCGTATTAAATCTGCTTGACGGTCATACCACTCTACTACAAATCCATACTTTTCTGCTTCCATTGTTGCTTGTTACGTATACCTTGTGCTTGTGCTATTAATATACACCCGTGAATAAATAGATGAAATATTCTAACACTTGGATCTATTTATGTATGTATGACGAAGAACTTTCTGCTTCTCACGGTTACCTGCGTGTATAAGAGACGACGGTGATACTATATTCTTTGTGTATAATATTATTATTTCAATATCATTATTATCATTATTATTATTATTACTACTATGAATTGTTTATTATATTTTTCAATCAAGTATTATTATTACTACGTATTACTATTGTTCTTGTTCGTCTATTATTTTATTTATTAAAAAAAGAGTGTATTATTATTAGAAATAGTAGAATAACGTTATTATACGTTGTGGTGGCGTCGCAGTATACTACGAGACTACACGAGTGATAGGATGGAAGTGGAGTGAACGTTTCGCTTGACGGCGCCTCGAAGAATGGTAGTGTCGTTATTTCCACCCCTACTCTATACTATACATATAAGTAGGTGCCGTTTACTTGCACTCCGCCGTTAAAATTCAAATTTTGTAGTTGTTTTTTTGTGTTCTAATTTTTCTTTTTACTATATAATACAATTGAAATAATTCTGCTTCAATGCAGCTGAAGTTGGAATGTGGTCTGCTCCATTGTATTTCATTGTATTTCACTCTAAATTGGTGATCAAACCGAGTATACAATAGTGTGCAATGTTATTCTTATATTATTACTGCTTCTACGATGATGTTGTTGCTTTTTGAATTATTTATTTAATAATTTTTTTATAATACCAGGTATTATTAAATAATAATATTTATCATTATAGTATTTATTATTAAATTATTACAAAATACTGCTACAACATATCATTATTGCATTTCTTCTCACACTTAAAATTCGTACGAGTAAGTTAATGATACGTAAGTTTTACACAACAAATAACGAAGAGAGATTTTTGTTTTATATATTAAAGATTTAATTCATTTTTAATTTGTTCCATGAAATCAAATGTTTTTTTACTATTTTCTTGTTGGATTTGTTTTTCCTCATTTGTGGCTTTTGTTAATTGATTTTGTAATTTCTTTATTTCTATTCCTTCTTCAAAATTTCTAGTTAATTGTTCTATTTCCTCTGCCGATAACTTTCTACTTTTGGTTTTAGTTGTACCACCGCTCATATTGTTTGTACTTTTATTATCATGTCGTACATTAGCATGTTTTGAAGAAGCATCAATTAATATAGGCTTTGTTATACTTTTTTCTTTCCATTGCGTCATCATTACTGGTGTGGTCCTATTATTATTGCTATTCTTTGCCAGCATACGCCGATTCGCCATTAATGACTTATCATTGTTACTATTGTCATTGTCGACCAAACCTTCTTCCCCATCCCTTTTATTCGTATCACCTTGCCCATCAATATTTTCTTGTTGTGAAGAGGCGCCATGTAGCATTTGCGGTTGTCTACGTAAATCTCTCATAGTTATGATTGGTTTATTCCTGTTGTTACTACTTGGTTTATAACTTGAAAGTCTTTCTTCATAGCGATCCTGTTCTTTCTCTAAAAATGCGTGATTTGACAATTTATTGCTCTCAATTTTCTTCTTTCGTTTGACCTTGTTGTTGCTTTTCTTCCTTCTCATTTTCTTTCCATATAAACTTGTTTTGTTGCGTCTTTGTTGTTCTTTTATAGCTATCTGAGATTTATTGTTCCAACCAAGTTGTTGCTTCTTTTTCTTATTCCGTCTTTTCTCATTACTACTAAGGGAAGTAGAACGTCCACCATTTTGACGTTTATTTATTTTCAAATTAGCAATATACGCAAATGCCTCTTGAACGAGCCTAGCTTTCGTTTGCTCTTCTAATTCTTTCCGTGCGCGGATCGTTTCCTCATCCTCCTCTTCTTCCTCAGATCCATCATTAGACTCTTCTTCATCGTCTTCAAACTCGTCGTCGTCGCTATAAGTGTCTTCCTCCTCCTGGTTGTCGGTTGCTTTTGTTGCTAATCCCTTGGGCATAATAGTGGTCTTCTGTAAACAGCTGATTGGCTTGCCAAACAATTGTGGCCGAGGCATTATTGGGGATGATGGAGCTCTCGGTGCCTTGATAAAATTTGTTGCTGTGTCCGTACCTGATATAAATACACGTCCAGCATCACCTAGTTTCGGGCCTTGTACATTCAAAAAATCATCCATTGTTTGTCTATTCAGCAATGCACCAAAAAATTTTGTTTCTTTCGCAATATCTTCCACCTTTATCCCTGCTTTCGTAGGATCTCCACCCGGGTGTATTACATAATGACCAACGCCAGTCATTGATGTGCCTGTGCCGCCAGTAGTTACATAGCACGACGGTGCAGATACACTGTTATTATTTAACAATGCAGCTGCTTTTAAACCAGAGCCACCAGCATGTTGTTGCGTATAAGATGATGCCATGATGATTTATTTGCAAACGGCTGTTATTATTTCAAAAGAAGAAGATCAAGAATTGTAAATGCGTCGTATCTATATTATTTGCATCTCTGTGAGAGATCGAAGGGTAGTTGCTACATAGTTGTCGCGAAACAATCCCTCCTCCCTTGGTGGAATTATTAATTAATAATAATAATAATAATAATAAGTGCATAATAATTTCAATAATAATTATTAATAATAAAAAAAAAAAAGGAAGAAAAAAGGCAGTGGCCCAGCAGTGCATAATAATATTATTATATTATTATTATGTATTGGCCTATGTATATTATTATTATAATTATAGGAGTACTGTACCAATAATAATAATAAAATAAAAAATAAAAAAAAAATAATAATAATGATGCACTGTATGCATGAGTAGTACTGTTTATTATTATTATTTTACTACTACTACGGTGGATTTCAAAAGGTGCCTGAAACTACAATGCTGAGACGAGTTAATTCCGGCCGCACTTGTCCTCTTTCAAGTATAACGTTTTTTTTTTCTAGTAGTTGAATTATAAATAATACTGAGACTAGTTATAGCTACAAATACCTTAAATACGATGTACTGTCGTATAGCAGCAGCTAGCCCCTCAGCTAGCTTGGCTAGCCCGCTATAGCTGTATAGTAATTTAAAATCACAATGCTAACCACAGCTAATAATACCACCTCAGTATTAGTAAAATATAATTATACTAATAGTTGCTCTAGTAGTCGCATAAACAAATGACTACTTATTATTGCGCCTAGTTTAAGTTGTATTACGTGTATTAAGTATTATTATCGTTATTGCAACAACAACTAATAATATTCGTATTTAATTTATATTATTTTCGGCTAACAACAACAACATAGTATAATATTATTACTATTATTGCGTGGGATATTTTAGTAGTACTATACTAGTGTTTGTTGTTTGTTATAATTTATTTTATTAT
>JACKZZ010020568.1_pt1 | contig 13373 bp, 6 predicted proteins | sample 8027871 | NCBI WGS metagenome assembly JACKZZ01 (sample SAMN15724774, study PRJNA655200) | protist metagenome | isolation source: fluorescence activated cell sorting (FACS) single amplified genomes of... | place: USA: West Boothbay Harbor, Gulf of Maine | collected 2000-07-19
TTAGACGGTTTTACATGTGCGTTACACCAGGCGAGCAGAGAAGCTAATGCACCGATTAGCACTTGCTCTGAGAATCACCACGGTGGTGGGAATTAATTGAAAAGAGGGTTGGCAACCGACCACCCCACAAATATTATACGTTTAATCAAGATTTTTCAATCGGAGATAGATATATTATGCATATTTTATGAAGAAAAAATATTAATGCTATTCCTATATAATTTTACTATCGCTCTTCAAAAATAAGAAACACGACTGTCGTTGTTTTTCTTTACGTAAAATGCGATGGTAGACACCTGTTCAACAAAGCGTCAATTGTCCTTGGCGCGAAAAAAAATCTGACTCGATTTGCAAAGTATGGAAGCGTTCCGTCAGAAAATGACAAACGAAAGCATGGAGGACGTATAACTGTATAAGTTTAGATCACACAACCGTTCCGCTTCCCACGTCTGCGCTTCAACGAGCGTTTGTAAATTGTTTGCCCTCAATTGACTTGGAATTACGGTTCCTAGGGACAATTTTGTGTGAAATGGGCGATTTGGACCAAACGCCACCCCAACAACCACTTGTTCATTTAATTGTGTTGGAATAACAAATCGCATAGGCATACTTTTATCTATCTAAAACTACTTTTGAGCGTTTGAAATTAAGAAAAAAAACCTGTTTTCATAAAGATCTCTTCATTTCAAATAGTTAACACAAAGTCCATGGTACTTTTTCAATTCCGCGCCACAGATACTCGTCAATTGCAAATCGACGGTCTCTGTGTTTTCTTATGCTGTGTTTATGTTAAAGATAAAAATAAAATATACAGCTACACAACATACTACCGGGCTTCACTTCTTCGAAGAAGATGTTTTTTTCGTTCATCATTTTGTTTGTTTTCTCCCCTCCTCCTTCCTTGGTATTATACCTCTTCTTCCGACGACCGCGATACGAGGAATTCTGCGAAGTGAGTGTGGACTGCCACCTTCGTGGTAAAACTTTTTTGATACAAAAATCAGGCTATATAAAGCCTTACAGAAGAATGACATATGTCGAGCAAATCACGGACCAAGTTACTCTAAAAAATTAGTAGCACGTAAAAAATGAAGGTACTTTACCAAACTCTGTTGTTGGCAGCCGTTGCCACGGCGACGCCTGAAACTCTGTACTCGCCTACACCCTATGGTCAGGTCCTTTCGCACTGTGTTCACGAAGTACCGAGCGGTTCGCATATAAAGGAATTGCCTTCCGGAGACACTCTCGTTGTACCACCAAACAAAGGCGTCAAGGGATATGTTATTCCAAAATGTGACGATCGTAATGGTACGCTTCCAGTACTGAAAAGGAGCGTACGAAAGTCTGTGCAAGGCCTACCTCCGAATTATGACGGGTGGCTTCAGTATACAGCCCTCAACACTTCGCAGGTTGGTTTGACTGGCGGCTTTGACGCATTTACAAACGTAATGACGGTGCCGGATGTTCCTAAAGATACCCCACAAGTGTTATATTTCTTTCCAGGACTCCAAAATATCAATTGGATCCCGAAAGTCGACCCTGAACCAACGCCATCAAACCCGTTCGACATTATCCAGCCTGTGCTTCAATTCCCAGGTGGTTTTCTTAACCAAGGCTGGGGATTAAAAAGTTGGTACGTCACCGTTAATGCTGGTGCGCTTTTTTCCAAAGAGATAAAAGTTAAGGCGGGCGACGAAATATTGTGCAATATGACCCGCCTGGGGGAAACAAAGTGGTCTGTTGCTGGAACTTTGAAAAGTAGTGGCCAAAGCACGACGCAAGTAGCGGACAACGAACGGCTGAGACTTCAGCCTTGGGCATACAACACTTTGGAATGTTATGGGTGTTCCGGGTGCTCAACCTTTCCCCAGACTCCGATTGTCTTCAAAGAAAACAAGCTCTATCAGAATGGAGAGCTGATCACCAAAATCAAAGGCACGGACTGGCAAATTAACCCGCAGCCGGCAGAACACCTTGAGTGTCACGAACGTACTTCTGTTGACCCCACAACTGGGGATACCACAATATCTTTTCAAAATTAACGAGAGGAGCGTCGGGGCGAAAGTGTCCAAGACCGTGATATGTCATATGCGAGAGGAGTTGCCTACAGTACACTGTGTACACACGAAAAAATAAATTAATACTTGCGCCTACTACTACTAAAAATTACATAGGAGAGAGCAATACAGAACATTGTATTCCCGGCAAACAACAAACAAACGCAGTGAAGTGTAGGCCGTCAGAGTTTAGTATCTTTCACTTCTTTCAGTCGCAAGCTTGGCAATACTTCGAGAAATGTATGAATCAGCGCAGCACCCAAAGCTTTGCTTCGCTCAGGCGTCCATTGCCTCTCTGGCTCGGGGTTATTGTACGTCGCGTCTTTGAACGGCATTTCCAAGGTCACGGCAAGACAATTGAATCGATTTGTAATTTGATCGGCGCCGATTGCCAAATTGGCCTGCCCTGGCGCATCGCTCCCATACCCTTTGCCTCTTTGAAAATCTTCTGAGGCTTCACAGTATGCGTCCGAAAACTGGTCAAATAAGGACTTTAATCGTGGGGACCAGTTCGGACAACCAGCACAGTCCGCAAAAAAATTAGCTTCGATCTCTTCATCCCCATGAACATCAACATATGCATCACACCCTGTTGCTTTAACTTCGTTCAGAACATGATAGACTTCAGGAGATCGTTCCAACGATGGCGCGGTGTAGTCGCCAGTGCTACACCACTCCCTATTTAAATTTGCCCCGCAAGCATTCGTTCGCAAGTGGCCTCGAACAGTTCCGTCTGGGTTCATGTTTGGCACAGCGTGGATGGTGGCTTGCTGTCGCAGTGCTTCCCCGGCCTTATTTGTTTCGTCCAGCAGAGCACCGATGAAACCTTCCATGAACCACTCTGCCATAGATTCTCCAGGATGCACTCTGGCGTTCACCCACAAATGCATTTCCCCTGTCCCTACAATCAAATAATCAATTGGGCGGTGATCCAACGTTAGGCCTAAAACCCTGAGGGAGCAAAGCGGAGACATTGCTGACTTTGCAACGAGCTGCTGGTGCCGCTCGTAAGTGAACGGGGCGAAATATGCAAACCAAACCGTATCTTGCGTTGACAGATGCTTCCACTGGAGAACACCGTTAACATCGTCATACGACGTGTCTTGAATTCGAAACCAACTCTCTTGGTCATAACTCGCGCACGTCTTGTAATTCTTCCATCCCGCCGGATAGCTGGACTCTCCGGCGTTAACCACGCGGTATGTCACGTTCCGGCCTTTGACTTGGCTGCTTCGAAAATAAAACCATTGCGCGTGGCACCGCCGGTCAGTTCCCTCAGTAAACGGTTCGCTGCGAAGTCGCAAAGTTACACTATCAGATTCTACGGTTTCGACCAGAATGCTACCAGAATCGAAATTCGCGTTGATTCCAATGCCCCCTTTCACCGAGCAGTCAAGATACGCGCTCGGTAAAGAAGTGCTTTTTGAAGATGCTATTGAAGCCATCGTCCCAAAGAAATTGGATAACTAAAACAGGTGAAAACGAGCTGAACGTTAGGTGGACTGCTTAACGCTCGAACATATCTTGAAATGGTGAGTACCATCCGATATGAATTATAAACAATATTCATTTCTGTCACAGAGCGGGAGAGTCTTTGTTTTAAAGTAATACTTTTAATGATAAAGACTTCAAACTTCCTGGTGTGTCTGTCACTTCCCGGACCAAATAACAGGGCGTAGCTCCCGTGAGTTGATTTTAGAATTTGTTTATCTAAATCAGCTAACTAACATGGAGTTAGTGTTACAAAAAATAGCATTGAATAATAGGTAAAATGACAAAAAAACTTATTATTTTAACCAACAAAAGTTCTATTTTATTTTCACTATACCAATTTATATATATAGGACATTATTACAAATACAAAAAACATTGAATTTTATCGCAAGTTATTGTTAGGAGTAGGTAGGGTGAGGGAGGGGTCGATTAGTTTATAGCTTAGTAGTAAAACGTCCATATGTTTCTTTTCTTTTTTCCCTTCTTCGGTGAAGATTTTGTTGGATCATCCGAGGCCTCCTCTTTCCCTTGCGATTTTTCTGGCTTCTTCTTCTTCTTCTTCTTCTCTCCCAACAAGAATGCCTTTGTGTCTATTTTGACGGCTACTCGCTTGTCTTTTATGTGCTCTTCTGTGTCTTGTTTCTGCTGTTGGAGGTGCTTCAAGTCTGCCTGGATTCGGTTTAATTCTTCTTCCAAGTCCCTGGCCTCTTCCCTCATTTCCAAAATGGCATTTTTGATTTCTATCGAAGCTCTATCATTTGTAGTTTCCCCAGGTGGCCGATTTGCCAGCCGCACGGTAATGCGCTCTTCGAACACAGTTATGGATGCTAGCTTCTCCTTCAGCACCCTTGCAACGCGCACTTCTGCTTTCTCTGCCCTACGTATGATCTTCATATCCTTTAGCTCTGCTTCCACATTCTCAATGATCAATTTTTCTGTTCGCAAACACTCCCGAAATTGAAACGACACATCTTTCTGTGCTTTCTGAAGGTCTGCGTTGGAGCAGAAATCCCCCAGTGACTGGCAGATGGCCTTTATGTTAACTCGTGTGTGGCAGGCTTTATTGACCAATTCTTTGCATCGCTTTGACAACCGTTCAAAGGCAGTGGTCCAAGAGTCTACTGGCAAAAGCGATTTGTTTGCCTTTGGTGACGATGCTATCTGTGATTCTGGGGAGACAGACTTCTGGTCAGTCGACTGGGTGTTGCCTTCCCCGGTTTCAACACTTTCCTTTTTTATCTGGAGGAGTGGAACGATTTCGGGCATTTCTTTGGTCAAGAGTTTTGGGGCTTTCAAATTGTCTGTTTTCTTTTTGAAGCCTGCGCTCGTCCGACCGCAGCCGACGGACAAGTGGTCTGTGCGAGCATTAAGAGTACTCAGCACGGTACCATCAAGTTCCATCGCTACTTTTTTGTCCTGTATCATTTGTTTTGCCGCATTTATTGCCCTGTCCATCCCTTCAAGCACATCCGTCACGATGTCTATCTGGTTTTCAAGTTTTTCAGCCCCTGCCTCCAGAAGAGACAGCTCCGTTTCCAACGCTTCTTGGACTTTATCTTTAATCTTATGACTTTCGGGTCGTGTTTCTCGCACTTCAGTCCTTTGTTCGTTCAAACTTCGTTGACGAATTAATTTTTCAAGCCTTAAGGACAAATCCTCTTTGTCAGAATTTAATCTTTCACGTTCTGCGTCCAAATGAGCGAGCAAGCGCTTCATTTCGTTGTATTGTTTCCTGTTAGCGGCAATTTGTGAGCGAAGTGCCCGGTTGACCCGAAAATGACTGCTTTCCTCCACGCTCAGGGAGGTCGAATTGTTAGAAGCCAACCCAAGCCCAGCCTTGTTTTCGATAGGCTCTGCAACATTAAGGGACCGGTCAATGGTGCCACGCTTTGGTATTACAGTGCCGCTGGTTGCAGCCTGCTTCAACGTGGACTGGAATTCCTCTCGCCTCCGGTTTCGTTTTTCTTTGATCATCATTTTGGACTTTTCCGGGCGTTGCTCCTTCGCGGGTACGGCGTATTTGTCTGGGCTACCACGTCCCAACGATTTTTGCAACAAAATTTTCTGTATTTTTTCCTGGGACTTAGAGTACTGTGCTATGGCATTCGGCTGGGTCTTACCTTGTAGCTGTTCTCTCCATGCACTTTGTGAATCTGGGGAGACTACGTATTTGCTCCCCTGTCCTTTTGGCGCAATGCTCGGGGAACTTAAGAATCTGGACACCTCTGCGTCAAGCTCATCAAACATTATGACAGTTATAATCAGTTATCTTAAGAATATAATATAATTGAATTCAACGCCTGTAAGTCTTGGTTGCCCTCACTCTTGAAACAAACACGCAAATTTGAGCACGAAATCTTCATTCGTGCGCGGTATTTTCTTATGAGTGCATTGTAAAAGGCATGTTGTCTTTAGTTGTTTGTTTCATATCCTGCAAAATATTCCAAGTGTTGCTAGTTGTGTTGTACTTCTTGTTCTTCTCTTTTTTAAATAATTATAATGGAGGTACAACCTAACACAGCATCTAAAAGTTTTTATATTTTCGTTGTCATGGTAAAAAAAAAGAGAATTGAGTAACAAAATTGAGTTACATTAAATACAAATTAGAATCGAAACAATTTATTGGTTCTTCCTTCTTTTAATCGCTCTGTTCCTTTTGTTTGTATATATTAGGGACTTTGCATTTCACACAAAGTAGTATTGACAAAGATATTCTATGTAATATATAATAAATTCGTTGTTCATCTTCCAATTCTATTTTTGTCACATAGTCTCTACTAAAAAATAGAAATAATACTTCTTTCTTTTTTTCAATAATTCATTACAATAATAGAACAACATCTTCTATTAAATACATTAATATTTATTATATTATTCATATTTAAAACGGATAACGGATTAATAAAATATTTTAATTAAAAAAAATAATCCATTGCATTGGAATGTATACATAATACATAGAGAATAGAGACTACCGAACCGGTAGTCGTCTACGAGCGTAAGAAGTAGAAGCCAAATACAAACCCCGACTTTAACCCTAATTTGAAAAATAGATATTTTAAGGTATTTCAAACCAAAATTTAATTGTCCAAAAATTGAGCATTAGTTAGCGAGTCCAGAGGAGAGTAGTCCGTTTCACCCTAACCGACAGAAGAAGAAGGGTCTGAATTAATATAGACACAGCATATATGCTTAATAAAAAAAAAAATCGACAAATAATTATTATTATTATTATTAATAATAATTTTTTTTTCGTGTCATTTATTACTCGGTCGAGAATTGGTTGCTGAATACCGTATGTTCACGGTTCGAATGACAAAGGCACGGGTTTGGCATTTTTCTGTCTGTTAAGAAATGAGCGATATGAAAATCATTTCGTTGACAAACTATTGTACATCATAGTGGTTGAGAAGAGAGGGGAGATATACTAGCAATTAGTACTTTGAAGATGGCTACTAATTTCTACCTTAGTGAACTCTCGTCGCAGGACAAAGCGAAGTTTTTGTCCATTGCGGGTGGGCTAAACCGTGACAAACAGCAGAATAAAACGCAGAATAGTTTCGTAGGAAATAGAGATGCTATACTGAAATTAAGGGAGAGGTTAAAGGTGATGGAGGCCGAAAAGGATGAGTTAGAAGGGAGCAACGGTCACCTGAAAAGGGAATTAGGACTGGCACAGGAGGAGGCAAAAGACTTAAAATCGGAACTCGAAACACTTCGCAACGTGCACGAGAGGACCGTTCAGGACAATAGAAAAACTGTAGATCGAATGCAATTGGAGCGTTCCGCAGAATCGTTAAAATCGGCGGATGCTATTTCCAATCTTGAAGCTAAATTAGCCAACCTTGAGGAATACGAACTTTTGAAACAGGAATTCGAAGCCACCATTGCTGACTTAAAGGAGCAGTTACGGCAGCAGACGCAGGACAGCTTGGAAAAACAGCAAGCCCTTGAACAAAAAGTTCAAGATACAATGGAGAACGGGGAAAGGCGAAGGCGGAAGGATGTACAGGTGGTGAGAGAGGAAATGGAAGCGAAGCTAGAGCACATGCTAGACGCTACCACCAGGACAACTATAACAGAAAATTCCAGGATGACTACCGAGCTGCAATACCTTTCGCATAGAGTGACCCAACTGTTGCACAACAACAAGCGCTTAACGAAGAAGAACAAGTATCTGACCAGGGAATTAAGCTCTTCTGTCGAGATGTCGAACGAGACCACTAAGCGGGTCCGATTTTACCAGCGTATGTACGAACAAATGAAGAAAGCCTCCGAGATTGAAATGACAGCAAAGTTGGAGGAACAGGAAAGCGCCAGGGTAGAGTTGTTGCAAAAGGCACAGAAGTCTTCAGGTAGTAACACGGTAGGGCACCAACCAGGCTCCAGCAATACGCGAGAGTATACTGCAGCTTTGGAGGAGGAGTTTTTTGATACGGAGAAAAGCGAGGACGTGAGGGATGTTTCATTAGCACTGAACGAACTCACTACCTTGCTAGAAGATCGGTTGAATAAAGGGCAGTCAGAGGTACAGTTTTGTCGCGGAAAGAATGAGGAATTGTATCACCGAGCTGGTCGAGGGCTAAGAGTTTCCTCGTCTGCAGAATTACTGGCGGCCACCCCCCATCGCCCGGGGATGAACACTGGTACCTCGAAGTATGCAAAGTGGGAGTCAAATATTCTACCCGCTGGAAAAAGCGTACCGGTTTAATTTTTATAAGAAGTGCTAACAAAAATATTTCAAGACCCTCTTAGTACTCGTAAGAAGAGATATACGTGCACAAAGGTTGTATACGAGCACTTAATTTATGGACCTCTCCTATTCCGCAATTCTTAACAATCCTCAACAATCCTCTCTTTCTTTAATATCATACACCGTAATTTTAAAACTTAAAGCTACATACAAATTTTAAAAACAAGAAAATTGGCTGTTATTTAAGTACTTAAATTTAGCTTCCTCATACCCTAACCCTAACTTGATTCTAAAATTTTGTTTCGTTGTTGGTTGTCAATCACCGAGGGGATGATATAATTTCCAAATTAAATTTTAAGAGATTATTTTTTGATGTTCCAATGCAAACTTACATCTGGAACTCGTAGCAAACAATCCACAAATTTGTTCTATTCTTGAGGCATAATGGCACAGGTCGGTGCAACGAGATTTGAATTTAGAGTCTCAATCTTCACTGATAGACTTGGTCCGACAAGGACAAACCCCCTTGATCCGGCGCAGATTTTTTTCCAGACTTCCCCATCGCCGTGTGCATATGATATAAAATCATCATAGACGAGTGCTTTGCTCGCCGCAGCTGATCGAATTGAAAGCTCATGCGCTGCAAATAAGCTAATAGAGCCATACGGGTATCGAATATGCTATTACGAGAAACGGTTGGTAGAAAAGTGCCGTAACTGTTTTGCGCACTGCCTTTTTTTGCGTTGTCGGCTTCTGGTACGATTTTCTTTACGGTAAAGTTGATACCTTTCCTCTTCCTAACCTTGTTGAAACGAAACATAAACAATTTGCCCTTGTCCAAGGGTTTGCTGTGGCATTCGGAGCACAATGTTTGGCTTTCTTTTGATACAGGAGGAATAGAATCGTACAGATAACGCACTTCATTGTCAGAAATGTACCGCAAGCACCCAAAACATTTGTGCTTTAGGTGCCAAACCAAGTGGTGCTCTTTCATAGGACTAATTCGGGCTGCCAGCCGAGACATAATCCACGATTCTCGTTCTCTGGCGGTAGGTACCGGGGGCGGCTTCTTGGGAGTAGGCAGTTTGCTTTTTCTTACAGTCTCCAACCACCTCGCCCGTTCTCCCTCGCGGCGCTGCAAGATTAAGCGAATGTCCGTTTGCATCATCTTGACCTTGACCTTGACACTTTTTCGTTTAGTCCCAACCTCATTCTTTGGCGTTTCTGGGATGTTGGCGCTTAATATCCTTGAAAACTTTGATTTTTTCTTCCCCGCAACCGTTGGGTATGCCTTCGATCCTCCTGCACTGCTGTTGTCCCTCTTTCGTTTGTCTTTCTTGGATGCACCGCCCTGAAAGTTCTGTCTCGTCAATTCTTGCCACCACAGACGCATTCCCTCGTCTGGATCGTCGACCATTTCTGAAAAACCTTCCAACTCCCTTAAAATACTTTCCGCCTCGCTGAGCCAAAAATCGCCGGTAAAATAGGGCAGATCAGCCAAGTTCGAAGGGCATCCAGCCTTACCCCATTCTGGCGCGCTCTGAACAGTGTTGGACTTATCGGCAGCAGAAGCTTTCGAATTCCCACCAGTTTTTCGTCGCGACGAGTGCGCAGACCCTCGAGTTTGGCGAAAAGCACGATGACCGTAGAAATGTGCAGCTGTGATGTCTTCCGAGTGTACCACCAAACCCTCCTCGATCGCCTTCGCCTCAATCGTTTTATACCATTTGACAAGCCGTTCGGTGTTTGGGGTACGCTGGTACTTCGGGTGGCAGTTTAGGATGTACGAGTCCCCAGCTCTTGGTGGGGGCGGACATGCCCATATGTAAACGGATTCGTACCCTCGCTGTTTGGCATCTTCTAGGTACCCCAGCATTATCTCGTGGTATGTTGGGGTCCTGAATATGCTGGGCTGCATGTAGTTGGTTGAATCAAGGTAAGATATGTAGGACTTCTTCGAGTTTGGGGAATTTCCGTCGACACCATATTCGTGCACGTACATGGCGAACAAGCAAACGTCAGTGCCCGCAATTCGTTGAAACAGGAACACCGCGACAGGACGGTACGGAAACTTGACTGCGGCGCGAGCAGCATATACTTTTCGTTGGGCGGTTACCCACCGCTTAAGTCGCGGCCACCGATTCAAGTCTCTGAATTCGCCGGCCAGCGCCCTAACCTTTACGCCTGAGAGAAAGTCCGCCGCTATCTCACGGCCAATGGAGTCCCCCTTTATCGCTTCAGAAAATATGCGCCTCCGGAGCCGCCTTTCGATCCGCTTGCTCAACGATGACTCTGGAAGCGCCGCTGCAGAATAATCGTGAGATGGAGAGTAAGCGACATGCCACGAATTAACGTTGCTTGGGGATACTGGGGCGTTTGCTATTTTCCCTTCCCCCTTGCTGTGCGTTTTGCAAACGTTCCTGTTGAATTTTGGGGCATCCAGTGCAAAGGTCTCCCATTGGTTCTCCCCGTCGCTTAGGAAACAGTTGGGGCATTTGAACCTTTTGTCGCAGTCCACTCGGGGCTCGTTTTTCGGATTGTTTGCGGTCCACCCCAAACCTACGTACGGAGGCCGCAGCGGGATAAGCGTGGTCGGCATGTATAGCGCACAGGCCATGTGCATGACGCGAGTGCAGCGCCTTTCACCGGCTGGGCCGGTGACGATTTTCCGGTTCCCGCACTGGATCCATTTTTCCAAAAACACTTCATCATTGGTGCACTGGATCAAATCCGATTTTTTCATAACTTCGCCGTACAGGGCGTTGAACTCCACAGGCAGGGCGTTGTAGCACTTGTTGCACCAGTGCTGCGCGAGCCCTTCGGACGATGCTTTCGACGCGATAAAATAGCGCGCCCCCCTCTGTATTTTGGCATTGCACGGTGCGCCGCAGCGCAAGACTGGAATGGAGAGCACCAAGTCTCCCGATTTGCACAATGCACACGTGTACTGCCTGTTCCCAAAATCAATGGGCAGCGAGCTCGTGGAACGGGCGTTGGACGGCCGGGTCGACTCGGCGCGCTGTCTCTCGCCACCCGCCGCACTCCATTGGTGTTTCAAGGCATCGGGAGCAAAGGCATTGCCCGGCTTTGAGCGTGATACCTCCGGCCCTCTTGGCCTCGCGCTGCCTTTCGACTTGCCACCACTTTTCCCTGTTTTCTTGGACGACTTTTGCTGGCTCCTCGACGGCAGCACTTGGAGCATCGGGTTTTTTGCCTCCATTTCCATTTTCTCCAAGGATGAGAAAATAAAACTTGAGACCAGACTTTTCAAAATTGTGGCACTTCTATGGATAGGATGATTTACAGGATTGTACAGGATAGCATTGTCAAACACAAGCGTTACGTCAGCGGAAAAATCCTGGACGGATGAGTAGGCGCCTGATATTAACTTGGCGCGCACGCTCTGCAAATCCATCGGCTGGCCGACTACCTTATGATACCCTGGTATTTTCACAGGCTTGTTGAAGACTCCTCTATTTTCCGCGTGGTCCATCAACTTTCTCAAAATATGCGCCAAGTGCCCCTGAAACGTGTGCCGGGACACACCGAGGGCGCCAACGTGTTCCTCGAGCTCCTCGTACGTCATTCCACAAGCACTTCCGGACAAGTTGCGGTACCGTGGCGGCGGGGCACCACGGCTTGGTAGGCGAGGGCGGAGCCTTGGCGACGGCCCCGGGGACACTGTGACCCCGGACGAACCAGAAAATCTATTGTTCAACCCCCCCCCCGCCTCAGCAGAAAAATTTTGCACTTCGCTTGACGCACCAAAGTCACCGCGCTGGGAACTCCGCGACTGCTGCGCATTGGTGGGAGACCAGAAATTCTTCAAAAAATCCATTCTTGTACAAGCACGGAAAACTGCCGAGGAGATAAGAAAGCAGGAAAGGTGCAAATACGGATGAAACTAAATAAATCACAGACTTCTTTTTACAAATAACTCTCCACAATGAATGTCTTCCTTCTTCATTCACTTTACTATAAAGTATACACTTAACTCCTCACGCCACCACCATCACCACCACCGTACACCCCCTACCGTACCGTACCTGCCTAACCACACTTGGTAGTTTTTTACTACTAATTTATTATTATTATTTATTTATTTATCACATCATACTGGTACAACAAAATCACAATCACAGAATGGTAATAATATGATCATCATCGATCATCCATCGTCGGATCGGATCGATTATTGAACCTTGTGTAATTGTATTCTTCTTCTAGTAGTCTCCTTGCGAGAAAGATAGAAAGAAGAAAGGAGGTTTTAGTCAGTTCTATCGTCCTATGTAGAATAGCTATATATTAGGATGATGCCATTGTAATGGAAGGAACCAACCCACCCAACATACCTATGTATAATTAGTATAATATTAATTTAGATAAATAGTACAAGGAGGAATGGAGGAATTGGCCCTTTTTATTTCATTGCTTCATTTTCGTCTGTCGCTTTTTCGTATAATTTTGAAGTAGTGACGAAACGTGACTCACTTTAGTTTCAATGTTAATTATATTGGGTGGTAGATATAATATTATACAGAGGAGGTAGCCAGTAGAAAAACAAGTTCATTCCAAGAGCTCTGTATGTGCTGTACAATAGGTAACTAACAAATTAGAATACAATTAATATGTACTTATGGAATATTACTTCTTAATATTTAACGTCAAATACATACAGTATTTTGTAAATCGACCAAAAGAAATTCAAACACTCCCGTTTTCTAATTTATACTTGAATAATTTTCTTCCTATGTATTACAATACTGTATTTTGATGAAGGAATTAAGAACATTTTAAAAAAAACTAGTACACGGTACAGCATAGAATTAAAAACATTAATTTTTTAATATTGGAAAGGATTGCCCCGTCCGTCCGTCCGTCCCTCTCCTTTTGTACTATAAAATATTAATACTATTATACCACTGTGTAACACAGACAGATTTTATTTTTAAATGAAAATCAACAATAAATATGTAATTTAATAATAATTAATATATGATCATAGCAAGGAGATTAAGATATAAAAAAATAATATCAAAACAAAAAAAATTCAACCACCACCGCTATGCTACGCTCCTGTTGTATTAAGACGAAGAAGTATCTATCATCAAACAAGAAGAAACAATGGA
>JACKZZ010009767.1_pt1 | contig 13367 bp, 8 predicted proteins | sample 8027871 | NCBI WGS metagenome assembly JACKZZ01 (sample SAMN15724774, study PRJNA655200) | protist metagenome | isolation source: fluorescence activated cell sorting (FACS) single amplified genomes of... | place: USA: West Boothbay Harbor, Gulf of Maine | collected 2000-07-19
ACAACGGTGTTTATAGCACACAGAAATCATTGTTTTTCGTGTTTCGCGTTGTTATTTCTCCATGCTTTTGTTCTGACTCGGTTGTGGAAAACGTTTTGGACTGGTAGGAACGATGAGCGGACACGGTGCCAGCAGTAGTAGCAGCAGCAGCAGCGGCAGCGGTAAAACTACCCACAGGGTCGGAAAGAAGAGCTTCTTTTTCACGTGCCTGGACTCAGTGGGCTTTGTGTTCACGGACGGTAAGGAGAAGCACCATATCTGCAACCAGCCTGAGAGCATCAAGATGACGCTGAACAGCGCTCTTCTCGGCGATGAGGGAAGCATAAAACAGTTTATGCTCGGGTATGAGCGTTTGATTGATGATGACGACAGTTTCAGAAAGTCGATGCTGCGGACCTATTCAGGGACCGAGGAAAAGGGCCACAACCTACCCTCCCGGCCAAGCCTCGTCCGGATCCTGCTGGGCGTCGACGTATTGCAGAGCCAAGTGCTTGACATATTACTTGAAAAACTTCCGGAATACGCTGACCAGCGGGAGAAAGTGCACGGAGATATCAGTAACGACATGGCTAGGCTGATCATCCAACAGATTCGGTGGCTGGACAACGTACTGGATGGCAAGAAGCTGGGCGCGAAGCTCATGGAGATCATCGTCATCTGCCCTCCATTCATTCAAAAAGAAATAATTTCAGCAATTCCAGATATAATTGATGATTCTGGCCACGACATGATTGTGGAGACACTCGTGACCATCCTTAATGACATGCCCGAGCTGACGGTGGCGACTCTCGACACGCTGGCAAACCTGACCCTCAAGGGCGAAACAGCGGCCAGCGTTGTAGCATCCGTGGTTGACAATTTAGCATCAACGCAATTCGAGGACCTTCCTGTTGTCATTCGTTTTATTCTGCAGACCACCCCCAAGAAAAGCATCCAGAACTCCGTTAAGGACTTGCGGCGAAACCTAAACTTTTTTGGCAACACGAGGCGTGGGAAAGGAGTGAAGCGGGAAGCCTCGCTACTCATGGACTCCATCAAAAGTGCAGTGCGTTTCCAAAAACACGTTGCGGTGGCATTTTTGAAAGAAATCACCAAACTGGATAAGCCAGTTGAGCATAAAGTACTGGACTTCTGGATCCTAGTAATGATTCATTCAGTGTCAGCACACAGTCGGCAGGCGGAAATGGTGCTCAAGAAAAAGTTAGCGGCAGGGCAGTTCTCTCTGACCCTTGTTGAGAAGGCTATTATGCAACAAAATGATGTCGTGCGAGGCATGACGCAATCCCTGTTATCAATGGCGGGCAATTTTGTTCGATCACCGAGCGCGAAGCTCTACGCCGCTGGAGGCATGCTCTACCGGTGGATGTTCTCTGAAATAACAAACCCGCAGCTGCGGCAAGAGATTGTTGGCCAGCTTATTACACACATTGGTTCAGGTGTATCTCACGAAATTGACATTTCGACCCAGCAGCTGCAGTGGCTGTCAAAATCCGACCCAAAGGCTGTGCAGCCGTACATGGCCTTTGTTCGAGGTATATTAGACTTTCTGGGTGGATTTTCAAACATTCAAATCCGCCAGGTGTTTCGAGTCTTCAGCATATTGGCAGTGAGAACCAAGAGCAATTTTGGCAGCGAGCTTCGAATATTTGTCAGAAAACAGCTCACCAGCCCGACCCATCAGCATATCGGCGTCATTGGTACGATATCGCTTTTGGTCGAGCTAGCGCCAGCTGGCGTGCAGAAATTACCCAAAGAACAAGAGCAGGAAATCAGTACTTTATTGGAAAGTATGTTTAAGAATATTTCGTCGAACTCTGAGATTCAGGTTTTGTTGGCAGACGAATTCTCATCACTCATAGAAGCTGGCGAGCTGAGTGACTTTGTTATCGACCAGGTGCTGAACTTCATCGCCGAAACTTTTGAGGGAACCTTTTTAATGGATATTGAGTCTGAAAGCAGTCAGCATGTGGAAACAAACAGTTTTCCATGGGTAGGATTGAACGGGGATCAAGGATCGATGGCAGTCAGTATTCTCCCGATATTGCAGAACAAATCACGACTTATCAGAGAAAAAATCCTGTTTCTTCCCTCCATATTTCGCCTGCTTCAAATCTGTGAGGGTCAGATGAATGAGGGGTCCCGCAGTGGTGTGGATGCCCTTCTTGGAGCGCCTCTCCTGATGTTTGACAAGAAAATGGACGATTTGTCAGACCTCGAAACGAAAGAGCAGGACTTGTACTGCTCCGCCGTATTTCATGCCATTCAGTGGATAAGAGAACTGCTGAATGCATTCGCTGACCAACCTGGTGAGGAAATGAAAATCAAATCATGCCAGCGGGTGGAGGATATAATTTCTCTTGAGAAACAGCTGGCCAGTTTTCTGTACCAACTCGGAGGCAGGGCGGATGTGTTTGTTCCGAATGGGATCGTCGTGGAATCCAAGAGCTCCGCCGGTGACTCTCTCTTTGCTGTGAAGAAGAAAAAAATGAGAAAGAAATCTAGTCTTTCGTTGAAAGTTGTCAAACCGCTGCATTTGCAAAAGTACTACCGTAGCTTGATGGTATCGTCTTTTCATGTTTTGAAACTTCGCATGCCTTTAAAGACGTCCGAAACGGATAGAAAAGAGAGTGGTGAAAATATAACTGCAGTCCTGAAGCCTGGGGTGTTCAAATATCTGACTGGCGAGCTTAAAGTGCTGCTAAAAGAGGCATTTTTCAAGGTATCAGTTTCTTGTTTTGCAGCAAAACCTGGAAAAGAGAGAGGTGCGGGTGACCAGAAACTGAAAACTGCTCGCCACGATCCAAAAAATATCGTGCGAGGGCTTCTCTCCGTCCTTCCTGCGATCCGTGATCACTCGAAAGCAGTGGCAAAATACCTGTCTATACCTGAGGATCTTGAAGGCACTAAAACTGAATCTTTACTACAAGAAGCGATATTGGAGATTTCTCAATGCATCAGCTCTATCCTCCAAAACAAAGCAGCCCTGGGCGAGGATCTTTTTTGGAAATCACTGTCGATATTGGCCGGGCGGGAGGAGGAAGGGATGAGAAAACGGTCGAAGAATAGCGACCTGTCACCCAATGGCCTCAGTAGCGAGCCGATCAGTTCGGAAGAATCAATGCTAGTTTGCAAGGATCTATTTGAGTTGCTTGAGAGTATTTTCTTGGCAATGAATACGTTTGAGAGAAAAATTGAGATGATTGACATCATGAAGCAAGTTATTGCACGCTCACCGAAGCGGTATGACTTTCTGCGGAATCAACTCAGCAAGACAGGACGATCTCTGCTGGTGACTCGATGGAGCTCTGACACTAAACTTAATGCCAGTACTCTTTGCAAAGCTCTAAAAACCTACATTCAATTCGCGGATGTGCCGTTGGCTACAATAGAAGAGCTTATATCTTGCATGACTGATGTCCCATCAAAGTCGAGAAAGCGCAAAAAATCTGGGCATAAAAAGGGAAAGAAGCTACAAAAATCAGAGAAGGACAAAGAAAACGATGCAGGTCAGCCAGAAGAGAGCAAAGAAGATGATGCTGAGGATAAAATAGAAGAGATGATGAAAAACGAGAATATAGATCTTAAAACTCCTTTCCATGCAACACTGCTACAAAATACATTTAGGTTCTATTTTGCCGTCACTATTGATGAGTTATCAAAATCAGCTTCGTCGGTGTCCGTAAAACAAGGGGCCGAAAACGCCGTTTCGTTGCTTCTCCGGCACGCATCGGCATTCAAAGATATGACGAACTTGTGCAAACAAAACCACACAAAGTCTTACCTGCTCTCTTCAACACTGAAATCGGGCAAGTCTGTTGTCGAAGCATATGTGAAATATATGCCGTTTTTCCAGTCACAGTTCACCACTTTCCGGCCCAGTATCATTCAGATGATTAAAAACGTACAGATCGGCACCCGTACAATGCAGATGATCTGCGCCCATGGGAAAAAAACTAGATCAACAACGCTCATCTCCGTCATACCTGCTGCGAAAAAGTTGATGGAGTCTTTCATATACCAGATCAAGAAGATGTTCAAGAGCACCCACAACAGGGGTGCATTCTGGCAAGGGAACCTGAAACAAAGAGCCATGGACGGGACACCGATATCACAATCGCAATCACAATCACAACAGTTAAGCAATGGAGACTCCACAGACAGTGAAGGAGAATACGGAGACGAGGTTAATGAAGACGATCAGGCGGTGTTAGATATGCTTGTCGATGATGTTGCATAGCAGCACCAGCCATTCTCGGTCGCGGGCAGTTTTATATGCCCCTCTTACGTACATTGATGCATCGCTACTATGCGCTATGCAGCATCAAATTGTGCGGCATAGCTACGCGGTGGTCAGAGCGCATGCAGCATGCACAGATCGCAGTACGAGGCGGTGGCGCTGGTCTGCTAGCGGCGCTGCTATGCGACAATAAAAGGAATAATTTTATCAAACGGCCACCCTCCGCAGCGGCCCTGCTGCGCGTGCGTGCAGCATCATCGCGCACGCTATATGTCATCGCACGCAGCTCATGCAAACAAGTAGAGCGCAAAAGCGCGTACACCACCTAGTACGTGCGTAGTATGAATTGCACGTGGCCTGCAGAAACACCTTTGCCGTGGCGCGTGCCTTGAATTAGAAACAGCAATCGCAATCTATGGGGCATTGTGGTGTGTCCCCGCCGTTTTTGTTGCGCGAGTGTAACCCCTTAAATATTCTCAACCCACCATTGGTGGTCCTTCCTGTGTAACCTTCCAAATCGTATTTTCCACCCAGCCCATCGTCGATCCAACTTGTCGTCGATGACTCCGCACCCCCACTCTTTGCTTCTTTCGCCGTTTGTTTAGCAACCTCCTCCGCCTCCACAGCCTTCAAGTATGCCTTTTCTTCTTCTGCGTCATATTTATCGATGCAGACCCGGCAGCAATCCCAATCACATTTCCGACAACCAAACATCCAAATGCCCATTTTCAACCCCTTCTTGTTGCACACATCGCAGTTGTAACCCTCATGCGGCGTCTTTGCAGCCACAAGAGCATGATCACCAATCGGACATTTGTTTGAGGATGCTAACCGATCTATTTCTTTCTGGGCGCTGTCCTTTCCTGTAGCGAATATGTCGTCGATCTCAGCTTTAGATGACTTACCCTTCTTTGGTTTCGGAGCAGGAGGTTTCATTCCACCATCAAGCCCCCGCTTTTTCGCCTCTTTTCTTTTGTCACCATCCTTCTGTGTCTTCTCTTTCTTCCCAGCTGCTCGTTTTGATTGCATACTGCTTAGTTACCCAGTCTGGGGGATAGAGTCAAAGTTACGGTGGTGACTAAAGTTCCGGAACAAGCACTCGGCCTCCTCTGGATGCCGACATCACCAGCTAAAGCATGAGCTACAACTATAACAGCTCAGCTCATGCAGGAACACCAGCAGCAGCGTGTATGCTGGAGCTGGAACGAGAAGAGAACATACGAACCCAGATTTGAAGGGCGGAACTTGCTCTCTCGGCTCTCTCAACTCACCGCTCGAGCGGAAGAAGCAGAAGAAGGTCGTCGAGGTCGATGTCGGCGAAGAATAGGACAATACACAAGACGGCATGCGTCACACCAAGATCTTTGCTCAAGGGTAACTTTGAGATTACGATTGGAGCAGGGACAGTTGTGCACCCAGAGTGTCAGATATATGCAAGAAAAGGGCCAATTAAAATAGGATCTGGCTGCCTGCTTGAGGAACAGTGTGTCATATTGAACGATAGCACAGAAACCATGATTATTGGGGACGACAATGTATTTGAAGTTGGTTCGTGGGTGAAGTCGATCTCAATCGGCAAACAGAACATTTTTGAATGCAAGTCGTCAGTTGCGCTCGGAGCTAAAATCGGCAATGGTTGCGTCGTGGGGACCGCCTGCTCTATATGCAAAGGCGATAGTTTGGAAGATAATACAGTAGTATTTGGAAGTAAGCAGGAAAGGAGAGTTGTAAAGAATAATAGAAACTTAGCGCAGGTGAAATCTGCTCTCGTTGCCCTGCCCAAACTTCTCTTCTAAAGTAGGAGCGGAACACGTGGCCACGCGATCGTGCGATCACCTATGTCTGTAGGTATGTACGTATATAGGCATACCACATGCACTTGACCATGCATGGCTCGCGCGGCAAAAACATATTATGAGATCATATTCCGACGTTAAAAGTACTGGTCGGTGTACGTTACTGCCAGCGGCAAGATATAGCCATAGCGCATATGCACGCTCGAGATCACTCATGTGCCTTCAGAACAAGTTTTAGTTTTCTCAGATTGCCTGCGAGGATCTTATGCTGCAATCTGTCACCGCCACTTCGCTGGTGAAGTGATGTCATACATCTGTCTGCTATAGCGCATGCACTGTAGCTAACCAAACAAGCCAGCAGCAAGACTGGCAAGGCCGCTTGTTTTCTTTTTCTTTTTGTGGTGTTTTGCTCGTTTATATCCCTCCCCTGTCGGTGCCAAGTTTTCAATCTGTCCTTCGAAGTTCTCCGCGTTCTTCTGAACCGCCTTTTGCCACGACTTAAAAATACCTTTGTTCGCTCGGAGGATTTCCTTGTCATCCTCAATCTTCGAGTGCAGTTTGGAGGAATAGTCCTCAGCCTTGGATACCATGAGTTCTTGATATGCAATGTCTTGCTGCATTTGTTGTAACATCGCTTGCTGATCCGTGAGTTCCTCTAACATACAATTTGAATTAGGGTCAGAATTGGAGCAATTTTTCAATTATTACAACACAGCGGAGTTACCTCCAAAGCCCTCTGTGAGTGCAGGAGATGAGGGAGCCAAAGCAAGTGCATCCATTGAATTGCCCCCCATCATTGCACCACCACCCATTCCTGAACAATAACGTGAGAAAAACGATAAACATAATGCTCACATGAGACTGATTTGCTCAGTGTTGGGATTGAAAACCTACCATTGTATCCCATGCCTAATTCCCCATGATATCCTGGCGAATTTCAATTCGAAAGTTATTTTTTCATTTCAAAGCTTTGAATCAGAAAAATGCAATTCGTAGCACATACCAGACATCCCACGAAGACCAGGCATAAACGTGGCATTGGCCTTCATCTACGAGCGCAACATAAAAACATCATTCTCTACAATTCAGCATTTGGTGGAAAAATAATACCCGTTTGCTTCGCTCACTAACTGCAATTGTATCTGCATTTGCCGCACTCCACAGCAACAATGTGCCAATGAAAATCATGGCGGCGAGAGGTCAAGTTCAAACAAACAAACAATCGCTTGTTAGACAACGCGAAAATATTTTGAAGATAAAATAATTCGGGTAAAGTGAAAAAGCAGCAAAAGCGTGAGCTGCAGACAAAAAATGGTACCGTATATTTTCCTGTCGCCCTGCATTATTTTCTTGTCTCCAACGAAGTGACTTCTTTGTTGCAGGCGAACAAGTCTCCAGGAAAATGGCAAGCTGATGCCACAGCAAAGAGTTGCCAGAATTGCAAGTCAGCATTTTCTTTTTGGAAACGGCGTCACCACTGCCGTAGTTGTGGATTGATATTTTGTGACGAGTGCACAGCTGCGAGAAGGGTAATTCCTGGGAAAAGTCCAAACAAACAGCGTGTCTGCGTTAGCTGTGACCAGTTTCTGTCGTCAGACAAAAAAAAGAAAACTACTGTTTCAGCTTCAACGGCAGTTGCTTCAAATACTGGTCGTCAAAGGACAATGATTAGTCCGAGTTCCCCAACTACCCCGCCTCAAAAAGTTCCAAGGGAGAACAAACAAGAACCTAACACGGAGAGTAAAAACGACAAGTTTCAAGACATCATGACAGGTGACGGCAAAGTTTTCGATGACGCCAAACAAATGGAGCTCGACGAATCAGTTAGTAACGCCGGCCCAGATGTCTGTGTTATCGCTATGGAATCTGAAGGGATCGAAGAAGATGTCGAATCTAAAATCGACGAAGATGAAAAAACACCAGACCAAGATCCACTGTTGGTTATCTCAGATCTCCTCTTTGCGGGAAACGATAAAGATGCCATGATTGTTGCCGAAAAGGAAGAGATGGGGGTGGTGTTTGGTGGCATTAAAAACTCGGACGAGAAGGTTGGGCTGTCCATTAATGCACTAAATATGAAACGTATTGCCGACTTTGAGGCTGTTATTGAGGCTGCTAAGAAGGATCGAGGGGATGTTGAGATTACAGAAGCCCGTGTGAAGAAGGCTCTATACTGCATAAAAATTGGAAACTCTGACACCGGCATTTCTGAGTTGGACGAAATCCTACCAAATATTACCTCCAAACAGAAAATTGACCTTCTATTCGTCAAGGCACGCCTGGGGTTTGCCCTCGATGCCCTTGATGCGGTGAATATAAGCAGCATGTCTTCACACGAGCTAGTGGCAGATGCAGTCAGTCAGGCAAATATATATGTGGAAAAAGGAGGCGACTGGGAACAGAAAAATCTGCTAATGGGTTACGAAGCACTATTTTTTTTACGCAGACGCCAGTTTTCGAGCGCAGCGCCCTTGTTAGTGAAGTCGCTTGCCACATTTACTGGGACGATTCTCTATTCATTCAAAAAGCTAGTTTTCTATGCTGTTCTTGCTGCTGTGATTTCGTTTGATCGGACCAGATTACGAAGCGAAGTGATTCGGTCTCCAGAGATACTACAGAGCATCGAGCAGATGCCATCTTTAAAACAACTACTCTTTTGTCTCGACAAATGTGACTACTTAAACTTCTTCAAAGCTTTAGTTGCGGTGACAGAAGTCATCAAACAAGACCGACATATTGCCACTCATTTGGGTTGGTGGCTGCGAGAGGCACGGATTGTGGCCTATCGTCAGTATCTCTGGTCATATAACAGTGTTAAAATCGATTCCATGGCCCAATCATTTGGAGTTTCAGTGAAATTTCTCGACTCGGAACTGTCGCGGTTTATTGCTGCTGGACGTCTCCAGTGCCAGATCGATGCAGTGGAAGGGGTAGTTAAGTCCCACCGTTGGGACCTTAAGTTTTCTCAGTATGCGGATGTGATTCGCGAAGGTGATACACTGCTAACTAAGCTACAAAAACTTGCGAATAGCCTCGGGTAATAGTAAGGTGGAAGATAGAAGATATATAACATGGACTGGACTACATGCATGCTACATAATATGTACAAAACACGTGAAATAAACGTGTACAAATATATTACATGCAGTTTACGAAATTATAGAAATGGAAGAAATTGGAGTATACGATCTCTGCTTCATGCATGCATTACTGTGGTAATAAAATATGCGCGCACATACATTGTATAGCTAGTATCCTTATATAAACAGTGAAAGATTTGGAGGTAATCTCAAACTGACAGAGCCAATGCTACGTAAATTATTTTTTTCAAAATGATGTCCTTAAAAAATACAGCCTCACGTTCATTATGCTGCCCCTTTTTTTTTAATATTTTTTTTCACTTCATTATACGCTACATAACAGCAACGGGTGTGTAAGGTCCAAAACCCGTCTCAAGGTAGTCTTGACTGTCATTTTCACGTGATTCTCGTATAACCTTTGAATCATCACCGTTGTTCAACCACTCGTCTACGCTACTTTCGCTTGGGGAACCTCGGTTGACAAAAATCTGATCTCTTAAGCCCAGTCCAAATTTCTGGTATGTCCTCCACAAACTCCAAAACATTGCTGATCGAACCAAAATGCTAGTGATTCCAGCCATAAGGAGTGGGGTAAAGTTGGGGTCGTTGCGGATATAGAAAAGCTTGAATATCACATATGTAGGAAGCACAAGGCAAGCAATGACGAAAATCATCACTGCCCATCTGGCTTCCTCTCTGACGCCATAAAACCCAAAAATGAGCACCACAAGGCTGGCGAATATTGCAATTGTATCCAGCACAATCTCCAAGCCACCAAGTACCAGCAAGGACGCCATGACGCAGACGATTACAGCCGAAATAAAATCCAGCTTCAGCAGGCAAGTGAAGAGGTTGTAGTCACTACAAGAAAGTTTATAAAACCAATATTGTAATATTCAGCGATTAAGTAAAGCGTGAAATGTGAGTGATAACGTCGGTTTTATACGTTTCCTGGTACCTGTACATATTTCGAAGTCTTGCCTCTCCACCAACTCTCCGAAATAGATGCCAACCAAATTCAGTTGATGTTCGTTTTGTCGAAACCGTCACTGCGACTTGAAACACGCAAGACCATATGAGCAGTGGGAGAGCGATCGACTTGAAGGGTGCGTGCTGTATTATTTCGGAATTGTACCAAAGCAAGTATACCTATGCAAGTAAAGCTTCAGATTGTTTGTACGAGTGCTGAATAATTAGTCTAATAGAGGAAAAGGTCTTTACCATGTACATTACAACCAAAGCATGTGTAATAACTGGTGTCCAGATCATATAAACACATTCACGCACGACACCCTCATACACAAAGTACAGGTTTGCCATTGCACAAAGGCCCCACACTATCGCAAAAGAATCAGACCCATCTGAAGACTGAGTCGCAAAAATGATGGCACAGTTTGTCAGCAGTACAACTGTTTGAGCTGTCATCAAAAATATGTGGAACCTTGCAGCACTGTTAACTTTTGACCATGTTTCTCCGCTCACTTCACGTTCTAACGTTGGGATATCTTTGGCGTAGGAACCCAGTATGCTCCTAATCATAGCCCTAAGAGATGTATGGAAATTAAATTCATCATGATGTGGATGTGTTGTGAGTCATCATGGTGAGCAATGTAGTTGCAACAACACACGCGTTACACACGCACACCGTACACTTACATTCTCTGTTTTGATAATGTCAATATATATGCACCAAAATAACAATTACAATGTCAAGGATAATGTATTTCGTGACCGTCGTTAGTCCACCGGTGCCGTTTAGGTTCTTATTCTCTCTCCTCCTGCCGAAAAATACTACAGCAAATCGATCTCTTACATCACTGCTGCTGCTGGCTAGTGGCGTTCAATATAATTTTCATTTTTTCGGCTGCTTATTGAGTTCAAATAGTTCAATGGCGTATTGGGTGGTTTTTCTTCCTGTATGGGTGGAAAGCCATCGGCTTGGGGAAAAGATGAATGCATCACAATTGCCACAATTTTCTGGTCCTTTAGGAGTTCATGGTACCAACATGTTTAGCAACTAAATGTTTTCAATGGATGGTGTTCGGTTCTTGACTCTTGTGTTTCAGCAGGTTTCACCCCACAACATGAGATAGAATTCCGTGACAACACTTATGGAAGTGATTTTAGATCTCCAGGAGGAATGCAAGGCGACTTTGCCCACTCGTTTGACTTAGGTGAGACAATTCGCTATCCATACACACTTCCAAGTAGAGGCCAGTCAAGTAGATTTCTGTTGCGCGGTGGACGGTCGTCTGCAGAACTTCAGACACCGACCAAGATGGAGCATGGCCAGGAGCTGGAGAAGCAACATGCCCAGATTTACAAGATGCAACAAGACCTGATCAAGCAGAAATGGATGTTAAACAAGGTAAAAAAATACCAAAAGCAGCTCGATGCGAAAATCCGCGCCGACAAAGGCTTCCTCGTTCACAACAAGAACATATACCGCCACTTCAAAGCCAATGTAATGGACAATGTCCGTAATCTCGGCATCGCGATTGATGCGACCAGTCCCATAGCACAATCGTTTCAAAAAGGTGGGGGTTTTCTGGCACAGTACGACCGTTTCCAGCGTGTGCAAGAAGAAGAGCGGAAGGATCATGTCAGCCATGGTGTAGTTGAAGGTGAACAGGCCGCAGAAGCATGAGGTCGTGAGGTGCGAAATTAGTTTTAGCCTGGCTTGACTGCGGCTGGACTGTCCACGCCCAGTACGTTCCGCCACGACACCAGCCCGTCACTAAGGGAGCGTGTGAGCTGCGATATGCTAGCATACTAAAAATGTGATAAAAAATGCTACATGTACAGCACGAAGGCCGCAGCGCCATAAAATGGCCTGCTGGTATAGCGCGCATGATGCTGTGCGTAGCAGAAGGCGGGGCAGTTGAATAGCTGGTGAACCCGTCATGTCGCGCTCGGCTGCAGCACGCTCTACTGTATGCGTAATGCTATGTGCGCAGGCTTTAACTAAAAAAAAAAGAGACAGCACCAGCAAGAAGCAAGAAGTCTATATATATCACGCGTACCATTTAACATGGTGCGTACATCTTGACATGTAAGGACTGCAAGACTTCATTTGGAAAAAAAGTGACAAATCGGGCGCGCCGGAACACACATGTACACATGCTGTATACTCGCTGCTGTCTCTTTTTTTTTTAGTAAATCTCTTTACATACTGTATACTGCTACTGTTTCTTTTTTTAAGTAAAAAAAAACTTTACATGAACAATGTACACATGTACAATATAAAATGCATCCCCAGGCCATCAGCTAAGCTAGCTGTAACTTCGACAAGACAACTGCAATGCCCATGTAACCAATGGTGATGCCAACAGCCCTAAGTGGCAGCCCTGCTGTCGTTGAGAGCACAAGCGGCACATCCACCTCCTGCATTGCTAGCACCCACTGCAAAAAACTCAGCCCCCCCCGCTTCCTGGTAGTAAGGCTGTCTTCGTTAGACTGTCCATTGCCTGTAATCTTGGCAGGATCGGCCCCCATTGCCTTCATTATTCGACCAATGCAAGCACGGGCCTCATGTTTGCTCGGTGTTGGGTCCAGAGAGGTCCGCAACAGAACCCGCGCATCTCGCATGGACACAACTCCGTCACGATCGCGGTCAGCGAGTTGAAAACTCGTGGCAATCGCCTCCGCTGAAGTGCCCAGCTTGCCTGTGGTGTACATACCCTCAAAATCACCGAAAGTCAGCCCAAAGTCCTGACCTGCTGGGTACTGAGAACGACGTTCGTACACGTCAACTTGATCACTAGCGTTGTCATCACATCTCTTGGTGTCAATCTGCGAAACGAAAGGGTCAGCACCAGCACCAGCAGTGATGTCACCACAATGGCGTGGCAGGACGAGGAGTGGAGAGGAGGTGAGGGGGTCACCACGAGCAATTGACATATGAGTTGCATCATAATTTGTCTCGAGGGCCTGTGCTAGGGCCCTGTCTGCCATGAGAAAAGAGTCTTCAGCGAACCCAAGATACCGCATCAGCCGCACGATCTCGACGCGCGTGAGTACCCCTCTAGGTTCGCACGTGTCAAACCGATCAAAAAAAGCCTTGAGAAACAACTCGTCAGACGGGCTGAGGTGGTTTCGCATGCATTTTCCGACCAGGCGTTTCAGTTTTGACCTGGTGAAAAAATGCTCCAGGCTATTCCGGACGCTTTCGCTCGTACGACTCAAATTACTCATAACACCCGCCTCACGAGCACAGCCACTTGCACTCGCACTCCCACTCCCAGCAACCATACT
>JACKZZ010003533.1_pt1 | contig 13366 bp, 13 predicted proteins | sample 8027871 | NCBI WGS metagenome assembly JACKZZ01 (sample SAMN15724774, study PRJNA655200) | protist metagenome | isolation source: fluorescence activated cell sorting (FACS) single amplified genomes of... | place: USA: West Boothbay Harbor, Gulf of Maine | collected 2000-07-19
ATAAATATCCCCGTTGGATTAATTCCAATTGGATTAGACCTGATAACAAGTCCGAGAAAAAAGGCGGTACAAAAAAAAAATCCAGACGACATTTCAATAATAAAATAAAAACGAAAAAACAAAAAAATAAAACGAAAAAACAAAAAAATAAAACGAAAAAACAAAAAAACAACTCAAAGAAGAAAACCATAAAGAAAAACAAACGCATCACTCGTCGTACCATAAGAAAACATTAAGTGATTATATATTTTATTGTCTTTGTAATATTTTACAAAGACAATAAAATATTCTAAATGGACGTTTCTATTACGAAATGGCACAGCAATTATATTTTCATACATTTAATAATAATAATATATATATTATTATTTTAATTTACTATTATTTAACACATTTTCTAAACCTTAACAAATGTTATATTTAACTGGTCATTTTTTAACATTTTATATCCTTCTATTGCAATAATGCGTTGAATTAATTGTTTGGTGGTATTATTATAGTCTTTATTTTTCAATAATAAATCAATTTCAATCAATATATAAGTAGGATATATTTTGTCATATAACATTTGATTTACTGTCTCTATTTCTGCGCCTTCTATATCCAACTTCAATAAATCAATTTGTGTATGACCGTATTGTTCCATTATATTTTTGATACTATTTTTGCCCGAACATATTTTATACTAACGACTGTGATACATAATTATCATTATTCTGTTTATAAAATTTTAACTCGTCCTTTTTGTTCCATAACCCAATATTTATATATTGAAATTTATCAAATTTGGGTTGAGATGATTGAATACACGAATAATAGTCATTTTGAATACCACCAGTAAATAATTGTTTGCTATTATAGTATTTTTTTTACCTCATCAAAATGCTTTATAGCTTTATTTGTTGGGTCAATTAGTAAAATATTACAATTATATTTACTTTGAAGCAATATATCAAAAGAAATATCTTCACCAACTCCACCTGAATAAACGATGCTATTTTAATTTAAATTCACATTGGTTGGCACATACCATCCTCCATAATTTGTTCCGAGTCTTTCCATTATAATATATATATAAATATTTAAGTATTATAATTTATATTAAATAATAAATCTATACATTATCAGAAATATAATCAGATATTTTATGAGCAATTGTCGGCATAGAGTGTTTATTGTCGTCATTGATAATAACCAGTTCTTTATTACCCAAAAAAGAACATACTTTTGACAATCCACTATTTCCACATATCAATATATTGGAATGAATTAAATCACTAATTACATTTAAGATAGGTGTGTTTTTTTCTGATAAAGTATATTTTACATTTTTGCCCTTTAACTTATTAAGTATAAAATCTATATTTCCATCTGTGTGAAAGTAGTACTCATAATCAATATATTTATTGATAAGAATGTCTATTAAATTAATTAACGCCTTATTGTAGTTATTGATTGATTCACCCCTACCGGTGGTTAATGCGTCACCCAAGCGAACATGGACCACTATATTCTTTTCAGATAAACGGTTCGATGGCAAATATTTATTTATAAACAATGGCGCCATGTTGCATATGTTTTCACTATGTAAGTCTTTTTCTAGACGTGTTAAGTTTATTCTATCAAAATAATATGCGTTATCTAATCCATATAAAATGTTTTCATCAGTTTTTTCAGGTATCTTATATACTTCGTGTGAATGAATATAACCGTTGAATTTTCTGTTATTAATGTTATATTTTTGTATAAACAATTGTACTACTTCGGATAAATATAATTTACATTGTTGTTGTTCAATTGGAGACAAATGTTGAAATTTAAATGGTTTTTTTATAAAATCGTAGCCACTAAATCTGTAATTTCCTACATTATGTAAAATCAAACAACTAAATAATCCGTGTAACTGATGCCCTAGTCCGTCGACCCCGTGTTGTATAATATAAACCATTATGTATTATAAAAAGGTGTCTTGTTTTTAATATGTTATTTTATTTATTCATTAAATTTGATTATTTATACAAAATATGCTCTATCATATTTTTCCAGCAGTTTTTACTGTGAACATTTCTCTGATACCAATCATAACAAGCAACTGACATTTTGTTCCATTGTTCTTCATCAATATTTGACACTTTTTCTTTCAACTCTTCAGGAGTCTTAACTAAAATATAATGCACGTTTTCAATCAACGGTTCCATATAGGAAGAAACTGTCACTTCTGGTGTTACAATTGGCACAGTACCAAAAGCCATTAATTCCACTTCGCGATGACACTTTGACCCATAACCTCGCAAACATAGTCCATACCTAGAATCACGCAATTGCATCAAATATTCTTCATGGCTAAATTTATGTTGATGTCCTTTCGTACAATGATATTCTGTTAATACGTTTTCCCAAGAAGCATTTGTATTGCGAAATTTCTCTTGGACGTTGTTTTCGAAATTACCTATGAAAATACTTTCAATGGTTCGTTCGTCGTATTTCAAAATTCCTTTCATTTTTAGAACCTTTTCAAGAAGCATGGGTTTTCTGGGCCAAAAAATCCACGGCTTTATATTCAGGGTTGGTATTTTACTTTTTAATTTTTTACCTTCTACTTGAATATCACCGTTGCCCAATAGAATTAAGGAACTTGTCACAATTTCTTGATTGCACCATTCCAACGACGGACGGTCATAGGTTAATATATTAGGTTCTAACCAACAATGAATCGTTTTATCGTCATATTTCACATCTACATCTTTATTTTGAACCTTCATTAATATAGGCAACTCTCTATAACTATCGTTATTATGGCGTCCTAATCCTTGAATGGGTTGCTTAGGTATTCGTAATACCCATTTATTATGTATAACACGATATATAATAGCTAACATTTTATACATTTTTGCGTTGGATAAGTGTTTAATAATAAGATTATTAAATTGTTGAAACCGTTGGACTAAAAAATGCGTATGGACGAACTTTAATGGTTTATTTTTGTAGTATAATTTATCTTTAGAAGTAATATGATTTGATATTTGTTGTGGCGATTCATCAGACAACAAAAAACGCCAACATTGTAAATTATAATTTTCTCCAAATTCAAAATACGAATATTTTTTTGCCAAATCTTCAATTGATGCTTGGTCAAAATATCTTGACTTTTTTGTAAAAAATATCCAATCATTTGGGACCTCTTTATTTTTAGTCCACAACATACCTCCATTATAATAACCTGTTCTATCAACGTGTGATTTAGAAATAAATTGTGGCGAAACTCCCAAATCTTTTGACATATCTATATCATTAATAGTATCAGTAATAATAATATCACCGTCTAAAAATAATGTATCATTCACATTTTTTAGAGCGTGTGACATTATATTAGCTTTCGACATTTGAAATTCACTCCAAATACCTTTTTCTGTCATAATTTGACGGTTCATTCCATCGTATTTATCCAATTCAATGAACCACACGATTTGTAATTTTGGTTGAGGTGTCATATTGTCAATTATTTCTTTCGTTTTTGTATCACACAATATAAACATTTTTTCATTTGGATGATATACAGACAATGATAATAATAAACCTACTAATTCAAACGCACAATTTGACGTACATATAGAAGAAAAACTGCTTGGTTTTACCATAATAACATATTAATTAATTATGTTTAAATCATATTCTTTATTTTTGTATAATCACGTTTAACGAGTTTTTTACACAAATTACTCATCTTATTACACGAATTCTTAAAATCATTATTATTAGTAATATTATTAATATTATATCTTGGATTACCTCCAACGTTATTACATTTATAGTTTAACAATGGATAAAAACTATTAATGTGAATATATATTTCATTAATCCAATCATCACAAAACCAATTAATTATTTCTGGTGGAAAATAATATCCAAACAATTTCATATGTTTTCTAGATACAAAGCTTTGAGTTAATAATCTAGTATTATTAATATCAATTGGACCAGCAACTCCAATATTATTATTTTCTACTAATTTATTAATACAACAATTTATCCACCCATTTGTTAAAAATTCAATATCATCACCACATTGAAAAAAATAATCACATTCATCATCATAAGCTATCTTAAATAAATTATTCCACATTTTTGTTAGATGTCCTTTTGTAATATTATCCATATATATAAATTCTATTGATACATTTTCTATAAGTGAAATAAATTGTTTAATGTAATTAATGTTGTTACTATTATCATAAATTTTATCATTGCTATCTATTCCAACGTAAAATGTATAATTATGTTCTTTATCGTATGTTAATAAAAATGTTTTAATTGTATGTTTAAATAAATACGACTCTTTAATATCTTTCCAATCTCTCCCATTTGATGTAGACGGTATAATAATTCCAATTTTCATTATTTATTATTATGAAAAATTGTTTTTAAGTCGTTAAACTCATTATTTTCTCTCATTAGGATAATATAATGAATTTAGAAAAGAGTTTTGTTGCAGACAAAATTAAAAATATATCATTTGAAACCGTCGAGAGAGAAATGAATGAATTAATTAAAATAGGAAAAAATGCTGACACTATTGGACCACGTTCTAGAATTGGAAATAATATTGTAGACTATTATACATTTGTTCAGCGTTTAGAAACTAAAGGTAAATACGGGATAAATTTTTTTGAGTTTATTAAGAATATTGAAGAATTTAAAAAGAAAAAATTCATTCAAACAATGCTAACATACTACAAAGATGTTAAAAATAAAAACAATACAAAAAATGAATATATTGTTTATAAAGAGGTATATAATATATGTATAAGCGCTATAAATATAATGAGACCATTAAATTGTATGGAGATTTATTCAAAATATAAAGCCAAAAGGGTATTAAATTTTTGTGCTGGTTGGGGCGGGTCAACTGTTGGCGCATCAGTGTTAAATTTAGATGCTTATTACGGCATTGAAATCAATAAATCATTAAAGGAACCTTACGATAATATGGTGTCGTTTTTGAAAACTAAATGTGATACCAATTTTGATATCCGTTTTGAGGATGCTGCTGGGTTTGATTATAACAATTTTGATTATGACACTGTATTTACATCACCGCCTTATTATTTTATTGAAAAATATGAACACGTGCCGGATTATCAGTCGAAACACGATATGGATGAAAAATTCTACAAACCCGCATTTACTAAATCTTACAATTCTTTAAAAAGCGGCGGACATTTTATAATTAATGTTTGTAAAGAAGTTTATGAGAAAATATTGAAAAAACTATTGGGTGAAGCACACGAAATATTTCCATTAAAAAAGTCTAAAAGACAAAATAATCATACCGAGATGGTGTATGTATGGAAAAAAAATTAGCGGCGTTTTCCTATCCACATTCTTGTTTTAGCAATGTTTTTAGGCGGTGGTGGTCTCATTTTAATTCGTTGTGCTTCTTTATGATTGAGATTAAATTTATTAAACGCATCATTATTTATTTCATTTTGTTTATCAATCTCTATCTGTCTTAAAAGTTCTTGCGGAATTTGTTTGCCCATGGACATTAACTGTTTTGCTTGGTTCTCGTTCCTTTCTTTTGTTGTTGGGTAGTAAGGAATGTTTGACCAGTCATTTGTTGTTACTAATGTTTTTTTAGTTTCTCTTATTTTATCTGGATTTATTATTTTTCTTTTTGGTTCTCTCAAATCATAATTATAATATTCTTCAGAACCAAATGGAACGTGAGTTGTAAATGACGACACATTTATAAACTGTATATTGTTGTTGTGAACAGAAAAAATATTGTCATTTGGATTTGTTGATTTTTCATCAATTGTATATTTAAGATTTGAGATTGTTCTTAAACCATCTACTCCATTATCATTTTCACCCCTCCATGGATCTTTTTTTGATATAATTCGAGAGATGCCGTCAAATAATTGAAGAATTTCTGGACTACCAATATTGTAAAAAATACTTCTATCAATTTTTAGACCAACAGCATCACATCTTTTTTGTAAAGCATTATCTTCCATGCCCCACCCCCAAAAGCAGGGGAAACCATTGGTCTTTTCAAAATCACCACCTTTTATTACAACTATTCCTCCTAACGCATATTTAAATCCGTAATAATGTTTTACAATTCCGTGTGTTGTTTCATAATCAAAAATTTTATTAAATGGAATGGTGTCTACGTCATTAAATATTATAGTAATATCCTTATAATGGTTTGGATATTTATTTCTTACCGCAATAAAACCTATGTCTTTAATCGCGCCTCTATTAAATGTTCTTGCATCACATTGATGTGTAAAAAAAATTTCGTAATCACTATCATTTTCAAGTATAAAACTCATATATTTGCAAAAAAAGAACTTTTGTTGTGTTCTATTTCTGTAAGGAACAATAAAAACACGTTTTGGGATTTTTAATTCGCTTGTCATTTATAGAAATATAACAGGTTTTTATTTTAAAAATAAAACTATTTATTGTTCTAAATTATTTATTCATTTATTTCTATTATTCATTTTATTCTATTTTGTTCGTTTTTATTCTATTTTGTTCTATTTTGTTCTATTTTGTTCGTTTTTATTCTATTTTGTTCGTTTTTATTCTATGCGTATTTTTTCATTATAGATTTAGGTATCAGCTCATCCTCATTAGCAATTTTTTCTAATTTCTTATAACATTTGTTTATTGTGACTTCACTTGTTTCACTTACATTTTTAATATCCTTTTTAGTAACATTTAATTTGCATACCTGTGAAACAAAGTAGACAACACCAGCAGCAATTGAAGGGGGAGTATTTTCAGGCATTACATCCATTTTTTCTATTTTCATTGATACAAACTGACACAGTTTAGTTAGTTCAACATTAATATTCAGTTTACTGCAATAACGCTGTATAAATGATTCTGGTTTTGTTTTACCGAAATTTGTTTTATCCTTATTTACCATATCTTTCTCCAAATTATTTATAATCGCTTGCGCATTTTTACAACCTTTTGTTGCGCTTGTTGCGTCTAAATGAAATATTGTTGCTATTTCTTTGGCAGTTCGTGGAAAACTGTTTACCCTACACGATATGTAAATTGATGCGGCTAGAATTCCATCTCTATTATCACCTCTAAATGTTAATTCATACTCTGAAATTTTTTTATGATATTTCATCGCATCATCAATGATCATTTTTGGAATTCCAGCATGTTGAGCCATTGTAGTAATTATTTGAAAATCGTCATATTGTGATTTTTCTTTGTATGGCATCGATTGCCATTCTGTATATCGTCTTATTTTTCTCATTTCATATGACATTGAACCATAACATATTACCTTACAACCAAATGAAGATTCTTGTAATAATGGATTTATTGGCATTCCACAGCGGGTTGGATCTGAATTCTGGTTATCATCAGCACCATAGTATCTCCATTCGGCACTTTGATCTACTAAATCTTTATATATAATCCCACATTTTGAATTTGTACAAGTCAAAAACCCTTCATCTGAAAATGCTAAATTACTCGAACATCTTTCACAATTCTCTCTATTCCCTCCTGAACCATAAATACATTCTAATGAAATTTTTTGTTTGTCTGGATTTTCTACTTCTGTATCAAATATATTCCATAACTCAGTCTTATTTATATTATTGTTTTTTCGTTTTTGGCTCTTATCCTTGTTCATTATTTATTATCTTTTCAATAGATAATAAAATTTTAATTCAATTTTATTTATATTGTTTTTGCTTATTTTTTTTAAAATGCTATAGTATATGGGTAATTTTGCTTCTACTGCTTCTAATAAAGATTCTGATAAAAAATTCGATAACTTTTATGACGTAATAGACTATATTGCTACATACTATATTCTTACAATGGATTTTAAAAGTTTAAGCAAACTTTCAGAAAAAACTTACTGTGATAAACTAGTTGTTTTAACTTCTGATATAATAGAGAGACATTTCAATGATATGGAAATAACATACCTTTCACAAAGAATCAAAAACGGGGTTGATGTAAATAACCTCAAAAAAGAAAATGTTACCTTTTTTAATAAAGATAATCTTGAAAAGTTAGATATTTCCAATGATGCGCAAAAAAGTATTAAAAAAAAACGTGTTTGCATAGGCGTAGCAAAATTTTATGTTAAAATAGCACATATATTTTCTGCCATTATTATGACAATTAATCCAATTTACACATATAAAGATGCTACTGGACAAACTGTTAAAACTGGGTTGTTAGAAAAAGACAAAATACCTAAAAACGTAAATAGAACATTACACAAGTTAAACATTTGCGACAACAGAATTAGAGCACTTAAAAAAGGAGAGATTCTAGACAATGTTACTGGAAATGTAACTCTTCAACCTAAAATTTGTGATATGAATATCGGTGTTAATGACACTGAAAAAACACTTGCGGATGAACCTGGCATTACAGAGCTCAACCGTCTTTATCTTGATGATAATTATGATTATTCAAATGGAAAGTTTACTGGAATGACTGAGACAACTAAAAAACAATTTATGAAAGATTTAAAAATTTTTTATACTGCTTTTACTGGGAATGATAAGATGCCTCCAGAAATCACTAAATTTAGTGATATTAAATTAAGAGATTACAATAAAAAACCGGGTTGTCAAGATGCCTCTCATATTCTAAAAAATAAGTACACAATGAGTAATAAAGATAAATTATTTGTTAAATACGGTAAGAATATCAATAAAATGATACAATCTGCAGCAGATAACCAAAGTAAATTATTAACTGTTATTAATGAGTTGTTTACATATATTATTGACCCTTATTCGGGCAAAAAGGTTATAAGAGTTAATCCTAAAATGAATGAAGAATTGTTGCAAAAATCTGTTGAAAAAACTAGACGTTTTATAATTGATTTATATGTCAAATGTGAAACAGATTATGTAAATGGCATTAAGTTATATGAAGCCATAGTCGAGTCGAAAATACTAGATACTACTCAAAATCAAATTGATACACTTAATAAGGAAGCTAAAAAAATTGTATCTCAAACTCAAAATGCTACTAATATGGATGTTGATAAACCTGATGTTAATAAACCTATATTATCAAATGATGTTCCAATTGATGTTCCAAATGATGTTCCAAATGATGTTCCAAATGATGTTCCAAATGATGTTCCAAATAAACCACAAAATGGAATAACGCCAACTATTTAGACAATTTCTTTTGTCTATTAATATTTTTTTATAATTAAGAACTTTTAAATATTATAATAATATATAAATGTTGTCTAGAATAAATACAACTCACAAAACACGAAATGTAAGAGGACTCACACCAAAACAAGTCTATCGTTATCGTAGTAAGCACTCACAATGTCGCGGCTTGTCCAACAGCAGATGCATACGCAAGAAAGGTTGCAAACCAACTAAACGGGGTGAAAGAAAATCTTATTGTCGTACCAAGAAAAATAGAACCGTTTACAGGTTTTATCGTTAAAGTAAATGTTTGATTAATGCTAATAAATATATAAAATAATAAAATGTTTTATTATTTTATATGATTAGTAAAAATAATAAAACAAGGAAAACCAAAAAAAAAAATATTGTATCTAGAAAATCTTCAAATACATATAATACATTCGAGGATAAAATTGACGAATTGTTTAAAAAAAAAGGGATAGATATTGTATCAACTAGTTTCAATTTAGAAGAAGAAATTGTATCTCAATTAAAACAAGCGGTCAATCCTAAAGGCGTAAAACCAAATAACGATTTTTATTCATACATTAATGACAGATGGATACAAGAGTATAAATTAAATAAAAACCAAAAATACATTGTAGAAGTAGATGATTTTAGAATTATTCAGGATAAAGTATACAGAGAACTTATAGAAATTATTGAAGATTTTATATCAAACCCTAAAACAAAAAATAGTAAAAAGGCAATTTGTATAAAAAAAGCGTATAAATCATTTAAAGGATATAATAATGATAAACAAGTTCGGTGCCTATCAAAAACATTTGTTGAATATTTAGATGAACTAATGGTTAGTAAAAATAATGTATGGCAAAAACTCGGACAACTAAATAAAAATGAAATTATATCCTCGGGAAGTCCCTTTGTATGGTCTATTAATCCAGACGATAAAAATCCTAAAATATATAAATGTTATTTAGAACCTCCCGAAGTTTCATTAATTGATGTTGATGTATATTTTGATGATAAAGATGATACGACAGAAACAAAAAAATATAAAAACAATTATAGAAAACAGTTTTTTTCATATTTAAATAAATTATTTACAATTGCGTTCGGAGAGAACCACGGATACAATGTTAAAGATGTATTTAACACAGAATATGAAATTCTAAATGCTATGATGTGTGATTTAATTAGTGATAAAAATGTAGATGCGGATGGTTACAATTTAATAACAAATAACGAAGCTGTTAAGGATTTCGGGTTTAATTGGCAAGAATTTTGTAAAGCGCTTGGGTTTAAAAAAATACCTGAAAATTTTGTAACATCTAATCTAAATTATTTATTATGTGGAACTAAATTACTACTTGAAAAGTGGGACAGTGAACAATGGAGAACTTATTGGATATATTTATATATCAGTCAACAATGCAGATGGAACCAAAAAGGAGCCAATAATTTTTACCAGTTTGAAGGAAAATTTGTAAGAGGTCAGACAACAATTGTTGATTATAGCATTAGACCTATTTTTCCAATGGGTTTTTTGTTTAATAAATTTTTAACAAATGAATATATTTCAAAATACAACAATCCTCAAGCAATTAATTATGTTAAAACAATGGCAGAAGATTTAAAAACAGTATTTATTAGAATTATTAAAAGAAATAATTGGATGCAACCCAAAACTAAATTTAAGGCATTAGAAAAATTACAAAAATTAAAATTAACAGTAGGTTCCCCGAATGTTTTGAGAGAAGATCCTCTACTTAATTATAAAGACGACGATCCGTGGGGCAATTTAATGAAAATGTGTGAATGGAGACACCAAGAAGCAGTTGAATTAGTTGGAAAAGATATAGTTGACATTCCAGTAATTGATTGGACACAAATCCCTCCAAAGTTTGTAGGTTCTCAAGCTTATGTAGTAAACGCGTATTATACGCCAACTGAAAATGGTATATACATACCTTTAGGATATATACAAAAACCGTTTGTTGATTTAGACGAAAGAGGATTAGAATACAACTTGACACGTATTGGTTTTACTATAGCACACGAAATGTCACACGCTTTAGACGATTTAGGAAGTAAATATGATGAATTTGGAAGATTGAATAATTGGTGGACAAAAAATGACGCAAATGAGTTTAAAAAAATTCAAAATGATGTTATTAAACAATATGAAACATTTGCTAAATATGACAACATAACATTTGATGCGGAGCCAAGTATAGGTGAAGATTTAGCAGATATTTCCGGACTAGCCATCTGTCAAGAATATTTAAGAGATTTTCAGATTAAGAACAAATACATTTTGCCAATTCAATCATTATCTTATGAAGCATTTTTTACATTTTTTGCGATTCAATCTAGACAAAAAATTTCTAAAAAAGCGATTATAGCACAATTAAAAACAAATCCACATCCTTTAGACAAATATCGTTGTAATGTTCCTTTATCGCGAACCAAAATATTTAGGGCAATTTACGATGTTAAAAAAGGCGATAAAATGTGGTGGCATTCTTCAAATAGTGTTTGGGAAAATAAATAATTATTTATGAATAAATTCTTCAGCTTTATTTTTTTTTTCTATGAGATATATATAAATGGCAACTAAACATCACCCAAGATCTAGAAATAGAACCAGAAGACGTTCCGCTTCTCGTAGAATGAAACGCTCTGCTTCTCGTGGAATGAAACGCGCTGCTTCTCGTCAGGCATCTGCTGCTGCCGGTCGTGCCGCTGCTGCTTCTCGTTCCGCTTCCGCTTCCCGTAGTGCTGCTGCCGGTCGCGCTGCTTCTGCTGCTGCTTCCCGTGCTGCCGCTGCTTCCCGTGCTGCCGCTGCTGCCGCTTCTCGTGCTGCCGCTGCTGGACGCGCTTAAATTGTAATAAACAATAATAATTAAATATTTACATCACATTTGTTAAATATTTAATATTTTAGTATATAAATGGCTACAAAACGTTATAAAAGTATAAGAAAAAATAAAACTTCCAAAAATAGAAAGAAAAAAACTAAATCTGGAAAAAAATGGGTTACTGCCATTTCTGCAGCCTCAAAAACTTTAGAAAAAACAGGTTCTATTACTGAAGCTAGAAAAAGTTTAAGAAAACAAGCATTAAACAATGCGCGTAAATTATTCGGGTCTGTTGGAGTATAAATATGGGTTTATTTATCAAGAATTACTTCTTTCGATATTTTTTTTATTATTTTTTCTTCTTTTTCATAATCATTATCCCCAGAACCACCCATTGATTCAACAATAATTTTATTATATTGGTCTGAAAATTTTGAGTTATATTTACCGCAATCTGGATGTTCTTCTTTGAATTTTGGAATAAGTCTTTGATTTTTAAACGCGACCTTTCTTATTGCTTTGTGCATTTTATTATTATCTTCATCTTCCTTTTCCCATTTATTGTCGTCTTTTATATATAATACTTCGCGTTTTTTATCCGTGCAATGAACTGGACGTTTAGTAACATCCAATTCTTTGAGATTTTTTACTATAATATTTGAGATTCCTTCTACATAACCAAATTTACCAACATTTTCCAAGTCTGTTAATTGTAATTTTATTGAATCTACAAAATCCATAATATTCATCGCATCCTTACAAGTTTCATTTAAAAAGAAGTTGAGATTAAACGACTTATTGTGTGAATTTGTATGAGTAGTATTGTGTGTACCATTTTTAGCAATTTCTAATACGACATTTTGTTGTTCTAATATCATTTGTTTCATATCTGTTTGCTCTTTAATTAATTCTGTATTTTGTTTAACAAGCATCATAATTAATTCATCCTTATTTGTTATATCGTGTATATTTGAATGAGAACACTTCTTTTTGTGTTTCCATAAACCGTTTCTGGATGTATAACTTTTTTTACACAAGTCGCAGATGTAAAAGATGTAATTTGCGTCACCTAATGTCACCAAAACGTCACCTTTTACATCTTTTTGATGTTTTGCTGTCAATAAATGTCTCTTCCAGTCACCCACTTTACAGCATTTAAAGTCACAGTTTTCACAAAAAAAATTCTTGTTTATTTTTGATGTAATTTTGTCACCTAATGTTTCCATATATAGGTGACAGAAAATTACATCTAAATTATTTTTAATTGTAATAATAAAATTTTATCGTAACAAATAATTTTTATTTTTTTCAATCGTGTGACGCTAATTTTTC
>JACKZZ010006014.1_pt1 | contig 13364 bp, 15 predicted proteins | sample 8027871 | NCBI WGS metagenome assembly JACKZZ01 (sample SAMN15724774, study PRJNA655200) | protist metagenome | isolation source: fluorescence activated cell sorting (FACS) single amplified genomes of... | place: USA: West Boothbay Harbor, Gulf of Maine | collected 2000-07-19
GTAGAATGTAAAAACCAAGAAGCTGTAAATGTTTGGAAAGCATACGAACAATCGCAAGAGAACTGTAAAGATTACGAACCATTGGTTATAATTAAAAGAAATAGGACAAAACCATTGGCATTAGTAGATGCTGAGTATTTTTTAAAACTACATAAAAAAGATGATTGATAAACTAATAGGACCAGTAGGCGACATTGTTAGCAAGCTAGTGCCAGATAAAGACTTACAAGCAAAACTAAACCATGAACTTAAAACAGAATTACATAAAGCGAATATGGCGCAGATTGAAATCAACAAGATTGAAGCTGGACATAAATCCTTATTCGTTGCGGGATGGAGGCCATTTGTGGGGTGGACTTGCGGTATTGCTATGCTTTACCATTTTTTATTACAGCCTATTATTATATTCGGACTATCAGCAGCAGGATTATCATTTGACTTACCAACTTTTGACATGGGTTCGCTGATGACTGTATTAATGGGTATGCTAGGTCTTGGAGGACTTAGAACATTTGAGAAAACCAAAGGAGTTACAAAATGAGTTGGAAGAACTTTACGTTAGAAGAATTTGCATGTAAGCATACTGGCGAAAATAAAATAGAACATGAACTTATAGACAAACTACAAGCGCTAAGAACAGAGTGCGGATTCCCGTTTAAAATAACATCTGGCTATAGAAGCGCAGAACATCCCATAGAAAAAAATAAAACAAAGCCTGGTACACATGCTTTAGGTTTGGCAGCTGACATAGGCGTTAGAGGCCAACAAGCATTAGAAATAATATCTAAAGCAAGAGACTTCGGATTTACTGGTGTTGGCGTAAATCAAAAAGGTGGCGCAAGATTTATACATCTTGATATATCCAAAGATTCACAAGGCAGACCTAGACCACATATTTGGAGCTACTAATGGACCCGTTAATGTATTGGAATATTATTATTACTTTGGTAATTGCTCCAATCATTCATGGTATTAGAACTAACGCGACAGAATTAAAAAGAGTTGATATACTACTCAATAAGACTCGCGAAGAAGTTGCAAAAGATTATGTAACTAAAGTTGAACTAACAATTAGTATAGATAGAGTTATAGATCGTTTAGATAAGCTAGACGAAAAAATGGATAAATTAATTACAGGTTAATATGAGCAAAGGTGCTTTTCAAACAAGACTAGGTCAAATGGGAGAGATCCCTAACTTTCAACAAACTCCTCCAATGGCATACTCTGGTAATTATTTTATGCCACCAAAGCCAAACTATTTACCAATAGAAAAACAGTCAATGGCTAGAGTACAACAACCAATGTCTATACAACAGCCTATAGCAAACATTATGGCAGAGGGCAGTATGCAACAGCCAATGACTCAACGTCCTTCGTTTCAACAGCAAGTTCCCTCATTGTTAAGTTCACCAGAAATACCAAGAGCGCCAATGCAAACACAACCACAGTCTTTATTACAAACACCTGGTATTGGTATAGAGAAGCCAACGCAATATGACAGGGCGTCTTCAAGAATATCTTTGCCACCAATTAACTCATATAGATAATGTCAGTAACGCACGAAGAAGCTGTAAAAGCTGAACAAGCACGATTATTGCTTGAGTCAGATGTTTTTAAAGAAGCAACTGAAAATCTTAAAAACGAATACATCACTCATTGGTTAAACTCTAGAGACATTGGTGATGTAAACATAAGAGAAGACTTACACAGGTCTTTATTACTATTACCAGAGGTTGAAAGACATCTGCGTATCATGGCAGAGAAAGGAAAACTCACTAAAGCAAATATTAACAAAATTAGAAATATTGGTTAATACTTTCCTTTTTACACATTCTTGATATAAAATACTTATAAATACATATAAGGAGTATTTATGAGCAATAACGGAAAACCGACTGCTTTACAAAGCGACACAGATTTAGCTGCGTCTGTTTTTGAAAGCATACTAACACCTGAAGAGGATAATGTTGAAGATGCAGTCGAAGAACAGGATGTAGCAGAAGAAGAGGTCATTGAAGATGATTCTGAATTTGTTGATGAAGAATTAGATCAAGAAATTATAGATGAGTTGGAAGATGACGAAGAGGTTGAGGAAGAACAAACAGACGTTGAAGAGGAAGCTCCGCAACTTCAAACATTTACTGTAAAGGTAGATGGCCAAGAGGTAGAAGTCACGCAAGAGGAACTCATCAATGGATATTCTCGTCAGCAAGATTATACGCGTAAAACACAAGAACTCTCTCAACAGCGTAAGACTATTGAGCAGCAGCAAGCAGAGTTAACGCAAAGAGATGCGATCTATTCGCAGTTATTACCGAAAATGGAAGCCCAATTAAAGGGTGGTTTAGGTGAAGAGCCAGACTGGCAACGATTATATGAAGATGATCCAGTTGGTTATGTAAGAGAAAAACAGCTTTGGGATGAACAAAAGCAAAAGCTAGAAGCTGTCCAAGCTGAACAACAAAGACTTCAACAGGAGTCATTTGCTGAACAGCAAAAAATTATTCAACAACAAGTTGAAGAAGGGCAGACTAAGTTGCTTGAGGTTATTCCAGAATGGCAGAACCAAGAGGTTGCCAATAAAGAAAAAGCTGAAATTGCAAATTACGCAACCAATGTTTTGGGATATACCCAAGAAGAGATTAACTCTGTATATGACTGGAGAGCTTTACTTGGTTTAAGAAAAGCATGGTTAAGCGATAAAATCGCTGAAACTGTTAAGAAGAAACCAACACAAAAAGCACCAGCTAGAGTTGCAAGACCTGGTACTACAAATAAACGAAAAACGGTAAGCTCTGCTAAGAAAGCAAAACAACGATTAGCGCAGACTGGCAAAGTACAAGATGCAGCTAAAGTTTTTGAACAATTATTATAAACTTTTAAATATAGGAAAATATCATGGCCGAAATTAACAATGTATTCAGTACATTTGATGCAAAAGGTAACAGAGAACAGTTAAGCAATGTTATATATAACATTTCTCCAACAACAACACCTTTTATGTCATCAATTGGAAAAAACTCAATTAAGAACGTAGTTTTTAATTGGCAAACAGAAGCACTACCAACAGTAAATGCTACTGGTGAAATTGAAGGATTCAGATTAGACGGTTCTACATCTGCTTCTACTCCAACAGAAAAGAAAATAAATGTTGCAATGATCTCAAAAAGAGACGCAACAATATCTGGTTCTCAGGAATCAAGTGATCCAGCTGGTAAAAGATCAGAAATGGCACACCAATTAGCTATTATGGCTAAAGCTTTGAAAAGAGATATGGAAACAGCTCTCTGTCAAAAAGGTGCTAAGACAACTGGCGACTCTACAACAGCTAGAGTAACTGGTGGTTTTGAGTCTTGGATTACATCTAACGCTTCAAGAGGAACTGGCGGCGCAAGTGGTGGTGACGGTGTTGCTCCAACTGACGCAGCAACTGGCGACAGAAGAGCTTTAACTGAACCTTTATTAAAGTCAGTTTTACAATCTTGTTTCCAAAACGGTGGTGAGCCTTCACTAGCAATTTGTGGTCCAGTTAACAAGCAAGTTATTTCTGGTTTCACAGGTAGAACTTCAGCTAGACAAATGATTGATGCAAACACAGTAGAGGCTTCTGTTTCTATTTATGCTTCAGACTTTGGCGAGCTAAAAATCGTACCATCTAACTTCAGTAGAGATAGATCATTGCTTTTAGTAGATCCAGAATATGCTAAAGTTTCTTACTTAAGAGACTTTAAAACAGTTGATATGGCTACAGTTGGCGATGCTCAGACAAAATTACTTTTAGTTGAGTATGGTTTGGAAGTAGGTAACGAAGCTGCACACGGCATCGTTGCTGACTTAACTACTTAATATAGTTAGTCAATAACTTTAAGGGATGTTTCGGCATCCCTTTTTTTTGTGCTAAAATTAAGCATGGCAAAAACCACAGTTATAGATCATAAAAGAAACTTTAAATCTGTATTTACAACAGAAGATGATAGGTTTATATACCATACTAAACAGGATGTTAATCCTACTTTAGAATATGTAAAACAATTGTCTGAACAGACACCAGGTAAAGATCTTAGGCATATAGCAGAAGTTCCAATGGTTGTATACCAACAAGCCTTAAGAGAGGGTTGGGCGCAAGATTCTGCAAAATGGAAAGACTGGTTAAACCATTCAGACAACAAACCATTTAGAACATGGAAAGGTAAAGTATGACATACGATGAATTAAAAACTAATATTGCTAATTTCTTAAACAGATCTGATTTAACCAACCAGTTAGATTTTTTTATTGATGCAACAGAGGCAGAGTTTAACAGAAGATTAAGAAATAAAGATATGGTAAAAAGGGCTACTGCAACAGCAGACAGCCAGTATTTATCATTACCAACCGATTGGCTAGAAGCTATTAATGTACAAATAGACGGCAACGATTTTAGCCCAGTGTTTCAACAGTCTATAGAATCAATAGATGTTTATAGAAAAGGAAATGGTAATGTTACAGGACAGCCCATTTACTACGCTTTGGTAGATAACACAATTGAATTAGCACCTACACCAGACGCAAGTTATACGTTACAATTAACATACTACGGCTCTATAGATGCTCTAAGTGATACGAATACAACGAATTTTATTTCTACATCATATCCAGACGCATACCTATATGGTGCTTTAAAACACGCTTCTATCTTTCTTATGGAAGATGATAGAGTTGCTTTATTCACATCACAGTTTGAAAAAGCTTTAGAAGAGATGAGAATGGAACAAGAGAAGGCTGAATTTGGTAAAGGATCGTTAATCCAAAGACGAAGAACTTATGGCAAGTCAGGCAGAAATACTTACATTTTTAAAAATAATTAGGAGAACAGAATGGCAGGATTTAGTGATTATTTAGAAGACAAGGTCTTAGAGCATGTCTTTGGTGGCAATGCTTATTCAGCACCGTCAACATTATATGTTGCTTTATATACAGTAGCACCAACTGATACAGGCGGTGGAACTGAAGTATCTGGTGGTGGTTATGTAAGAAAGACATCAGCATTTACTGTATCTGGTACTAACCCAACAACAGCAAGTAACACAGGTGCAGTTGAATATCCAACAGCTACAGCAGACTACGGAACAGTCGTTGCAGTTGGTATCTTTGATGCACTATCATCAGGAAACTTGTTAGCATACGCAAACTTAACTACATCAAAAGTTGTTAGTACAGGAGATGTATTCAGATTCAACACTGGTGATTTAGATATTACTTTAGCTTAATATCATGGCCAGCATAGGCTATAACAAAGGCTATTACTCAAGATCAAAGTATAACGATCTTGCGTTTCAAGCCGAAGCAACCATTCAGGCTACTACTGATGCTAGTGCCATACTTACACAAACGCATAACGCAACTGCTGTAATACAAGGCGTATCAAGCTTTACTGCTGTTGGTACACAAATAGATCAAGGCGCAGTTATAGGGCCAATTATATCTGATATGACTGCTGTAGGCAGACGTATCAATCTAGGTGCATCCACTATAAGTGCTAGCTCTGACTTTAACTCACAAGGATTCATAACCGCAGTTGGTGTTTCTACTATATCAGCAACTTCAGATGTAGATGCTAATGCAGTAGTTGAATATAAAGCTAGCTCAACGATCAACCAAATCAGTAGCCTTGTCGCTGTTGGTGGTCTAAAATGGGAAGATATAATTGTTCCAGACGATACATGGACAGATCAGATAGTTGCAAGTGCAACATGGACAGATCAAAGTAACCCATCAACAAATTGGACTGAATTAGACAAACAAGAGGCAGCTTAAATGGCAGACACATATACAACTAATCTAAACTTAACAAAACCAGAGCCAGGTGCAGCAGAAGATACCTGGGGTATTTCGCTTAACGCAGACTTAGACTCTCTTGATGCAATCTTTAGTAGCTCTGGTACACAGATTAATTTGAACCCAAATCAAATTAATTTTGCAGATAACAAAAAAGCCATATTCGGTACAGGCTCAGATTTACAGATTTATCATGATTCGTCCAATGGCTCATCCGTTATCACTGAAGCTGGTGGAGGTGATTTACTTATTAAAGGTGCTAATCTAAGGCTTCAATCGCCAACAGGCGAAAACTATTTTGTTGCAATAAACAACAGTTCTTCTTATGTTTATTACGACGGCTCTGCAAAACTTGCAACAACCTCCACAGGCATAGACGTAACAGGTACAGCCACAATGGATGGTTTGACTGTTTCAGCAACCACAGCAACTGTTAATATTGCAGGTGGGAATACTGGTGCAAGTTTAATAAATTTTGGAGATGCTGCTGATGGTAATGTAGGCAGAATTTACTATGACCATTCAGCCGATTTTATGCAGTTTAAAGCTGCTGATGGGGAACGCTTAAGAATTAACTCAACAGGCATAGACGTAACAGGAACAGTAACTGCTGATGGTGCAACTATAGCTGGGACACTAGAATTAGATAGTAATAATTTAGACCATACCGCTTTATCACCTCAATACAACATGATTGAGTCTGATATCACAGGTAACAACACTCAGTTTTTACAAGTAGGTGGAGATTTAAGAATTAGAACTATTGATGATTCTAAAGCTAATCCTGTTGAAAGATTAAGAATAGACCACGCATCAGGAGACATCTCCTTCTATGACAATACAGGCTCAACTCAAGGTTTATTTTGGGATGCTAGTGCTGAGTCTTTGGGCATAGGCACGACTTCGCCTGATGCAAAGTTATCAATACATGCAGCAGTAAATAATCCTGCTATAGAAATAGTACCGACTACAGATGAAAATTCTGCTGATTCAGCAGTACTAAGGTTATGGGGAACTAGATTTGGTACAGCTAATAGATACTCAGAAATTAGAAATGTAACTGATGGCTCTACAGCAAATAACGAACTCGCCTTCAATACCAATGGTAGCGAAGCACTCAGAATAGATAGCAGTCAACGAGTTGGAATAGGCACAAGTTCGCCAAGTACCTATGGCGTACCAAATGCTCAAAACTTAGTTATTGGTCAAGGCGGTGCAAGTACGGGTATAACCTTAAGTGCTTTCGGTACTGCTTCAAGTTCCATTTCATTTTCAGACCAATCAAATCCAACTTCTGCTCGTGGTTATATGAAGTATGACCATAATGGAGATTATCTAGCTTTTGCAGCCAATGGTAGTGAGAAGGCAAGATTAAATTCTAGCGGCATAGACGTAACAGGAACAGTTAAAAGTGATGGTGGTCTTATTGAAGGCTCTACAGGATTAACAATACGAAATGATGCTGTAGGTGCAAATGAGCCTAAATTAGTTTTTGATAATGATGTATTTTCAGGTGCTAATCATGCTCAAATACAAACAGGTAATGGCGGACTGCAACTAATAATAGAAAGTCCAAGTACATCAACATTTCAAAATAGACATAAAGTTGTTTTAAATGGTGGTGGTGGTGATGATGTTACTTTTTCTTTATCAACAGATAATGGTACTAGCTATAAAAATTCTTTTAAAATAGATAACAACGACATCTCTTTCTACGATGATACAGGCTCAACTCAAGCTCTATTCTGGGATGCAAGTGCTGAGAGATTGGGTATTGGGACGACTTCGCCTGCATCTAAACTTCACTTAGCTGATACAAGCACAGTAGTTACATTTGAAGATACGAACAGCACTAATAACAGCATAAACACAATTACTAATTATGAAGGGACGATGATACTAAGCGTTGACCCTAATAATAACTCAACTGTTACTGAGTCTATGCGTTTTTCTATGCTTGGCTCAGAACGCATGAGACTGGATAATAATGGACGATTGGGAATTGGTACGACTTCGCCAGATGCTCTTTTAGAAATAAATAAAGGTAGTGAGGGTGAATATTTACGCGTTGGTGGTGATAACGCATCAAATGCACGTTCATTAAGATTTACAAGTTCAACATCAAGCACTGGTAGTATTGGTGCGTTACATACTATAAAAGCTAATAGTATTGGTGGTGAAATTGCTTTTGCGAATGGTGATGGCACTATCATGTATCTCAAAGATGGCGGCAACGTTGGAATAGGAACTGATTCGCCAAACGCTAAGTTAGATGTAAGTTCAGCCACAGGTTCATCTTCTATTACACCAACAGAACTCCTAATAAGCAGCTCTACTCAGGCAGGTGATTGGAGTCTCACAGAGCCATGGGGTGTTCTTGGTTTTTATTCAGCAGACACTAGTGGTGGTGGTGCTGGAAGTCTAGCAGAAATTTCTGCAAACATGGAAAACACTGTAGGTGGTTTTGCTAGTTTAGATTTTAAACTACAAAATCCTGCTCAGTCATATGCTAAAACCAGTTGGCTAACACTAAAAAATTCAAGCTCATTTGCAACTCGTCAAGTTCTTATAGAAGCTGACGGAGGTCTATATGTAGAAGGAAACGTTGGAATAGGAACTGATTCGCCAAGTGCAGCTTTAAACATTGTAAAGTCAGGTCTATCAACACAGTTTAGAGTAAGTAATACAGAAAGTGATGCAACAACTAAATATGGTGCTATTGTTGGTTCTCATTATACCAATGCAGAAGAACCTATTGCTGGTATGTTAATGACATCTTCATCATCTGTAACAGGTGGAAGTGTTAGTATCGGTGGTGGTATAAGTGCAGCTAATGCAGTTAATAACATTTTATTTTATACAGCAGCTAATAACACCACTTTGACTGGTAGTGAACGCATGAGAATCACATCAGACGGCAATTTTTTAGTTGATAAAACAGCTATTGGTTTAAATACTGTTGGATTTGAAGTTAGACCAAATGGGATTATGGCATCAACAAGAGATGGCGGTTCTTCTGCTTATTTTAATCGTAAAACATCAGATGGTTCTGTAGTAGAGTTTCAAAAAGACGGCACAACAGGCGGAGTTATAGGAATACAAGAACCACAAGACAATGCTCCTGAATTGTATATAGCCAATGGCACTGGAACCAACAGTACAGGTTTAGCATTTTGGGATTATATATATCCTACTCGCAGAATATCACCTTGTAATGGAGCTGGAACTTATGTAGACAACGCTATAGACCTTGGTTGGTCAAGTGCTAGATTCAAAGACCTCTACCTTTCAGGTGGTTTACGTGGTGATACTACGTTTAAGAACAATGCAGGAACAACAGAGTATGGGCGTTTTGATAGCTCTGGAAATCTGCTTGTGGGTCAGTCTGCCCAAATAAGTCCTGGGTTTGGAAATACACAAATAGGCTCATCACTAAGAGAAAACGGTTCGGCTGCGTTTAGCAGGGTGGGTAATTCTACTCAACCCACTTTAATGATTAACAAAAATACCAATGACGGGATAATTGCTTCCTTCCAGAAAGACGGCACACAAGTTGGAAGTATTGGTACTCAAAGTGGAGCTGACTTTTATATTACAGGTAGTAACGCAGTTGCAGCAGGACTTAGGTTTCAAACTAATGAAATTGTACCTGTTAATGGTTCTGCTAGTAATAGAGATGCGGCTATAGATATTGGAAAGTCTAATGTACGCTTCAAAGACCTCTACCTATCAGGCGGTGTTCAGCTAGGCGGTACAGGTGCTGCTAACAAACTTGACGATTATGAAGAAGGTACTTGGACTCCTGTGTTTGCTGATGCGGCAACGGGTGGAAATGTAGCAACTGTCTCATCGGCGAATGGGTCATATACCAAAGTAGGAAATTTAGTAACTGTAGGTTGTAATTTAAGCGATATAGATATTACTGGCATGACAAGTTCAAATGCCATTTATATCAGGGGGCTACCTTTTACTACTGGCACAACCCAGATACGCTCGGGCTCTGCGTTCTTGGATAGGGTTACTTTTAGCGGATATGTCACGGCATACGCAACTGGAAGTCATGTTTTACTGTTTAGCACTTCAACTGGTGCGTTCGATGCAGCATTGCTTGTTTCTAGTATTGACGATGTAGGTTCTGACGTATTTTTTACGGTTCAATATCAAGTTTAACAACCATACGCTTAGTGGATGCTAGGCACAGACAGGAGAAAATAGAATGGCAATAACAAAAGAATTAATAGAAGATAAAATAGAAGTTGTAGGCGAATATAAAGCTATACAGATAAGAACAGCTACAGTCATCAAAGAAGATGGTGAAGAGCTTAGTAGGTCTTTTCATAGACACGTATTACAATGCACAGATGATATAATTAACGAATCAGACGAAGTACAAGCAATTTGCAATGCTGTATGGACTGATGAAATAAAAGCAAACTATCAAACATTTTTAGATAGTCAAACAGGAGAATAACATGAGTAATACATACAACTGGGATTGCAAAACAGTAGACGTTTATCCCACATACGAAGAACACAGTGACACAGTATATAATGTGCATTGGAGATTAAACGCTGAGAGCAGCGAGACACATGAAGTAGATGGTGAGCAAGTACCATATACAGCTAGTGTTTATGGCACACAATCATTATCACTAGAGGATATTGGTACAGACTTTATACCTTTTGCAGACTTAACTAATGCAGTGGTTACTGGTTGGGTTGAGGGCAATATGGGTGAAGAGGAAGTAGCAAACTTAAAGTCTGCTTTAGACTCTAAGATATCTGAAGAGATAACACCTACGACTGAAACAAAAACTATAGGCGAGTAGTATGGAGACACTTTTTCAAGTTGTTATCATAATTGGAGCAATATACTTTATAATAAATAAAAAGAAACCAGAATGGATAGATACAATAATATCCAAATTTAAGAAGTAAACATTATGGCAGATACCTACACCACCAATTTAAACCTAACCAAGCCAGAAGTAGGAGCATCTACTAATACCTGGGGAGGTAAAATTAACACAGACCTTGATGCCTTAGACGGTATATTTGTTACCAATGGAACAGGTACTAGTGTTGGTTTAAATGTTGGCAGTAACAAAACATTAACAGTAGCAGGAACATTAACCTCTACTGGTACGGCATCTTTTACAACTATTGATGTAAACGGCGGTGCTATAGATGGATCACCAATCGGTGCTAACTCAGCTTCTACAGGTGCATTTACTACTTTATCAACAACTGGTTTAGCTACATTAGCTACAGTAGATATTAATGGTGGTGCAATAGATGGTACTGCTATTGGCGCTACTACAGCATCAACAGTAACAGCATCAACAGTAACAGCAACAACTGTAACCGCTAGTGGTAATGTAAATACTACTGGTGGCGAGCTACAAATAAATGGTACTAACGTATTAGAAAAAGTATATCCAGTTGGATCTATTTATATCAATGCAAGTGTAAATACCAATCCAGCAACATTGCTTGGCTTTGGTACATGGGTAGCTTTTGGAGCTGGTAAAGTTATAGTTGGTTTAGACTCTGGTGATACAGACTTTGACACAGTAGGAGAGACTGGTGGTGCAAAAACAGTTGCTCTTACAGCAAGTCAAATACCAGAACATACACATAATTTATATGTAAACGAATACCAAGGTGGCGATGATGCAGCTTGGGCCAATAATGCTACCGATGGCAGAATTTCAGGTAACAATATAAATAGACAAAATAGAACTTCTACTGCAAATAGCAACAAAGGCGCACAAATAATAGGTGGTACAGCTCAAGAACTGGGAACAAGTGGCGGAAGCGCGCATAACAACTTACAACCATACATAGTTGCTTATATGTGGAAACGTACAGTATAGGAGCTGACAATGGCCCTATACCCAATAACCCCACCAGCAGGAATAATCAAGAACGGTACTGACTACGCCAACAAAGGACGTTGGGTAGATGGTGATTTAGTACGTTTTGAAAACGGTTATCTAAAGCCTATTGGTGGTTGGACATATTTTAAAGACGTTCAATTAGAATACGCTACTGCAAAGACTGGTACTGTAACAACAACAACATCTAGCAATATTATAACTGTAACCACTAGTGCAGTTCATGGAGCAATTGCTGGAGATAAAATATCTTTAAATGGATTTTCTTCTGTTGGCGGTGTTGACCAAAAGGTAATTAATCAATATTTTTTTATTATTTCATCTCCAACAACAACAACGTTTACAGTAAAAATTTCAGAGGAAGCAACATCAAGCGCAACGTCATCATCTGCTAATATAGTTTTTCCAGATGATCCAATAGGTATGTATACCTACAGGACTAACGGCGGAGATAGGGTTTTAGCTATAGGAACAAGAAGAGGAATTTTTGTCTTATTATCAGACACATGGTACGACATAACACCATCTGGATTCGTTGGTGATATTGTAAACTCATCTGCTGGTTACGGTACATACGATTACGGTGAAGAGGATTACGGTGACGAAAGATCAACATCTACACTAGCACTCAAAGTAGATCATTTTTCATTTGATAACTGGGGTGAGCATTTAGTCTTCTGTTGTTCTAGTGACGGTAAAATATACCAATGGAGACCAGATGCAGGATCAGGCTCACCAGATACCATAGCTACACAAATCAGCAATTCTCCAATAGGCTGTCAAGCTATTATAGTTAGTAACGAAAGACATCTTATAGCTATAGGATCTAATAGCGATCCAAGAAAAGTATCTTGGTCAGATAGAGAAGATAACACTAACTGGACATCTACTGCTAGAAATACAGCAGGTGACTTGCAAATACCAACAGGTGGTAGAGCTTTATATGCAGTTAAATGGCAAAACGATATTATTATATTTAGTGATATCGGTATTAATAGACTTTATTATGTAGGCTCGCCTTTTGTATATGGAATACAAGATGCTGGTGTAAGTTGTAAAGCCATGTCGCCAAGAAGCATAACAGCTTCTGGAGATTTTATATCTTGGATTGGAGAAAATTCATTCTTTACTTATGCTGGTAGTGTTAAAGAGCTTAAATCAAGTGTGCATGATTATATATTTGATAACATACAAGCTAACACACAGGCAAACACATTTGGCACACATAACGTAGACTTTAATGAGATATGGTGGTTTTTCCCAGTTGGAGATATAGACCAGTCAACTCCTAATAGATATGTTATTTGGAACTACTTAGATAATGTATGGTCTATAGGATCTATGAATAGAACGTGTTGGATAGATCAAGGTGTATTTGATAATCCTATTGCGTGTGATTCTAGTGGTTATGTATATGAGCATGATAAAAGACCTTTATTTAATTCACCAGGTATAGGCAACAATCAAGTGCCATTTTGTACTAGCGCACCTATAGAACTAGGTAATGGTGATAGAGTGATACAGGTAAACCAAATTATCCCAGACGAAGAGTCTGTAAATTTACCAGGCATAACTATAGGATTTACTGGTGGTTTTACACCTTTAGGATCTCAAACAGATTTTGGTAACTTTACTTTTGAAACAGATGG
>JACKZZ010009959.1_pt1 | contig 13363 bp, 5 predicted proteins | sample 8027871 | NCBI WGS metagenome assembly JACKZZ01 (sample SAMN15724774, study PRJNA655200) | protist metagenome | isolation source: fluorescence activated cell sorting (FACS) single amplified genomes of... | place: USA: West Boothbay Harbor, Gulf of Maine | collected 2000-07-19
AGCCCCAGAATCCGCCACGCCGTCAACATCAGATTCCGACACAGTTTCAGCGGCCTCACCGGCAGATGCTTGCGTTTTAGTAGCTGGCGCCTCTGTCTGAACCTTGTCTGCCTCATCTACTCCTGCAGCTGCCTCCTTCTCGGCTGCTTCTGCAGCGTCCTCGGGCGGCGACTGCCCTGATTTCGCGTTTTTATCCTTGGCATCCCCCTTCTTAGACTCCTTTTCCCCTTCACTTTTCTTAGAGTCGTTCGTCTTCTCCGCCTCTGAATCCGTCTCAGCCGCCTCCTTTTCCGCCTTTTCAGCATCCGCCAGAATTTTCTTTTTCTCGTTTTCCTCCTTGTCCCGGGCCGAATCCTTCTTCTTCTGCTTCTCCGCCGCAACCTTCTCCTTTTTTTTCTTCTCCTCAATTGCCTTTTTAGCCCGTTTGAGGGTATCCTTCTCTTCGTGTTTGGCCTTCTTTGCCGCCTCTACTCCTTTTTTCTCAGCTTCGGATTCCGCCTTTTTTTCAGCTTTCTCCTGCCTCTTCTCCTTTTCACTTTTCTCAGCTTTCTCAACCGTTTTTTCAGCCTTCTCCGCCGCAGCTTTCTTCGCAACCGCTTTCTCGGCCTTCTCAGCCGCCTTCTTGATCGCTTTCTTAGCTTCCTCGGCTTTTTTCCCGTCCTGTTTAGCTTTTTTTTCGGCTTCTGCCTTGGCTTTCTTCGCCTCTCCCTTCTGAACTCGTTGGATAGCATCCTCGACCTTCTTCTGAGCCTCTTTCTCAATCGTAGCCTTACTCTTACCCGTACCAGCCTCCCTCGCGAAAGCAGCGTCAGCCTTCTGCTGAACTTGCTCTGCGGTTACTTGTTCAATTATCTCTTTTGCCTCAATTTCTCCCTCGGTTTTCACCTTTTCCGACGAAACTGCAGCGGGAGAAGCCGGCATCTCCTTCACACTCTCCTCAGCTGACTTCAGCGATTCCTGATCCTTGTCGAGAGCTTCTGTCTCAACCTTAGCCTTCATTTTCTCTGATTCCGACATCGCCTCCCCAGCGGCTTTTGCCGCCTTCTTAGAGTCGGATTCTCCCTCACTCTTAGACTCGTCTTCAGACTTCTCCTGAGACTCTTCCTGCAACACTTCTTTTTCAGCTTCCTTCAATGCGTCACTTTGAGCTTTTTTAGCGGCGGTCGTAGCAACCTCTTCAGCTTTCTTCTGAGAATCCGATTCCCGGTCATCCAACACCGCCTTCCCCTCACTAGCTTTCTCAACCGCAGACTCAGATTTCACCTGTTCCTCGGTAGCCTGAGCAATTGTCTTAGCTAGATCCCCAGCTGAAGCAGCCTTACTCCCTCCCTCATTAGCATTAGCAACAAGTTTCTCAATAGTTGATTCCTGGGCCTTTGCTACTGATTGAGCTTCCTTATCGATCGCGTTTGAGTTGGGGTCCTGCCCGTCTTTGGCGCTTCCTCCGGCCTTATTCTTTCCCATATTGGTCAATCCCACCTCATTCGAGTCGGAATTAGCATTAGCCGCGGCAGCCTCCTTCGCCGCGGAAAACGCAAGACCCGCTCCCCTGGCCGCGGCAACAGCGTCTTGCGCCGCTTTAATCGCAGCTTCTCGAGCTAGCCTAGCCTCCGAAAGCACCTCTTCTGACCCCGTCCCCTGACCCTGAGAAAGAGCTTTTCCCTCAACTCCAAGACGGGCAGCTTCCCCGACCTTATCCAGATGAGCCTTATAGTTTGAGTTGGAAATCCCATCCGAAGATGAGTCTTCCACGGTGAGTCTCCCCAGTTTATCAAAGTTATTAACTACCGCAGGCTTGGCAGGGCTGCTGGAGACGGTTTTCTCAAACGGGAGGTTGTTCTCCACCGGAAGTACCGATGGAAATCCCGCTTGAGCAGGCATCTGGAGTTGCATCCCACCTAGTTGAACGGAATCTGTCGCGCTTCCTGAGTCATTCTTACCCGTATTCGAAACTGAAATGGTATCCGTAACGGCGACGGTGTTTGCGGCCTCGGCTTCCGCATCAGTCTTGGCGCCGATTTGGCTCGCCTTTATGGGGGCGGTTTTTGTCTTCTCATACTCCTGAATCCCGCGCTGGACCGCTGCTGCGACCTTGTCATTCTCGGATTGCTCCTCCTTCTTCTGAGCCTTCTCCTCCTCCTCCCGTCGTTTACTCTCCTCGTACCGTTTAATACCTTCAGCCACTGCGTCCGCGATTTTGGCATCGTTTTCGGGCTTTTTAGCCTCGGTCTCACCTTTTTTTGCAGTAGAATCAGCATTGCCACCAACCTGAGCCGGAGCGGCCGCTTTTACCTCCTTCTCATCTTCTTTTTTGGCCTCAGGTTTCCCAAAATTCCCATCCGCCGGCGCTAGAAATGACGGAATCTCCTTCTCCTTAGTACCCTCCCTAGTAGCACTAACCTCCGCAGTGGAACTTGCTGCCTTTTCCGCAGCGGATACGACATGAGCTTGTCCGGGATGGAGTGCATCATACATCTTCAAACTATCCGGTGTAGGATCGGATTTATCCGCGTCCTCAGTCTTTTTCATCAATCCCACCTGCTCCACACCGGGAACACCCGGAACCGCCCCTGGAACCTGCGTGGGTTTCGCGACCTGCACGCTCCCACCGGTATTAGAAGCCGAGAAATCCTCGAACTCGGACTGAGACTCCTTCTTCACCCCGGCCCCAGTAGAGGTGTTCTTTTTGGACTTTTGAGACAACGAAACCGATGAATCCTTCTCTGTCGGCATTGTAGCGCCACTGCCGGGGAAGAACAAGGTCTTGAACGCTGACCAAACTCCATAACTGGGTGTGGCAGCCGTCGAAGCGCTAGTTTCCGTTAATTCGGCGACCGCGGTCGGGGCGTCAATTTCGGCTTTGCTGTGAATCTCGCCCTTACCGTCTTTCACCGCTGTAGACGCTGCAGACTCGCCCTTAAGAGCGGCGATTTCAGCCTTTGCTGCGGCAGCCTCGGCTTTTGCTTTTGCAGCCTCCTCCCGGAGAGCCCGCTTGGCTTCGTCCTCCGCGGCAGCATCTGCTTTTCTCTTAACAGCATCCTCCTTCCGCTTTTCTGCGGCTTCCTCAGACGCGACCTCAGCAGATCTCTTCTGAATGAACTGCTCCCGGGAAGATTTTTCGTCAGATTTGTCTTCGGATTTTCCCTCCTCAGAACTTGATTCTGAATCCATCTTCCGCACACCTCCAGCGTCTCCCACAGTGTTTGAAGTGTCAATTCCGGCGTCGGCAGAGCTCTTCTTCTCAGACACCGATTCAGACTTCTCAGACAACTCAATAGCTCCACTAGTGGCCCCTTCCGCGCCCAGGTCTTGGTGCTCATCACCCTCAAGCTTCTGCTCGGCCGCAGCTGCCCGGGCGTGAAGTTCCTCCGAGCTTAGAACTCCCCCGTGCGTCGGCCTAAACTTCCCCCGAACTCCACCAGGCCCCGACTCACTCGGTTTCTCAGCAGTAGCAGTTTTCTTAGTCGCAGAACGCTTGTGGCTCGCCAGAACTTTCGCGGCAACCGCACTCACCTTGGGATAATTGGATCCCTTTACATGGGGAGGGATTCCCTTAACCGAGGGCTTGGAGATAGGTGCTTCCATTCGCTGGGGCATCATCACCTCAGGTCTCTCCCCTGGAAAATATTTCTCTGCGAGAGCGTCCAACGGGATCCCACCCTCCTGCTGCCCTAGTGGGATCCCACCCTCCTGTTGCCCCATAAACTCGCCCCGGTTCAACTCCCCCCGGTTCTGAATCTGAGACAAAGTCTGCTGCTGAACCACAGCGTTATTGTTCTGAACTACTTCTAGATCTAAATCGCTCATTTTGCCCTGGTATTGAGGCGCCAAAACCACTGTTTCGTCAACATTCCGCGGTAGTAACAAAGACTGATTCTCAAAACCGGATTCGGCAATCGGCGCAATCAAGGTAGCCTGAACCGGTTGAATCTCACCAGCCTCCGGATCAATCACGCTCGGTGGGGGATGCCGCCTGAGGGCACCCACCGTGTTGGCTAAGTTAGGGAGTTTCGCGTTCGCTTGCGCCAGTCTCAGGACTTCTTCCTCTTGGACTTTTTCTGCAGCTGATTTCGCCTGCAAATCCACCGTAGTTTGCCTTAAACCGCGGTTCCCCAAGCTTACTCCATTAGCATGCGGCACCAAACTCGCACCAGAAAATTGTGTGATCACCCGCGACTGTACCAGAGACTGCGGACTCTTGGTTTCCGCCCCATTCACCGGCTGTTTTCCCTCAGCGCCAACTGCACCATTACTTAAAGGAAGGGTGGCATGATCGTCGTTTGCTGCAGGCGGAACCTCTCCCTGGGCCTGCTGAGCCCCCTGCGGAGCCTGTAGCTGGTGGTAATGGTTTGGAACAGAGTATGACCGTTGAATCGGCGCAGATCCCCGCTTGATATCCGGAACTCCCCGCGGCTCAGATTGAACCGGGTGAATCACTTCGTCGAAACGGAGGGCGGCCCCGATAACAATCGCGGGGAGACACAGCCCCCGCAGAGATTTGGAAAGACGACCCATCGTGACTGGAGAACTAACTGTTCAGTCTAAGGTGAAATTTGGACGATGGGCCGTCCCCGCCTGGTAATTGCTTAATCAAAAAAGTACAAAGGTAATACACTACGTTATCGGAAGGTTACGTGTCTATGTACAGCTGTTTCCGCAACATCTTATCTATATTCCTGGAAACTAGCTGGGATAAGGGAAATACACGGGGATGGAATATCGGTCACAACGATCATTCAACGAAAAGTGGGCGCAAGAATTTCCTCCATCGGCCTAGAACGGAGTGCGGACGCAACATTCCTTGGTGATTCTCAGATTCTACATCGCCCCAGAAACGACCTTCTAAACCTCAGACTCGGACTCAAACTCGCAGATCCGATCGTGCTAGCCCCAGACAGCTTTGAACAGACGGCGTTCGCTTCTGAAGAAACCGGAGCAGCACCGTGGCGGTGCAGCAACCGCGGTTGGTTTCCGAATAAGTATTCGTTCAAATGGGAGATTGACGAATCAAGTCTCGGGGTTGAAACCGGTGATTTGACAACTGTCAGCCGGTGATAAAGATGGGAGTTCGACTCCTCGGAGCCTCAGTTTCTCTGAAAAGTTGCTCAAAAGATGCTAAAAATTTCTCTGGGAAATGACCCTTAAACGGGGATGAAATCTAGCGTCTAGCACTTAGGACAATGACAGTTTGGATATTGGCAGCAATGAGGTTTTTGACACTGTCGACCGCTGGAAGAGTACCCACCCCCACTGGACCTAGCCCGTTCACAGCCGCATTTCGGATACGCACAAGCCTTCGAACTCCTAGCTTGACAAAAAGGCGGAACCCCGCCCTGACTCGACCGCTTGCATTCCCAGACCTTCTGGTCGCAGCCACATGAGGGATAGGCGCATTCCTTTGACGACCGTGCCCGACAAAACGGCGGTGGTGACACAGCCCCACTCCGGCCGCGATCCCTGTCCCCGTCCCTTCGCCCTTTCAAGATATCCTCCATATCACCGGATCCTGGTACAATAGGCATCTTATTCGAGCTGCTCGAACTCGGGCCTCTCCCCGCGATATCCCCTTTCATCACCTTGCATTGCTCTAGAATTCTGTCGAAGCATTTGCGCATCAACCACGCCCCCTTCTCATAATCCCTCAACTTCCGGACCTCGGAATAGGCGTATTCGAGTTGGTTGAGGGCAAAAGCGAGAGTGGATTCGTCGGCGTCACTCATCCTGACCCCCCTATTCGCCCCTCCGGAAAGCATCCCATGCGTTTCCACCGTCAATCCATAGTACAACCGAAAACAGGCTCGTTGCCCGCTAGTACTCTTGTTAAACAGCGGGGCTCCGATGGAGATCGTGTCCTCGATTTCTTGTTTCAGCCAGGGGACGGAGACCATTTTTTGGGTGGGAACTAGGCGTAAGAAGACTGATTTAGTCTAAATATTCGATTTGTCTGACCTGGATTCTGCCGGATCTGGAACCTGATTCTACTCTTATTGCTATCCGATTCTACACGTTAGTGACTTGAATCTACCGGGATATGGGTTCTTCTGAATAGCTCTTATTGGTGACCTGATTATAGAGGGCTTATAAGCTCGTTCTAGACCAAGCTCAATGACGATCAGAGAGGGTCTCACCTTCGGATAGTACTCGGATTAGGGATTACTCGCCTGCATCACGCCCCAGATTCCTTTTTTCGTGCCCCCGTGAACACTTCTGTCGGACGGCATACGCCGCGGTCTTGTCGGTTGGGCCCCTTGGCGTCTAATATGCTTAGACGGCGGCCTCCGCTACCTAATTTTCGCAACTCCGTTGCGTTCTTGATAGAATTCAATTCAAACCTGGCACGCCGAGTGATAGTGCCGGCAGACAACTCCTCTCGCTCCCGAGAAGGAGAGAAGGAGAAGCTAGCTAGGCCTTCACCGTGAATCGTGATATCTTATTAAGCGACAAAAATCAAATCTGATAGGCCGGGCATGAGTGCAGCACCGGTAATAGTCCGACGAGCCCGCCTCTCCGCGAAGGTCGCGGGGCAGCGCTCGTATATCTTGGATATATGGTTTTTAAGTCTAGACACGTCACACTGGCGTATGACGGTTTCTAATCGATGCACTTTCTGTGAAATGGATAGTAAAAGAAATGATTTATTGGGGCTTCCCGCCCGTGTGTGGTACATGGTACCGATGTAAGAAGGAAATGGTGTTGCACGGAGAAACGCGTCCTACAGGAGCGATTTCCGGCAGTTTAATGTTACAATGGGGTAGGGGTAGTAATCATACAATGAGATATCATATGTGAATGGGTGCGACGCTTCTCGGGGTGAGAGGGTCGTTTCTCGGATTATTGGTACCTTGACAGCGGGTCGGAATCCTACGGGGGGGGAAACGAGATACCGCCCCTGATGCGAATCCAACTGAAGTTAGTCGGATCCCACCTGAGAAAAGAAGGCGTTGGTTGTTAACCACCGCTAGACTCGTCACTCCGCGTCCAAAGACCGCCCGAGATTTAATCTGAATATGAAAGTGTTTTTGGAAATGTTAATCTCGGTGCTGACAGCTACTTGGTAGTGCCAGCGGGCCGAGTACAAAAATGTAGTTCTTAGTCGGTAACGCTTATACTATGTAGACCAGCCCTGAAGGCGTAAATTGACGTTCCTCGTTCGACGAGGCGTCAACGCAACTGTCGTCTCAATTGGCCCTGATTCTCTCCGGTACAACCGTTATCGGGCCCTGTTAGAGGAGCATCTCCTTGCAGAATCTGATTTCCTCGAATTCCTCCGTGTTTCGGAGGTCTGCACCGGCCATGAGGTGGTGAACGATCTGCACTTCGAAAACCACGTCTGGTTTGTCCACAAACACCAGGTTCAACAGCGCGTCTTGCCACAACATGCCCGTACAATTTCCTTGGCCAAACCGATTCCTTGCCCGTACTAGGGCGAGAGATTTTTCGGCCTTGAACCAATCGAGGGTTCGGGTGACATCCTGTAAGGAATGTACAATAAGGCACGTGCGGGCGACATCCGAATAAGGAATGTTCTTGGCGCCGGAATCGTAGTATCGGTTGGAGGAGACGACGTGCTTTTCCATACCTGGGGGGAGTGAAGGGGGGAGTGAGAAGGAAGTCAGGGCGGAATGTAAGTAGGGAGAAAAACACGGCAACAGCCGACTCATTTCCTCAACTCATTCCACAACATTCATTCTCATTTCACGGGTCGATTCTTGAACTTACCTCTCTGCATACTCTTGCTGAGTCCCAGCACCCTCCGGAAGCGGCTGACTTACCCCTCTGCATACTCTTGCTGAGTCCCAAAACTCGTCTAAACCGGCCGTTAACCGCGTCGTCCTGATTGAGGCTTTCTAGGATTTCCTCAGCTAAATCGTCGACCGCTGGCTGTATAAGGAGAGCATCCCTCCATAAATCCAACGCACTCTTCCCTCTTAACTCCTCCATTATACTCCCAAACGTCAACTTTTTTCCGAACTTGGGGGCGGAACCGTCGCTATCGGGGCTGGAGGCGCCGTCTTCGTTTCGGCCGTCCATGATGGTTATATCGTTTTCTTTGGCGGATTGCTCGTTATAAAGGCAAAACCCCCCCTTACTCTCCGAACTCCACACGCTCCCCACAAAATAATCCATCAGCCACTTGAAGGTGCCCGGGGAACCGGGTTTTCCCGCTCCTACGGTCTTCATCGACTCTTGATAGCGTTTCATGATTTTGGACTCTGTGCTAGTACGGACCTTAATCAATCTTTCCTTCAAAGCCAGGCTCTCCCTATCCTTAGAAGAAAAGGTCTTAACCAACGACGTTACGTAACTCTTCAAATCCGTCGAAATCCGGTCCCAATCCCCGGACAGCGTTGCTCGGGCTTGCAGCCATTCCGGTTGAGTCAGAGAAAGAAAATTGTCCTCTAATTCTTGGGTGGAATCACGCCATTGCTGCATCCGATCCGAGTAAAGTGGTAACAACTTAACCACTGGCTCTTTTTCATCAAGTGAAACAAGACCTGCTCTGTTAGTGTTAGCCGCCCCCGGGCCACCCGCCGCCCCCGCTTTCCCGTTCCCCTTCGAAGGCCTTCTTGAACCCGGCGCGGATCCATTGGCCCCAGGACCCGCCTTCGCCGCCGGTGGCGCTGGGATTTTAGATTCGGGCCTGGCCGCAACCTTCTTTTCTTGTTGTTTTTTTTGCCATTCCTCTAATCCCTTAGCGATTTCATCGTCCCGTTTTCGAATAAGACCGTCCTTTTCTTCGACTTGGTACTTAAGACCCGCTACTTCTTTCTCAAGAGTATGAATAGTTTCCTCAGCCTCTCGTTGGACTCCTAAGACTTTCCCCTTCAAGGTTTGAATCTCCTCTCGCAAAGTCCCTAATTGTCTCTCATTATCGCTTAACACCCGGTCCTTCTCTGCGATCTCACCATGTAACTCAGAAACCTCCAGACCGGTCCTTTTAACGTCGGCCTTAAGCGAGAGGACGGCTTGACTTTCCTGCTGATCCTTCAAACTTTCCTTGCTCTTAAGGACCTCGCGAAGTTCTTCTTCATATTTCGCCGACGTTTTCTCTAATTCATGACGTAAATCGGAGATCTGGTGGTCCTTCTCCGTAATTCCCCCCAGCCTCCCGCGCAAATCCGACACCTCGCCCTTGTGGCGAGCCTCAAGATCCCCTATTTCGCTCGCATGTTGATTCCTCAACTCGGTTAATTTCAGGTTGTAATCGCTCCTCACCTGGGCTATATCCATATCAGACTTTTGGGTCGCGGCTTGGCGTTCTTCTAGGGCGGTCTTATGGTCGGTTTTGAGTGTCTCGATTACGCTCTCGTAGCTCGCCTTCAGCCGGGTATGTTCTTCCTGATAGCTCTGATTCCGCATCAATTTATCCTGCTCGAAAATCGAGGTTAGGTGCTGCCGCTGCTGTTCCACCTCGGTTAAACGCGAGTTAAAATCAGTTTCTTGGTCCTGGGAGGGGGCAAATACGGGGAGCATATCGCAAGGGTGAAAGTATGTGAATACATTCCAAACGAAAAACAGGTGGGAAACGAAACCTGACCGTCAACGTGAAACGAACGGGACAAACCTCATTGCATGGTACACTCATTCGATCATATCATTGCATCTTTCATCCCGACTACCTCGCTCTTACCTTCATCCTCGCGAAATTCCTCCCGATGTTTCTCCAACCTACCTTCATCTTCTTCAAGAACTCTCCGCGAATCTCTTCCCGATTCTTGTCCAAAAGTTCACTTGTTTCCCGCGTTTTCCCCGCAAACCGATCCTCTGCCGTCCGCAATTTCCCACGGATTTCTTCTATTTCGGCCATCAGCTCCTTCTCTCTTTCCTTGCTTCTATCGACTTCCTTCTGGTGATTAGCCTTCGCCTCTTCTTCGCCCTTACTCGCACTCTCCCGCCCCATTTTATGACTCTCAATCTCCTTCTCCAGCACCCGGTACCTCTCTCCATGCTCCCTGTCATAAGTCTCCTTGAGGGCGGAAACCGACCTTCTATAGTCGTCCTCCACGGTTTTCAGCTCGTTCTGCTGGATATCTATGAGTTTTTCCCGTTCTTTTTGGGTCTCCGCCCGCAACCCCTGCAAATACTCAGCATTAGCTAAATGAAGTTTCGACACTTCCGCCCTATGCTCAGCATCCCTTTCCAGCACCGTTTTATGCCTAGCCAGCATGGCGTCCTCGTGTTCCCTGTGCTCTCTGGAGAAACGTTGCTCTAATTCTTGAATTTGGCTAGAATGCTCCCCAGCCAACAACCGACACCGTTCATCCCCCTCACTCTTCTCCCCTTCCAACGCTATCCGAAGGTCCCTTATAGAAGCCTCGTAACTCTTATCTCTCGCTTCCTGGCTCTGGATCTTTTCCACCAGAACCTGGTTTTCCTCCTCACTCCGACCCAAATCCCGTATGAGTTTGCTGCACTGCGCCCCGAGATCCGCGATCTTCACCTTGTTATCGTGGTTCGTAGCTTTTTCTTCTCTTAACTGTTCGTCTAGCTCTTCCACTAGCCCCAAACGCTCCTCGTTAACAAGCAATTGTGTAACCCTACTTTCTGTAAACCGTAACGCACTCTCCAGCGACCAGATCTCCTCCAACAATTCATGGGTCGTATTCCCTTCTTCGAAGACCTTATCTGAAGAAACAGCTAGGCCTTCAGCGATCTGCCGATATAGGTCAACCCTCCTCCCCTCCCCATCCGAGCCCAGTTGGTTCCCAATCTGGTTCGTGGCCGCTAAATAGTGGTTCTTAGGCGGTCGGGATTTGTCGTGCGGATGCCCGATATTCTGCTCCATCAGTTTTTGATGTTTGTGGTTCTTGCGGTAGGCTTGTGGGGAGACGTCGTGATAACTAGACTGCCGCGGATGCGACGCAGGACCTGAGAGATCGGGCAGAACGATAATCAGAGTCGGAACTGTTAAAGGAACTTAAAGAGGGACCGAAGTCCGAACCGTGAAACCAACCGTGTTAAACAAGAAACCGGAACCTTCCATCTATTCTCATTCATCCTCACATGGTACTTACCTCGACTTCCATCTCTCTCCGGCCGCTGCTCGCGTTTCGCATACGGTGAATGTAGAATGAACTCCCGCGGAATGGACTGTCGAACCCCATCGCTCACTGGAGAAGCTTCTGCAGCACTTCTTCGCTGCGACCGTCTCGAGCTACTTCTCGCCCGCGCATCTGAGTCTCCCCCACCTGGTCCGCTCGAATCCGTCGAATAATCTATGTAGGTTTTCCCGTTCGCCCCCCGTCCTCCCGCCAGGAAAGCCGCGTCCGCCCCCTGCGATGTGGGTCGACTCGGGGAGCTTTCCGCGAACCCGGCCTCCTCCCGGTACCGCAGATCTGAGTCGGCTGGCGAGGGGGAGGGCTGCCCCGCCTCCAGCGCCTTCAGTGATTCCTCGTGGGCGGAGATGCGGGACTGGCGGTGGGCCCACCACCGGCGGGAATCAGAGACATTCATGGCGGGGAATTCGCCAGAAGGGAGACCGTCATGACTGGACTGGGACTCTTAACACGTTAATACAGAATTCAATTAAGACAGTCTGCGTTGACGCTACGTTCGTTCTCTATCTATATAGGGCTGGAGCGGGCGTTTACGAGCCGCGCACAGCGGTCTCAACAGCGATGGCGCCTCTAAATTGGCGGTTTTGACAGTGAAAATTGACAAGAAACAGGTTTTTAAGCAATTACGTGGCACACATGACACATCTCTCGGTTTCGCGGGCGAAGTGGCGCAAACGACTCTCTAGCCTCACTCATAACCTCGCTCTCGAAACTTAACAATCGACGCTCAACTCAGGCTTAAACTCAACTCAAATTCATTGCGGGGAAATCTCTCTCTCTTTTTCTCGCGTATCTCTCAAGGAATTGGCCTCATTTTTTGGCGCGGAATCTTTGATGGAAACGCTCGCATTTCGGGAAATCAGAACCGAATTTCGGAACACATGGAAACAAATGTCGAAACGCGCGCCCCAGGGAAGCAAGCGCTACCGGAGAAGGGAGAATTTAGGGTTTTCGTTTAAAATTTCAAGAGTGTGGCCGAGGACGGCTATCAGCCGTGGAAGAACATACACGCCCCCTGCTTGAGATGTCTACATTTATCCCCGTTCTTGCACGGAGTTTGGGATTTGCCGTGACCTTTTTTGCCCATTTTTTTCCCGGTCGCAGATGATTTCCCCGCGCCGCCACCGCCCACCCAGTCGGCACCTCCGCCTGCCTCCTTGCCGGAAGCCGGGCGGTCGCCCCTGAGGACGTCGGCAGAAGTGGGGGGACCACGAACGGCCGAAGAAGCAGTCCGTTTAGCCTTCTTCTCAGTCACGGGCGGCCGTTTCCTAGCTGCGACGGTCTTCTTGGGCGTTCGAGAAACGACATTGGTGGGAGATATAGCGCTGCTATTGGTCGGAGCGAATTCCGGCTTGGCCCTAGCCCAAGTGGAGCCCGCTTGCGCGGAGGCCCTCGCAGCGAATTCACACTCCCGTCGAATCAGGTTCAGAACGGTGTCTTCGCACAACCCTGTTTCCGGCACCGGGATCCGCACCGTGCTCATCACCGACTCAAAAACCGAAGCCAAGACCCCCCAGCTCGCCACCCCCTGCACCGCCAGCCCGACTTCCTCTTCCTTTTTTTCTGCCGCGATCCGTCCCTTCCCCCCGCTCAGATTCTTCGTACAGAAGTACTTCCGCCGCGCCCGGTCCATCCGGTGCGCCGAGAGCCCGGAGTTGCGGCCCTCAAGGGCGAGGTAAAAGTCCAGTGCGCTGTCTCCCACGTAGGCGTCGACCTGGTCGAAGGATTTGGGCTGCTCCAGCACGCCCTTCCTGAGAAGCAGCTCTACCTCCTTCCGAAGGGCCCGCTCCGCCTTCGTCTCGTTCCCGCCGATCTTACCCGTTCTCAAGTACTTTTCCGTGCTAGAAACCTCCTCCTCTTCTTGAGTCTCTTCACCGGTCGCGTACCAGTGGATGTAGGCCTGGAAACGCTGCGGAAACCCGTCCGCGTAGAGGTGGGAATTCAGCCGGGCCGAGATGTCCTGCTGGGATTCCTTATCGACCGGAATCCGTAAAACGCGATCAAGACCGTCTTCCAGAAGCTCTTTGACCGCGTCGAAAACGCATAAACAACACCCGCTTCCCGCCCGACCGTACCGGCACTTCATCTTCTCCGAGGCGTCCTCGAAGTCGTGGAGGTAGTTTCGGAGGCACTCCGTGTTCAATTTAACGGTAAGGCCGATCCCCCGAGGGCATTTCAATGGCTGGATTGACACCGTTTTGGGGGACCGGTATTCATCAAAGAAATTTTCAGTAACCTGCACCGATGACTGCTCCCACCAATTTCCCTGGCACTCCACCCTGGCAACCCCAGCTATCTCCCCTTTC
>JACKZZ010014439.1_pt1 | contig 13354 bp, 4 predicted proteins | sample 8027871 | NCBI WGS metagenome assembly JACKZZ01 (sample SAMN15724774, study PRJNA655200) | protist metagenome | isolation source: fluorescence activated cell sorting (FACS) single amplified genomes of... | place: USA: West Boothbay Harbor, Gulf of Maine | collected 2000-07-19
GCAAAAGTAAAAGTCAGGGCCAAAGCAGAAAGACTGATGAGGTGGCAGTGGATAGAATAGGAAAAAATATTACTATTGGTGGGGTGAGTACTGCTCAGTTATATGCTGACTTGCTGCATGCTGCGGATGAAAGCGTGGAGGAAAAGAAGGCAGAGACAGAGACAGGGGTGGTTGTAGAAGACAGACCGCAGCAGCAGGAACAGCAACCAGAACAAGAAAAAGTGGAAGAGGAAGAGGAAGAGGAAGAGGAAGGGGAAGGGGAAGAGAAAGTCACATGGAAACTATCGCCTCAGCGCTCCCCGCTCGTGGCCTCTCCTGTTCCCTCCACTGTCACCACTGCCGTTGCCGCCGCCGCTGTAGCTACTGAAACAGCTACATCATCTATAGTTGGACGTAACATGTACAACGGATTCACAAGCCCTGCTCCTGCACCTGTGCGCACAGCAACTACTATGCCAATTCTTCGCAAGTCCGTCAGCTGGCTGAATGTTACGCCACCTCCATCGGCTGTGGCATACCAGTCGACACAAACACCGTCACCAGTGCCAGCGTCATCAGAAGGAATACGGGCTGATGTTGGCACAAATGATGTGCTGTACACCCCCCCTGCTGTGAGCTCTGGTGGCAGCGGTGCCGTGGGGTCGGGAGCGATAGACGGTGATGCCAGCGGCACATATACTCCCATTACTACCCCGCAGAAGATTGATAAGGAAATGAGATTGCTGTTCAAAAAAGCATGGAAGGACATAGTGACTTGGAGTGCATATATGATGGCAATATGCGTTGCATTACACAAATTCACCACTAATACCGTAACGTATTGTGCAAAGATGCATAATTCGCTGTGTCGGAAGGTCGGCACTCGCGCAGTCTGGATGTCATATTTGGGTTTTTTGGTAGCTGCATTGACCGTGCCACATGCAATAAGTTTGTACAAGGTTACTACTATAACTACTGCCTCTATGGGCATTGCAAGCAGTACTATGCACTCCACCGCTAGTACCAGCATTGACAAAAGTCGCAACAGTTTGCAGGATAGTGTACTGATTCAAATGGAGACCAGTGCTGTCGAGCAAACAACAAGTGCAGACATACATTCAGCATTAAATATCCAATTGCTGGATAGTAGTATAATTCACAAAGACACTCCTGTTCCTTATGTTGCACCAATTCAGGCTTCAGCTGTGGCAGCATCAGCAGTATCAGGACCAGTCAAGCCAATATTACTGAATATTCCACTCAAGGCTCCTGTCCGCACTTACTCTTTAGGCCCTATGAAGCTTTCCAACACAAACAGCAAGAGCAACAGCAACAGCAACAGCAACAGCAACAGCAACAGCAACAGCAACAGCAACAGCAACGACAACGTGAACAAGAAATTAGCTTGCTTGCGCCAGAACAGCGCCTCCCGTGTCATGGACTGCATGAGACAGAATCAAAATTTGATTCAGAGCGAAATCCGAGAGTTGAAGGCACACAAAGTGGAAGAAGAAGGGGTGCCAGAAGTTGTAGAAGCTGTACCGAAAGTAAAAGAAGTATTAGAAGAACCAGAAGATACAGCGAAAGAAAAGTCTGTAGCAGCAGTAGAAGCAGTAACGTTGCTTGCTGAGGGAGCGTCTATTGCTGCTACTTCCAGCGTCAGTGCTACAACCAGTGTTATTGCTACAAATGCTTCCAGTGTCAGTGCTGTTAATAATGGATTTGAAGGATTCAATGTTCTTGCTTTACTGATGAGCGTTATAAGTGTTTGCTTTTGCATGTGGCTGCCAACATTATTCCAAGAGTTACCCTCGCAATGGCTAATCTTGAAACAGCGCATCAACAGTCTTTTCAGCAGCAGCAGCAGCAGCAGCAGCACGGGCGAAGAAGTGGTGGCAGACAACATGTGGGCATCTCCTTTCAAAGCTCCTGTTACTACCACTAGTGAGACTGCTGCGATGACTGCAAATGGCGATACTACTGCTGCTTCCGTCATCGATGTGGTGGAAGCAATGGATACCTTAAGAAAATCTACTCGTAGCAGTCGCACAGCTGGAGCAGGAAAGAAAAGCAAAAACAGCTCAGCAGAAGCAACAACAACTACAAGTACCCCGCTGCCAACCCGACGGAGCACACGCAGCCATACACGGCAAGCGAGTGCTACAATGCCTTATTAAGAACCCACACCTCACCTCACCCTCACCAACTTGGGGGTAATTTTATTATACTACGTAGTATAGATGTTTGTAAATATCATTACTTAATCACAGAACACTCGAAGCACCTACCCTCGCAATCGCTATGTGCCCAGCACATCTTCTCATCTTAACACGAAATACGAAATAGATCCCCTTCCCTTCCGGCCTCGAAAGTAATCAAAAGTAACTACCACTCAACACCATTTTCTCGATATTACAATTTGTTAATTAATACAGCTACTACTATTTGCCTCTATTCCACCATAAATATATCACCAGCAGCATGACAAATGCCATCCCGCCGAGCGCGATTCTTGCGTCCCAATAATCTCTTTCTGTCACCGTCTTCATGATCGTATTGCTGATTCCCAAGTAATTCATAATATCTAGGACTTTTTTTTGCACACCTTTTAGTCGGCTTCGTTGGTCTTGCAACTCTTGAAGTGTCTCTAGGCCGGTGGCGAGATATTCTCCTATCATGCGATTACTGCGGTTCAGGGTGCCGCCTTCGGCCGCTTCCAATTGCTGCAACTCAGCAAATTCTCTTGACTTGTCCAGCATATCTTGTCCGGCAGCACCGGCAAATAAGTCAGCTCTCTGCCCGCGATGCGTTAAGTTAATGCCAGCTTTGCGAGCATATGTGTCCAGCTGCTGCTTGATATGTACATGTGTGTTTTTCAGGTGATCTACTCTTCTTCGAAAATCTTCACGCTTTGCTTTAGGCTCATTCGTGACGAGTCTATCTAGCTCCGTTAGGCGCTTGGCCATTTCGTCCATACCTATGGATACATCATAGGCATCAACATTGTTGTTGCCCACACCTACTCCTTGTGCCTGTGTGGAGAAAGAAGTTAATATCAAGCACCAAATCCATTGCCATACACATAGTTACATAGGGCATATATGAAACATAAACATATCCCACCCACAAGACAAGTCATAGCAGATTGCATGCTTGGTATGCAGGTGACACACATACCTGAGCTTCCAACCTCGTCACTTGCTCTTCCAGCTCATGAAGGCGTCGCTTGTCTTCGGGCAACAGCTCACTGATCATGCGGAGCGGTCTTGTTGTGAAGTGTCTTTGTGTCTTGCGTGAAACTCCGTGTTAGCAGGCCCCGAAAAGAAATGAATTTGTGGGAACAAAGGGGGAATGTTGGGAAGCTTTTGGTAGACAACAACAGGGAACTTTGCGTAAAGTGGATGTCTACCAGAACAGTTTTGAACGCGAAAGGCTCTTAGTCTTTGGAATTGTCATTTCACACTCCAGCCTGCTTTCAGCCTGCATAACTTGTATCTATCTTGCATCTTGCTAGTTGATTTTTTTTGGAAATCGCTTAATTGTCAAGTTATTCGGTCAAATCAACTTCGTTGAATTACCTTCCCTTGTGCCTTCTAGTTTGAGTCACTTTTTTGGAAAGAATACACAGATAGCGACGAAAAATGGGACAAGCACTAATCAGAGGCTATAAGCCAGGTCAACGTTTCCCACAACTATTAGATGAAACACAAATATTCGCCACATGGGTCATCGCAGATGTCCGTGAACTATGGAGACGCTTCCAACGTTCTGTTTATGGATTTGCCTTAGTTGAAGCTCAATTCGAAAGCGTTCTAGCCTTTAAAGAGTCTGTGGGAGACCACGTAAACTTGGAATTGTTGTTCGAAATATTAGATAACGACCATGACGGGCGCATTGATGGGCTCGAGTTCCTTGGAGGTTTAGCACTGTGTTGCCAGGGTAGTTTTGAGGAAAAGGCCAAGTTCTGCTTCGAAATGTATGATTTCAACCTCAATGCGCAGATCTCGAAGAAGGAGATGACGATGATGATCATGGCCTCCATCTGCGGCATGAACCTGTTCACTGGCGGGGTGGAGGATTTGGAGCCCTCCATTGCAGAGTTAGAAGCTATTGTAGAAGATGCTTTCATGCGTGCTGACAGAGACAGATCAGGCTTGATTTCTTATGACGAGTTTGTCATCTGGGCTCGCTCCAATCGCGACTTAATGGCGGGTTTAGAAACTTTGAACAAACTCGCCATGGAAGCGAAACAGGAGTGCGTGTCCGAGGACAGCGCGTCCGAAGTGTCTGAAGGCGAGATGTCTGACGCCGAGCCGTCCATTCATCGGGGCAGTTTGGGACATACTGGGAGACGCCCTAAGAAGCACGCCCATGGGCCTGATGCCGGCGACGAATCTCTCCCTCCCGCACCAGAGGACGATCATAAAACAGCTGTCTCCGCTGGTGGAACTTTAACGAAGCCTGGTACTTCTGGTATGCAGTGGGTGGGACAAGTGTTCGAACCTACCAACCATGTTTCTGACTTAGCCAAAATGCGTCAAGGCTCAGGTGCCAACTTGGAGCTCGCTTGGGCATACGGCTACCGATCCCAGACCTCGAGAAATAACCTGCGTTACATTATTATGGATGGTTCAGCAGGATACAGTAACAACAATGGCTCTAGCGCAAAGGATTCCAATGCTGCTGTTCAAGCTGCTGCTGCTGGCAATGATACAAGCCTAAGTACCGCGAATGCATATAATACTGTCGTCTACTGCACAGCCTCTTTGGGTGTTGTGTACAATATGAATGACCGCAGCCAAATGTTTTATCAGGGTCATAGTCGAGAGATTGTATGCATGGCTATTCATCCTTCAGGTCTACTTGTTGCCACAGGCGATACTGGCAGTAACATCCACTTATGGAGTACCCAAACCATGTCTTGCATGAATATTATTCAAGGATTGGTGAAAGGCGGAGTGCAGCACTTGTGCTTTTCACCATCCCCTCTCTCTGGGGATCGGCTGGCGGCCGTTCATTGTGACACAGACAGTACTATCACGTTATATAACAGCAATGATGGTGATATTTTAGCAAGTGGCAGATGTGTAGCATCACCTCAAAATATTTACGGCCTTGCATATGCTCCTAATAGTGATGAGATCTGCGTCGTTGGCACGAAATTGATCAAATTTTTCGTAAAAGTTCAAAACACTAAACGTGCACTGGAATTTCATTTGGGTAAAATTGGGCACCAAGGCAAGAAACAGACGTTTTTCTGTGCTGTTTACTTGGCCAAAGACGACGTGGTTGTTGGTTGTGCGGATGGTAATATGTATCGTTTCAAACACCACGTTTGCTGTCAAATCGTCCAAGCGCACAGTATCAATGAGCCCATTTTGTCCATGTACTTTCATCCCGGAGACTCTCTTCTCATCACGGGTGGCAAAGATTGCAACGTGAAATCATGGGATGTCACTTTAAAAGAAGTAGGAGTTGCATTAGATATCTCCGAAGACCTTGATGGCGACGGCAAAGCTGATTGCGGAGCAATCGATGCCAGTGTCACTTCTGTGCAGTATCATGCAGGTAAGATTCTCATCGGCACCAAAGGTTCGGACATTTTCGAGGCCACACTAGCTACTTCATTGAACGACAGTCTGACTATGAACCGTATTGGCTGGGGACATTCGAGCGGAGAGCTCTGGGGCGTGGCCTTTCACCCGGTGCGGGAGCGATTTGCCACCGTAGGGGACGATCGCACGCTGCGTATATGGTCTGTGCGAAACCACGAACAAACCAATTTACGAATTTTACCATGTGCTTCACGGGCAGTGACTTATAATATTGCTGGAGATGTGTTATGTGTTGGCATGGAAGATGGCTCTGTAGCTATGTTGGAAGCTGACTCCTCCTCCTTGCGTGTGTTCGTAACCTGGAACCATTGTGCTGCCCCCGTGAGCACATTATGCTATTCTGGAGATGGCAAGATATTAGCAGTTGGCTGTGCAGATTCGAATTTATACTTATATAGACGCGTAGATGAGCGCAATTACGTACGCCAGGCTGTGTGCCAGGGACATGCAGGAGTTGTGGAGCATATTGATTTCAGCGCCAATTCTCAATTTATATCTAGTTCCTGCAGAAGTGGCACTTTGTTATTTTGGGATGTCCGAGGAAACTCATGCAAAGACGCTTCTGCATTCCGCGACGAATCCTGGGTAACTCAAGGAGTACGCGCCAATCCTTATGGATGGGCAACTCAAGGCCTTTCCATCGCGAGTTCTTCCAAACCTGGGTTTCCAGACAAGATCAATTCCTTATGTGCCATGCCTGACGTAGGAGACATTGTCGCTGGCGATGTGTCTGGAAGGGTCAAGTTATATAAATATCCTTGTGTTCAGCCAGGCGCATTGTGTCAGACATATTGCGGACATGCAGGCGAAGTGGCAGCAGTGCGAGTTTCGAACAATAAAAGATACATAGTGTCTATCGGCAAAACTGACAGAACGATCTTGCTATGGAAACATGAGACGGAAATCGCAGATGACAGCGGAACAGACAGCGACGCCGCGGATGAAGCAGTTGGTTATGGTCTTGGTGGCGGACGCTCTCGTTTCGATTTGCCTAATGAGATTCCGGAAGTGGTGGAGAGATCCCCGCTGCAGGAGGCCGTCAGCCAGAATAAAGGGCCCGAAACCATCGATGAGATCATCAAATCAGTGTATGCATCTCGAGGAGAACCTATTCCGAACAAAAAAACATGGCAATCAGGCATCATGGAGCCTAGTGTGTTAGATGGCGGAGCCGGAGAAGGTACTACGGATGTGGACTTGGAGCTTGCTTGGGTTCACGCGTATAGATCGCATGATAGTCGCAACAATTTAAGATACGCTTCATCTGGAAAGATTGTGTATGCTGCAGCATCGTTGGGTGTTGTATTGAACAAATCTACTGGCAAGCAACAGTTTATCCAGGCAGCACATACGGATGAGATCATTGGAATTGCAGGTCATCCTAATGGTCACATCTTTGCAACGGGCGAAGCTGGACGCAAACCAATTATTGTCATCTGGTCTGCCGTAGATTGCCGCGTCATGATGCGAATTGACCGTGCTCACGAGAAAGGGATTCCATTATTAGCCTTTAATTCACAAGGAAACATGCTTGCATCTATTGGCATGGATGCATGTAATACACTTGTGATTCATGATTGGGCAAATGGAATCGAAATTATGCGCACTTCGGTAGATAAGGGAAGTCTCTTTTGTTTAACCTACCTTGTCAATCCATCTGGCTCGGACCCGCAGCAGAGCATTAGTGATAAGAATAAAGGAAAATCTACTGATGTTGTTGTCACAGGTGGGCATCGGCACTTGTCCTACTGGACTAATACTGGGCAGAACGTCAAAACACAACGCGGTATCTGGGGAAAATACAAGAAGGAAACTTTGTTATGTGTTGTATCTCCTGCTCCTGATGTTGTAGTGTCTGGTTCATTGTCTGGTGGATTAGTGATATGGTACAAATACAGAGCGCAGTATCAGGCGCATGCTGAGCCGAAACCTACCTACAATGGGACGGACGATAACGGCCCCGAGTATCCTCACGGTTTCGCCAGCATTCTGGCGATGTGGGCAATTCCTGGGACTATAGACACAATTAAACCAGACGGACATGTTATTAACCCAAGTAATCCGGAGCCAACGGCTACATCGACAATATTCTCCAATCATAGAGACGAATTGATTGCAGGTTACAATGATACGTGTTGCCGTGTCATCACTGGTGACAGAAATGGAATTATCGGCATTTGGCGTGTTGTAGCTGTGGACGAAGAAGCGCCTGCCACTGGCACTGTTGCGCAAATTGCGCGTGCACAGAATGATGACACCAAATGCAACTTGCGATTAATTTTGATGAAGAAAATTGATGCTCGCACACTGAATCCCACACCTTCCCACTTAGCGATTCGTAGTGTATGTGAACGGGACGGCGTTCTGTTAATTGGTGCACAAGGCTGTGAAATCTACGAGGTCATTGAAGAATCAATCCCCTTTATCAATGCGGAAAGCACTGACCATGACTCATCTGGCGCATTACAGAACATGCCACCGGGCATTCCGCAGTCTACGACACCGTTCAGTGGAATCAATGCAGCTGCACATGATTTATCCAAGACAATTAAAACCGAAACTGCTGGAACTCCATTGGAAGCAATTCCTGCTCCAGTTTCACCTCCTATTACTCAAAGCGTTAAGCATGTGGAAGATGTGCCGCATCAAATCAAGTGCGAGCGCTTGATTGCTGGACACAGCCAAGGGGAGTTGTGGGGTTTGTGCGCTCACCCAACTTTGCCATATTTCTTCACGGCTGGTGATGATTGTACTGTTAGATGTTGGGCATTGGAAACACAGTCATTGGTGTCTTATTTGACAGTGCCTGACAAATCAAGATGTTTATCCATTAATCCTGCAACGGCAAGTGGAAGCGCTCATGGAGCAACTGGAGATTTAGCGATTGGATTTAATTCCGGGTATGTGTGGATTGTGCCTATTGAGACATTCTTTTCAACCTCTCTTGGAGATTCTCTAGCATCTTCTGTAGTGTCTCAATTTACTGGACAAGAAGTATTTGAGCCTCCAGCTGCAAAAGAAGACGACAACTTCGCGTTGAAAAAATGGCGTAGGAAGCCGTTTAGGAAGTTGGAGCAATCCTCCCGTGCTGGATGGAAATGGCTTCAAGAAATTAAGTATTCTTTCTGCGGCAAGATACTAGCTGTTGGTTCTCATGATAACAACGTGTATTTGTATGATGTAGGAGCTGATTATACTTACATGGACACGTTGAAGGGACACGAGGACTTTATAACGCATATCGACTTTGGAGTTATTTTGCATCGCACGGCCCAAGTAAACCAGACTTACGACCAGTTTGCCCGGACGATCAGCACTGTGCAATTGAATCCTGGGCATATAGCCCCTCCAACGCATTCCAAAAGTAATTCTCCGAAAGCAGATGTAGTGAAAGCTCCAGAGGCTGCGGTAGCGCCCGCGGCGACTGATGCAGCAGCTGAAGAGAAAAAAGAAGAAGAATCAAAAGATACTGCAGTCTCTGATGCTGCAGCGCCAGCAGTAGAAGATGCACCCAAAGATCCAGAAGCAACAGGATCAGATCCAGCTGCACCAGCAGATGTGCCTCCACAGGCTAAACCAGCTTCCATCCCATCTACTCCTACCAAACAAGGCGAAACTGCCCTTTCTGTTCAACAAGGGCCTATGGCTTTGCGTGTGCAGGATTTGGTTATTAGTGTTGCGGACGGTAAATCCAACTTATATTATTATACCATGAAGCCACCTTCTAAGAAAGAAGCGGAGAACAGTGAAGCAAAACGTGTTGATGCCGACAGTAAGTTGCCGCAATCAGGTCAATATAAATGGAAGCTCGAGAAGAATATGTCCCGATTGAAGGACGCTTGGTGGGGCGCCTGGTCAACCCCATATGGGTGGCCTGTGCAAGGCATTTGGAGCCCTTCGTATGACGGCACAGAGGTGAATTCTGTCGCGAGATCGCATTCTTACCAGGAAGTGCCTGTTGTTGTCACGGGTGATAATTTCGGCAGAATCAGATTATTCAATTACCCCTCCTTAGTGCCCGGCTCGCCGGATAAGTGCTATCGTGGACATTGCGGAAATATCACCCGTGTGGTCTTTTCACATCATGATAAATATTGCATCACTATTGGAGGCGAAGACAGAGCGATCTTCGTGTGGGTTACGGACATTCTAGAGGAAATTCGAGAAAGGCGAGCCTTAGCTGCGGACGTCCTCCAGAAGAGCTCTAGCTCTGCCCTTCAAGGCACGGCGGCATCCTCACACATGGCTGGTGTAGAAAAGGTACCTGTTGCAGATGCAGAGTTGGATGCTGAGAACAACTCGTTAGTACCAGTGAAGAATATCAGTTCCAAGGCTCTGATAGCCCAAGGCGTGACCCCAAGCAAGGCAGTCATGAGCGCCGAGCCCCACGCAGGAGATGAAAGTATGTCCGTCAAGCCATGGAAAGGAGCAGTTCGTGAGCCTTCTGGATGGAAAGAACCTGATTTCCTAGGAGAGGCACCGAATGCAAGTCTAGAAATGAAATTTGTTTACGGGTATCGCGGTTGGGATTGCAGAAACAACATCGGTTTCGCTGGCTCCCGCCACTTGATTACCTACCATGTTGCAGGGGTGGGCATTGTAGCCAACACGCAAACAACCACTCAAATTCATAATACCGAGCATAATAATGACATTATTTGCTTAGACGTGCACCCAGATGGGCACATGGTGGCAACTGGCGAAATCGGACATAAGCCAATTATCGTCCTGTGGGATGCATACACTGGTGTGACAATTCGTGTTCTTAAGTATCATACCCGAGGCGTCTCCAATGTATCTTTCTCCAAGAGTGGTGCGTTGCTGATATCAGTTGGTATGGATACTGATCACATGATCGCAGTACATAATGTCAATACTGGTGCTCTCGTCGGGAAAGGTAAAGCAGGTAAAGGAGTAGATGTCTTGACAATCTCCGTAGGCTATGGCGACTCGCAGGACTTCGAACGATTCGTGTCTGGAGCTAAAGGCCACATCAAGTTCTGGGAATTGCCATCTGCATCTGCCGCTGGAGGAGAGTTGAGCTGCAAAAGTGGCATTTATAACAATAAGGCCATCAAATGTCGCACTATTGTAAGCTCAGCCTTCTTGCTTTCCGATTGTGTGACGGGTATGTCAGATGGCACGTTAGTGCTTTGGAAAGACAGATGCGCTACCAGGTTCGTCAACGCTCATAAAGGTGCAGTAATGGCCATCTGTGAGTTGGGTGGACGTGGTTCCACACCGGGTGCTTCTGATACAGGTCGCGATTCCCGCATCATTTCCGGCGGTAAAGACGGAGTCGTGCATATTTGGTCTTATAAACTTGCCAAGATGTGGTCCCTCGACCTGGGTTCTGCCGACACAATGCCTATGAGTGTCAACTCGCATATTCGCGCTGTTTCCACGTATGAAAATCGCCTTTTGGTTGGGACAAAAGGGTCTGAAATCTACGAAGTCAACTTGTTGGCCAACTCTGCAAGCAGCTCGGCTACGGGGAATAGCGGCTCCACAAGCAGTATTTATCGCTTAGTTGAGGGACATTATGATGATCGAGCAGAGGTGTGGGCTTTAGCAATACATCCCTTAGCTGGCACAAATAAGTTCATCACTGGTGGCGACGACATGACCGTCCGTATGTACGATTCAAAAGTGATGACTCAAATTGCTATGGTAAACATGGGCAAAAAAGTCAGAGCCCTTGCATGGAGACCCGACGGGTCGCACATTGCGGTAGGCTGCTATGATGGCCGAGTAAAAATATTAACATCCAATTTACAAACACTAGTGGCAGAGGTTTCTCCAAGCTCTAAATGGATCGCATGCATGACTTATAGTCCTGACGGTCAGCATCTCGTCGCGGGCTCTCATGATACTCACATTTATTTGTTGGACACCAAATCGTACTCTGTGCGCACAGTATTCAAGGGTAATAGTGGCGCTGTCACTCACCTTGACTGGTCTGAGGATAATGACACTATACAATCAGCTTCAGGTGCATATGAATTGTTATTTTGGTCAGCCAAAGATGCGAAACAAATCAAGTCAGCTACCGGTGTGCGGGATGTAAAATGGAAAAACTGGACCAGTATCTTAGGTTGGCCTGTGCAAGGCATATGGCCAAGTGGGGCTGATTTCAGCGATGTCAACTCATGCGACCGCTCACCAAACCAGCGCTTACTCGCCACGGCAGACGACAATCACCGCATCAAATTGTTCGAGTATCCCGTCCCTAAGGAGGCAAGTAAATGCAAAGAATACAAAGGGCATTCTGAGCATGTGCCAACAGTGAGGTTCTCAGCCGATGGAAATTATGTCTTTTCGGTTGGAGGGTTAGATAAAGCAGTCATTCAATTCGAGGTCAAGCACAGTAAGAAATAGACAGAGGAGAGAGGAGAGAGGAGAGAGCACGTCGAAGTAAGGTACATATATAATAAGCGATAAGAGTGAGATGTCTTTTTTCTGTCTATTCTAGTTATCTACAAACATATAATAACGTGTGTGGTGCAACGCTTTTTTCTCCTCGAGTGCGGAGTGCGCTCCCTCCCACCCTCTCCCAAAGTCAAACACGGCATGGGCTTGGGCGTCTTTGGTAGCTTACAAGTGAGAAAGTAACATATGCGTGTGTCCATGAACTTAAATCAACAGCTTCTCGACCTTGATCTTGATGTCATCGATCAAGCTCTTCATCTGAGAAGTGTCGTTGGAGAGAATGGAGCAGGACACGACCGGGCGGGACACTCCACAGGCGCGGCCGAGAGCGACTTTGGAAGGGACGAAGACATACGGCACGTTCTTATCTTCACAGAGGAGAGGTAAGTGAAGGAGAATCTCCAGAGGCTCAGTATCGGCAGCCATGATGATGACATCGGTGATTCCACGATTAAGCGTTTTGGTCGCCTCGTTAGCACCCTTCTTCAGCTGCTTGTAGTTGGATGCTTGTTGAACGGCATCTAGAATGGCAACAGTGAGCTCACTGTCGGCAAGAGGAAATGCTTTGGGGTTGACTTTGAATAGAGAGATGAGTGGAGGCGGAGGAATAGATGAGAGATAGGAGAATGGTTAGCACATGGAAAGCGAGCGAGGACTCAGATGGAAAATCCTCCCATCTTCACAATAATAGGACAAAAATGCACAGATGTAGTCACATACCTTCGGACATAACTGCTTGTGTGGTAGGCCTCACAAAAAAAGATCACCGGCGTGTAATTGAGTCAATACGATCAATGAAATTGCACCTCATGCGCGAGCAGGGGTGGGAGACAAACAGTCCCACTTTGCAGAAACATTAAAGCGCTCGCAACTTGTACAGTTTGCATTTACGGGAAGTTAAGAACACATCACACTAAATAAGTGTCTATAGAGTGCTAAAAACACTTTAACCTGGAGCATTTAAAGCATTTTAACGCGTGAAAGAACAAAAAGAAGATGCCGTGGCAATCAGCTCCAGCACTAATCATCATATCAGGTGCATTTTGTTTGACAGGTCTTGGTCTGAGAGCCGTAGATAACGCCGCCACTGGCAGGGTAAGTTTCACACTAACATGAGATGAAAATGCTTTGTTTTATTTGAAGAAGAGACTTGGTGACATTTTATGCCTCGGCTGCAAAGACTAACCTTCCCCTACTATTTCGCACCAATCTTTTCTGAACCCACAGAACCGTCGCGTTATGATCTCAGAGTTTGAGTTCAATCTGGACAAGAGAGACAAATATTTCGCTCATCAAGCGAAGATAGCAGCAGAGGCAGCAGCGGCTGCAGA
>JACKZZ010000548.1_pt1 | contig 13345 bp, 9 predicted proteins | sample 8027871 | NCBI WGS metagenome assembly JACKZZ01 (sample SAMN15724774, study PRJNA655200) | protist metagenome | isolation source: fluorescence activated cell sorting (FACS) single amplified genomes of... | place: USA: West Boothbay Harbor, Gulf of Maine | collected 2000-07-19
ACCCGGCCGGGAACGTGACGGACGGACACAAAAACACGAGTTTGTCTTGTGCTTTTTATAAGTTTCTGGCATGTTACAAGGGTCTATTTCGTAGCAATTGTTGACGAGCTTCAAGTTCACGACGTTCTTCTTCAATTTGATCTGGTGATTTTTGTAGATTTTCAACATCAAAGTCGTCTGACAAACCAAACCACCATGTAGAACTTGGCGGAGGTATTAGAGCAGAGATCCTATCTTTTTTAGCGCTTAACTTGTTTAAAAAACGATTTACGTCCCTATCAACATAACTTTTTTTCACAAAATCCGGAACAAATATCTTTGCTTTGTTGGAATCGTCTAAATCTTGTAGAAACTTTTTCAAACCTGGTGACTGGTCTTTTAGAAGCAAACGCAAGCCTTCTTTAATAACATTTTTCAACGCAGGATCAACTTCTTTCAAAATAATTTCTTGTATTTGCTGAAATCTTTTTCTTTTACCATCCTCGCTAACCGCATCTACCCTGTCTTTCGACAATACGTGCATTCGATTCGCAAGCACAATTTCTGCAACGTTTTCATATTTTTTACCTCTCATTTCACTCTTTAAATCTTCCAAAGATTTGCAAATTCCACATTCTTCGTTTTTTTTCTTCTTTTTCCCACACTGTTTACATCTTATGTCTAACTCACAGATCGTGTAACCGTAAAAAGCACAAAGAGCGTACAGCAAATTGTAAATAAAAGCCTCTTTGGTTGTGATATCGTCTTCTAAATTAATACTTTTTATAAAATCGTACTTGCATAAATCATTACTTGTTTTACTGAACCCTTGCAAAGTTCCATAACCTTTCTCAAACCAGGAATCACACAATATCTTAAGAAAATTTTTAAAATATTTTCCCTCTGAAAATATATCAGACAAAGATTGGGATTTTTTTATATTAAACTTAATAATATTTTGCGCCAATTGATAAAGTTCAGCACTTCGTGACATTTAAAAAAAAAAAAAGTTTTTCTTTATCACCAAAGGGAGGGGTGCGGAGTATTACAATAATTTTAAATGTGAAAATTTATCCCACGTTTAAAAAAAAAAAATTGTTTAAGTTACATATATATATATTTACACACAATTTTTTCACACACACACACACACACACACACACACAACTTACAGATTTTGTTTTAAAAATAAAGAAGAAGGCAGTTTTTTTTTTTTAGTTTGTAACTAAAAAACAAACAAGAAAAAAAATTTGCATTTATTTTTCTTATATAAAGAGTAAGGAAAAAAAAAATTTTTTTTTTTTAATCTAAATAATTTAAACCAAAAAAAAAGAAAAAAGGATGACATCTTCTTCTCGCTATTTCCGACAGCCGATGCCGTCTTTGGATTCTTTTATCCCGGATAAAGAAAGATTCTCTTTCCCTTCGCAAGAAGATATCTCTCGCAGCGCGCAGGACGCGTGGAAATCTTTCAAGTCCAACTTCTTAGATTTTGGCGACAGTTTGGTCAGAATGGTGGAGCTGACCAAACCCTGGAAACGACAAGAATCGTGGGAAGAACTGCACGACAAAGTCGACGAGCTACAACTTAGCTCCGAGTACGGCAGGCGCAACCCTTTCGCTTTCAAGAAAAAGGATAAAGAAATGGGTGACGTGATAAAGCGCGTCGAAGTTCTTCAGAAAATACTGCTCAAAAAAAAAATTATCTTGATCAACAAAACTTTATCAGGCGATGACGGCGACGCACTCCTCACGGACCTCCTGACGAGACTCAAAAACGCCGACTCAGAAGCTGAAACGCAAGCCATCCTCGCCGAAATCAGGAAGACTGTCTACAACATGTACCGCAGAGCGGAAGGCAGGAGCCAAGCAGTAGCTTTTGTCGTGACGGCCACCATCTTTCTCGTTTCGACAGGCTTGTGGATAAGAGGGCTAAGAAAACATATTAAGTACTTGGATGAAAAAAACCTTAAACTTGAAAACAAATTCAAAGAAAAAGTCAACCAATTCGATAACTTAGTAAATCAAATGCAAAAAGACTTGAGATTTAAGGAAGAAGACTTGGGATTTAAGGAAGAAGAACTTGACAAAAAGAAAGTTCAAGGAAACAGAGACGAATATGTAATCAAATTTGAATATATTCAAAAAGCATATAAAAAGTTAAAAAAAAAATCAGACGAGAAAATAAATAAATTGGAAAAGGAAATTCTAAGAATTAAGGGAAATTTATTAGAAGAAAGTATACAAAAAAATCGTAAATTAAAACAAAAAAAAGAAAAAATTGAAGAACAACAAAAACTTATACAAAACATTATTAAGGATGCTTATACACACCAATTCCTAATATACTTTAATCTATTTGCAAAAAATACAAGCGAGTATACTGGACTTACTGAGTATATAGAAATCAAAAATCGGAATAACAAAGAATCATTAACTGTAACAATTATAAAATCGGGTAAAAAATTTGGCTCCTTTAATTTAAAAAGAGAAAGAATTGTTATCTATGAACAAAATGGTGAGGAACAAAATATTTATATAGAGAGAAGATTTGAAAAAACAAAAAAATTTTTTCTTGATCAATTTCATCAAATTTTAAATGAAAAACCCGTGCTTACTTTTAATACTACGGGTGGTCATAAAGCAAACCATCCTTTTCAACGTATGTACAGTTTAGTCCTAGATATCAATGAATGGGTGCCAGAAGAAAGAAAAGGTAGTACAAAAATATTTTTTTCTCCTCCTCCAAAAATTCTCGAAAAAATTAAAATTGAAATAAAAAAGACTTTAGAATTTTATTGTCCTAAGATTGACATCTATATTTTAGCGATAAAACTAAATTCTTTAAAAGCAAATCAAGATTTTTGGAAAAATTTATTTGATGACAAATCCTTTGAAAATTTTGAATTAGACTTATCCTTATATTTGGAAAAATGCGATGGTCTTGACTCTACAAATATTAAGCTTTTTTTACAAACTTTACATAAAAAAAAATGGAAAATATCAGCTTTGGATTTTAATGATACCTTGCAACATCCAGATCTTCAATTACTGGAATTAAAAGAATTTAAAGACATGAAATCCTTGAAAATTAAAATCGTAAACGCCGGCGCTGTTGATAAAAATATAAATGAAAAACTATTACAAAATTTACCTATTTCTTTAGAAGAAATTGATTTAAGAGGGTTAAATCTAGAAAATATTTTAAAAAAAAACAAAAAAAATGCAACAACACGAAAGTTAAACCCAACACAAAATTATGCAGTACTGCTTTCAAATAAGTTAGTTTTGTTTACCTATGGAGAAGATGGGAAACAATTTTCAAAAAAAAACTTACAAGATTACAGAAACAACTACATACAAAACAATCCTAGGCAAATCCAAGAAATAGAACATTTTAAAACAGACTGTTCCTCTTTTGAAGAATTTAAGATTCTTTTGAAGATCAACAACAAATCGGGCAACCCTTTCCAAAGTACATTACAAATTACTAAAAAAGATTCTAACGAAATTTATAAATATTTAAATACAACAACAAATCTTTTGAAAACTTTTTTTAAAAAAAAATTAATTGATTTTTTCAAAGAAAAAAAACAAATCCAATTTAAACCAAATTATTGGTATCGTACATACTCCCCATTTTTTGACTTTACTAGAAACGAAGATTTTGTAATTTTAAATGAAGATTTTGCTAAAGACGAAGGAAAACAAAAATCTATCGAAAAGATAAATTTTGAACAAAAAATAACTTTTTATAACATTGGAGATTTTAAAGAACCGAAAAAAAATGAAGAAAAATTTGAGGCATTTCTTCAATTTATAAAATATTTTTGTAAGGATAATATCCAAATTACTATCGACTCAAGTTTCTATTCCATAAAAGAAGTGAAAGATATTAAAACTATTCTTAAATCTACAACAAAAATAAAACTTAAGATTTTTATCTTTGACACAAAATTTTCAAATGAATTCAAAAACAATGGAAATTTTAAATTAAATTATTACAAGAACGAACATAGTTTTTTCGATATAATCTACGACATTATTAGAAATAAATCTAAGCAAAAGGGTCCACATTATACTGTAAAACAAATAAAATTTAACAATCAGAAATATAGCATTGTAGATTTTTTTGCAGATAATCCTGAAGTTTTCGAAATCGAGGTAAATTGGGAAACTTATTCTTTAAAATGTAATATTTTTGCTAAAAAGGTTAAGATTGACAAAGCAATTTTTAATATTGAAGTATTTCGAAAAAATGGGCAGAATTCAGAATATCAAAAAGCATTTGCTTACGTAACAAAGGAAGAAAATATAAAAAAATTAGCCAAAAATTATAAGAATCGATCATAAGTTTAGATAAGCATATGTCTAATATTATATTACTAAAAAGAAAAAAGAATTAGGAACAAATACTTCACAAATAAATATGTTAATGTTTTACTTTTATTAAAATAACTTTTTTTTTTTAATTAATGTGTATGTATGACCGTTCTCTTAATTGAAATAAGTTTTTTTTCTTTTTTAAAAAAAAAAAAAAAGATTTAAAACATGAACGTGCCAACGCCTACGAGAATGTTATACCACAGTTTTCCCGCTTTTATTGTTTTTGTGACATTTTGTACTTGTTTGTTTATCAATTCTAATTTTTGTAGATTTTCCCTTGAAACAAACCCCGCGTTACTATTAGCAACGGGTTTCAATGTTTCGACGACAAGGTTAAAATCCATGAAGCCCAACAAGATAGCTGCCCGGACAGTCTCAAAAGTTAGCTTACCTTTTTTTATTAAAAAAGGAAGCACGATTTTTTCTGTGACGCAGTACTTTAAAATTGTGCACAGGACGACTAAACTACTTGTGTTCTGCGCCAAAGAATTGTGGCCAGGTTTGTTTTTTGTTGAAGTAATTTTTGCTTGTAAACTTTTCTTCTTTTTTTGTACATACAACTCCAAGTATTTTGCGTTATGGATTTTTAAATTTTCAAGAGTTGCTTCCTTATCTACGTCGAATGTTTCATGATCTAAACACTTTAAACACATGCTTTGATACATCATAAGCGCATAAATAAAAAGTTGGACTTTCATTCTTTGTAGATTCCCCAAAAAAACGCGGCTGGTGGTGCTCACCTCAGAAATTATGTCATCTCCCGAAGAATCCTTTTTGAAAGAAGACAAAGTCGGTTTCTTGAAATATAGTTTTATTTGTTCAAAAAATATTTCAATTTCTTCTTCAGTTTTGAGATGGATAACTGCGGTCAAAATTTTGAAAAAATCAATAGTTTCGTCTTCATGGGATAAAATATGCTTTGCGTTTACAAAATTCAGAGCCTGCTGTAAAACTCTGCCACCAACCTCCTGTTTTTCTTCAGAAGACGGAGTCAGTAGTTTTGTCAAATAACTCTCTTTTTGCTTTTCGAGCTCTTTCTTGATTCTTTTTTCACACTCTTTTCTTTGCTGTTCAGAAACTTGCGCTTTTTTTTTTTTTGTTTTTCTTCCTTTCTTACCTGACATTTGAGAGTATTATAAAATTGCTTTTTTTTTAATAAGAAAGTTATACTCTTTATGCTAAAAAAAAAAAAAAATGATTTAAAGTACTTACTTCTTAAAATTAAATTCTTTATAAACAAGTGATTACTTACTTACACACACAAACACGCGCATATAGATATATATACATATATATATATATATATATATATATATCACAGTTTAGAATATATAATTAGTAAAGGTAAAATTGTAATTCTTTTCGTTTTTCTTGAAAAAAAATATAAGATCTATAATTAATTATTCCTTCTTTGTAAAGATCGTATACATTCTTAATGACAGAGACAAAAAAAGATAAATTCTTAAGACTTCTAGGTTTAAAAAGTTCCCAGTGGAACGACGGAAATGCAATAAAGAAAGCTTACAGAAAAAGGTCTTTAAAATATCATCCCGATAAGATAGGAGAGTTAGACCTTGACGATGAAGCGCAAAAAAAAAAGTATGAAAAGTTGTACGTTGATCTCAATACGCTTATGGGCGATTACAAAAAAGACCCCAATAGTAAAAAATGGTCCGAAGATGTGGGAGGGGAAAGGAAAACTACATCAAGGAGAGAGAAAAACGGACGGGGGTGGGAGACGGAAACGCAGCAAAACAACTTTTTTGGAGATGAGTACGACCCAAGAAAAAGTGAAACATACAATTTTCTAAATGATATGATGGGAAAACACTTTGGCGTGAACGTTAACAAAGATAAAACAAAAACCAGTGGGAAACAAAGAAAAACAAAAAAGAGGCAAAAAAAGAAAAAAGCAAATACTCAAAGCCAGAGTTCTACAACTACAAAAAACAAAAAGCCTCAGAAGCCGCCAAAGAAACAAGCGCAACCTAAAAAAACTAAGAAAAAAAAAAAAGCACCTGCTGCTAAAAGTGAAGCAGCTGCTTCGCAACATAAAAAGAACAAACCACCCGACAAGATTGCCAACGTAAAATCCGAACCAAAGGTAACTGACCCTTCCAAAGAAAAAACGTCAATGAAGATGGGAGGAACAAAAATTGATTTTTTTCAACAAGACGTGGTAGACCCAGTTCAGAGCAAAAAATCTCTCGAGTTTTTAAAAACATACAGAATTAATAGAAAACAATACAAACAAGAAACGCGAAATACATTAAGTAAACAAAAATTATATAATGATAATAATAATAATATAACATCGACATTTTTAAAAAATGAAAAAAACGTACCACAAGATCAGACCACGCTCAACTTGTCGCAAGCAAACGCATCCATAAAAAACGAAGATCAACCAAAACTCAAGACGACTTCTACGTCAAAAGCATTCAAGTTGTCTAAAGAAGACACGCAAATTCTTGCTATATTTGGGTTTTCCTTTAAAGATTTAAGAAAAAATTTACAAAAAGGTGTTGATTTTGCAGCCAAGTATCTCATAGATCTAGGATCTAAAATTACTAGAAAACAAGAAATAGTAGTAAAGAATGACGGGACTCACAAAATTTTTAATCCAAAAGGACTGAAATCCTGGATTGTAGTCGCGACACTCGTTATCGGCCTCGGCGGCGGAGGGTATTACATGCAGCTGCTTCGAAAAGAAAAGAAAAGAGTATCAAGCGTAATCGACGGAGCGGCACAAGATGAAGAAAACACAAGTATAAAAATGCAAAAATTTTACAAACGCTTCAACCTTTTATACTCGATATATGAAGAAAATAAAAAGTTTGTAGAAAAATTAGAAGACCTTGTCACCAAATTACTAAAAGAAAAAAATGATAAAATTCAAGTTCTAGAAGCGATACATCGCTTGTACTTGACAGAATTTGAAAAACGCGAAGCTTTTGAAAGTATATGGCATTTGGGTGAAATTTTAGGAAATGATTTCCAACAGTCTATCCCAGAAGGCTCGATCAAGCATGAACAATTTACGAATAAATGTTTAAACTTGATTGATCATTTTTTTAAAGATCTTTCCCAATTACAAAATTTTTTTATTGAAAGAAAAGAAATATACAAAAATGACATATTTATCAAAGTCAAAACCAAAACCGAAAAATTAATCAACTATTTAGATCAATATTTTGATCGCCTAAACAAAACCTTAAAGCAAACTACTAGAGGTCAAGGTAAAATGTGTACCAGATGTTTTAAACTCATAAAATAAATTAAATTACATAAAAAAAACATTAATTCAAATAGCGGTCTTAATCTGTCTCTTAAACTTTACAAGCACCTGGATCTTTAAACACACACACACACACACACACACACACGCACACATTTATTAATTTTATGGCCTATTTAAGCTGTTGATTCAAAGAGGCCACTTGTTGGAGCATTTCCTGCAATGAGTCCATAAGTTTCTGTTGGTTGCATTGCTGCGCCACCAATTGTTTCCTCAAATTTGAATTTTCTTCTTGCAAGGTGTTCATGCCGTAGACAAGGTTTAGCACAAATTCGTTATGGTCTTCAAGGACTTTTTCCGTATTCTTCAACAAAAGGCCCGAAACAATCCGTCGCGTACATTTTTGTTTCTTTTTCTTCCTTGGAGAATCTTGCCTACGGTAGCTTTGTCCACTGCTAGGAGCGTCACACGAAACGGGTTTCGGTAACCGCTTCGGAGTTCTTACGCGCAACGAAGTATCAAACTCCGCGTCAGCAACTTTTTGACATTTTCCTGACGAAACGTCTAAAAAAGATTCGAGAACTGGCTGCTGCATTATTTCCAGATATTTTGACAGAAAAAAAAGAAATATTATCAGTTTAACCAAAAATAAGAAAATATTTATTTTTTAGGCGCCTAATGTTCAAAGAAAGAAAAAAAAAAAATATTTTTTTTTTTATCAATTTTTTTTTAGTTTTTTTTTTTTAAAAAAAAACAGAAAGAATTTTTTTTTTAAAGAAAAACAAAAAAAAGCTTTTAAAAATTTTTGCAAATTGCTCTCAAAAAAAAAAAAAAAAAATAAATACATTTATTTTTATAAAAAACAATTATATCAAAAATTGAATCTTCACTTTGCGAGGGGGTCCGGCTGTCGTACTTATTAGACACAATTTATTTCCTAACAAAAAAAAAAAAAGCTTTCGATGTCAGAAAAAGGCGAAGACAAGTACACTACCGAACAAAAAATAAACAAGAACAAAAAAAGGAAAAATGTAAAATGTTATATTTGTCAAATGGACCATTACGCCATAAATTGCTTGTTTCGAAAATGCTACAATTGTGGTTGCTTCGGACACATTAAAAAAAACTGCCCAAATATTGTGTGCCGTTTTTGCAAGAAAAAAGGACACATCCAAACATTTTGCAAACTTAAAAAATTTAAGAAGAAAAAAAAAAAACCACAAATAATTAAATAATTTTTTTTTGACATGCGCACAAGAGAAAAAATGACACACAAAATAAATATTTCTTTTATTTTTCCTTTTGAACCGAATATATTAAACCTGCTGTATATGCTGCGGCAAAAAATCGCAAAAGTTAGTATTTTCGTAAAAGAATATATATATATATAATATATATATATATATATATATATTTAAGAATTTAAAGACGCAAAATTACCTTGTCTTATACTCTTTGCGTTTATATTGTGTTGCTTTTAAATGTTAGGACAAAACTTTGAGATGGGCAAAAAAAAAAAAAAAAATTTAATATTATAAACATAAAGATGAAATAGAAAAAAAAAAAAATTAATCCAATGGATCCATTTTTAAAGAATTTTTTTGTTTCATTGCAGAATATATCTTCCTCGCAAGTTTTAAAAAAATTTATTCTTAGATTACTTGTTTTAGAAAAGTGGTTACAGCACAATACTACATTTGGGACATATAGCGTGAAAAAAAGAAACGGTGAAGAACAAATTATAGATATTGCAAATTTTTTATCTGTACAAGTGAACAGTCTTCGACATTTTGTATATCGCTTTTTGGAAAATCATTTTCAAATATCAGATTTTAAAAAGAAGGATTGGCTTTTAAAGAAATTACAACTATTTATTGTACATATTCTTTGCTATTCAAAAATGTTTCAAAAAGACAATAACATGTCATATTTTTCTAAAAACATTAAAGGTAGAGTTTCTTTAAACAGTGATCTTTTAAAAAATCTAAATTTCTACGATTTATTTGAAAATACAAAGCAGGAACCGTCATATAGTACACAAAATAATATCCAAAATCTTTATCCAAGAAACTTATTAAATCATTTACCAAGCAGCGCTTGTGCAAATATTTGCTATGCAAACGCAGTATTACAGGCAGTTATACACACGCCTGGTATGCGTTCCACGTTTTTGAATTTTCCTAAAATAAAAAACGAGGAAACGTTTAAGTATTGTTTTTACGTAATTTATTTCTTAAGAAAAATTTTGTGTAATGCATATACTTCTATTGATGAATATGTAAACGATAAACTAGATGTTCTAGAATTTACATACTACAATTTAGAATTGTACACAAATTCTTTTATAACTGAAGGACAAAATGATAGTATTGATTATTTGCAAATTTTTATGCACAGGCTTCAAGAAGAAGTAATGACATTGTACTTAATTTCAAAAGAGACAGAATTTTATCACTATTTTAAACAAATCAAACAAATTTGCGTCGACAATTTTAGACACACAAACATAACTGTAATATCTTGTAAGGAAACAGAAAAAAAATTAACTCCTACATATCATGATGAAGATCTAATGTACACTTTACGATTGTTCAATTATTCATTAAGTACCAACAACATTTTACAAGCTTTACTTTTAGAATACCAGGTTGAAGAGATTACAGAATTTAATGCTTGTAATGGAAAAGAAGCAAAAAGATATCATTATTTTTATAAATTACCGAAAACATTGGTGCTTGCATTAAAAAGAAATATTGGTGAAAATAAAAAATCAGATAAAAAAATTGCTATTGAAAATAACTTAACCTTACAAGAAGTCAGTCCTAATGGTAAAGACCTCCAAAATGTACATTACAAATTATATAGTATTGTTATTCACTCTGGTAGTACAAAATCAGGACACTGGATAAATTATAGCAAAAAACTAGGAAGCAAGGATACATGGTTTTTGCTAAATGATCTTCAAAAAGTCCAACATTTTTCTTTTGAAGCAGTGCAAAAAAGCAGTCAAGCAGCTTCCTTGCTTTTTTACAAGAGAGAAGAAGACGAAAGAGAAGATGAAGAAGATGAAGAAGAAATAATCATGGAATCAGATGAAGATGAAGAAGATGAAGAAGAAATAATCATGGAATCAGATGAAGAAGAAGAAGATGAAGAAGAAATAATCATGGAATCAGAAGAAGAAGAAGAAGAAGATAGAGACAAAGAAAAAAGCAGAAGTGTCATAACTATAGACTAAAATAAATAATAAAAAAAAAGTTAAAAAAAAGACGAAGATAAAGAATAAACTAACCGCATAAAAAAAAAAAAAAAATTTATTTAAAACTTGATTAAAAAGATATGATAAAAGTAAAGTAAAAATTCTCCACCTAGTTAGTAGAGCTAGCTACTTGCGAGTAACCCGACTGTTGTCGTACTAAATTTTTTTCAGCTAAAGTTAAAAAAGCAAACAGATAAAATATAAAATAAATGTCTGAAATGTACAATAAAAACCCCAGGTCGTAGAAAAGAGCGTACTTAACGTAAACGCATCCCAAAAATAAATTATAAAATACCAAGAGTAAAATATTCTTAAAATTAACAAATTCGTGCAAAAAATATTTTTGCGCTAAAACAGGAATCAAAAGCAAAGCAACAAATAAGGCCTGGACCCAAAACCAAAACCCAAAAAACTTCTGCGTGCTATATTCGCTCAACTGGAACCGGTCCAGAGAAAGATAAATAATGATTACGTTCATAAACAACCACGTCACGCAATACATAAAGCTCAAAAAAATATTTTTTAAAAACTTAAAAAAAACAACCGTACACAGTTGGAAAGAAATCATTTGAGGCAAAAGACGCCATGTATTCTGGAAAGTCCCTTCTTCGTTTTTTTTTAAAGTCAGAAATAAAACCCAGAAAAATACATTTAAAAGAAACAAAAACAGAGTAAAAAAATAAATACTTTTTAAACCGACAGGAGCCGTCGGCATCGCAAATATTTTTTTCTTCTGCTTGTATAAGTAAAAAAACATGAGAATAACTGAGAAAAAAAGCACCAAGGAATTAAGTATATCCATTTCGTCAAAAAAATTCATTAAACAAATAAATAAATATAAATATATTTATTTATTTGAAAAGAACCCAGCTTATAGAAAACAAAATCCCTTAAATGTAATTAATTTTTTATAATCCACCTAAGAAGAATGTAAGTGCTATTTTTTTTTTTCCCCCGGTAAATAAATGATGTTCGCACCTAAAAATAAAATTTATTAACAAAAATTCTCAAGAAAAAGAGTATGATAGTTTTTTCTTTCTTTTTATGTAGAGTTTATATGGTTTGATAAATAAAAAAAGACGATAAATAAAAAACAGAGTTGATAAGGCTTAACATTACGATAAATAATTAAATAAAAACTGTTTAAAAAAAATAATAAATAAACAAGATATTTATTTGTTAATGTTTTTACAGCCGAGAGCAACACGGACACAAATCTTGCCGCTTCTTAAGAATTCCGCGGTGACAGGTACTGCACTTTTGTAAAAACCCGTCGCACAATTTTCTCCAATCTTTAATATGCTCTCCAAAATGCTTGTTGCGCAAATCCTGGCTAAAAGTTCGGTTGTAAGTTTGAAACGCTTCCTCGTCGAGGAAAAAGTTAGGGCTTAACATGTAGAACTCACTTTCACACCTCTTTGTTTTCAAAATGCAGACACTGCCCGGATTTTTAAACAAGTACAAAACAGTGCGCCCTTGATTTTCAGTTTTCCAAAGACATTTCGCGACGTCAAAGACAGCGTCCATAACTTTGTAGTCGATAAATTCTTCGCTTTGATTTTTTGCAGGGCTTAAGCTAGAATACGGAAAGGACACTACCCAATGGTGAGTACTGGTATCCGAGCCATTGAGGAAAAAATAAATATTTTTTCCTTCGAGTAGAGTTTTGGCCTTGCTGAAAACAAAGGGAGCAGCAACGATTTTTGCTTGTTCTTCTTGCTCAAAAATGAGATTTTTAGAAAAACGTTTCATCATCATGTCTTGCAACGCAGAATGTTCTAACCACAAGCAAAAATCTTGATTTTTTGTTAGGCCTAATTTTGAAACCTTTTCCGTACGTACGATTTTTGCTGTATGTGATATTTTTGATCGAACTCTGTAAAAATGGACTTTTTCACAAGAAACGACTGATTCTTGCGACGAAAGTAAAAAAATTTCAGAAATACGAACTCGCGGGAAAAGCAAGAAAAAAGCTTCTTCTCTTTTACCGAAACGACAACACTGGCCGCAATCCCAATGGCCGACGGAACAAAAAGAATTGCCACAAGAAGAACAAAAACCGTACGCTTCTCTCTCGCAGTTATGCAACGAGTAAGGATTCCGATAAGTACAGCGAACGCCACCCGCTGACAAAATACTTTTTCCATCACTTTCTTCCTGATCGCGTGCCAGGACCCTTCTTTTGACTTGCTCATCTAAAGACAAAAAAGGTTTAGTAAAAACACCCCCTAAACGCGGGTTAAGATAGCCACGTAAATCTAAAACGTGTGTAGCTTCATTTATATACGAGGAAAAGCAACACAGGACTGCAAATCCGTCTTTCTTTTGATTAAGAATCGCTTGCCTTGGATTTAGGACGCGCAAACGAAGATTATTATCCAAACTCTGCATTTTTTTTTTTTTAAGGAGGAGGGGAGGCCAATATCTTCCTTTTCTTGTCCTTGTAAAGAAAAGAATTTGAACAAAAACAAAAACTTTAGAAC
>JACKZZ010006266.1_pt1 | contig 13345 bp, 6 predicted proteins | sample 8027871 | NCBI WGS metagenome assembly JACKZZ01 (sample SAMN15724774, study PRJNA655200) | protist metagenome | isolation source: fluorescence activated cell sorting (FACS) single amplified genomes of... | place: USA: West Boothbay Harbor, Gulf of Maine | collected 2000-07-19
AATCCATTCCAAATCGCCTGAATGAATTTCATATCACCTCAATTTCACAAATCGCCTCAATTTCACAAATCGCCTCAATCCAAACGGACCCAAAACAACAGCAATTCCAAATACGCAAAACAATTGTTGTTTCAAAAACAACCTGTTACAGGTACCCCCACCAAACAGATGGAGAATGCCAAGATGTTCCTCAACCGTCACGAGGGTCGTCAGTTAATGTGCATCTGTCTGAAGCCGGGTTTTGATTGGATGAAGGAAGCTCGCCCGATGTTGCCGGATCCCACGGTCGAATGGTGTCCTGCTACGCACTTCGGTTATCTGCAGAAAGGCGAGATGAAGGTGAAATTCAACGACGGATCCGAACAAGTGGTGAAAGAGGGAGAGAGTTATTTGGTTGGACCTGGTCACTTACCCCAGATCGACAAGGACACCATCATGATCGAGTTCTCTCAGGATCCCACCTGGAGTAAGGCGGTAGAGAATTCGAAGTAAGGTCACCTTACGAAGTAAGGTGGTGGAGAATTCGAAGTAAGGTGGCATTGGGTTTGTGGTGTGGTAGGCGGAATCCTAGTGTGGCGAAATCCTAGTGGTGCGGAAGACAGGAAATCTATTACGAAGTGATGGGTCAATTGTAAACACGATCGAAAGTTCGTGTTTGGATCTCTGGTCTACCGAGGAGAAAAGCTAGGTTTGTGCCGGATGGGATTGTCTATGGAGTCGGGTGGAAGAAGTAGCGTAACATATTGGCTTTGTATTGGTTTAATCGTAATAAATTAAATCGATCTAGAAGTTATAATGTCGATACTATGGATCTACTGTGGACTACTTAAACAGAAAAGGTAACACCTCTCTTCGTCTTGGGCTTGCTGTATCAAATAAGATTTCTAGTTGTTTCAATTCGATGAAGTCAATCGGTCAAGTCAACGCAATGCTTCATTTTTTAACGCTACGGTCAAGTCAATACGCTACGGTCGAGTCAATGGTCAAGTCAATGAAAAAGTGATGATCAATGCAAAGCTAATGGTGAACTAATGCTAGGTGAACTAATGCTGAAATAACACGTTTGGGAAAAAATTGGCGACTAGCAATAGCAGTCAAGTGAAATCTCTTCGAATCGCGCTCATCTTTTCCCACCTTATACGTAAAGAACAAATAGAGTTAAGTTAGTGAACCAAGTCTATACGTAGTGAACTAAGTCTGTACACCGTGAGCTAATTCTGTGAGTAGTGAACTAAGGCTGTGCTTAGTGAAATAATTCTGAGGCAGTCTGTACAGTAAAATTTCTTAATCTGCTTGAAGCCTCTAGCGGCTTCGTGAGTCTGTAGTCACTGACTAAGCTTTTTTTCAGAAGGCAGTGCTTTTAACTAATTAACGTCAACTAATTCGTCAATTAATGCCCTATCGTTAATTAACGGACAGCAAGCAGAAAATCGTTTCTAATATACACACAATGCTTCGAGCAATGCTATGCTATGCTGTCACTGTGTTATGCTATGTTATGTCACTGTGCTATGCTATGCTGTCACTGTGCTATGCTATGCTAAGCAATATGAAAATGTGAGAATTACCAGTTTGGAATTTCAAAAATTGCGACACTCAATCACTATGAATTATAAGCTCATCGATTAAGGTATACATTCGATTCCGAGCCAAATTTTTACGATCTATTATACACCGATATTTTCTGGAGTCCAGAGAAGTACAAGATTTTTGTGGTCATACAGTCTTTATATTCCACAAGAGGATATGCGAGAAGTGAAATAGCTGAAACAGAGGAAGATTCAGATGATGAATCCAGTTCATTGTTGAATTGAGTAGGCTAAAAACGAAAGTTGTATGCACCGAACAAACCCTTGCGCATTATGATTCTATGAGTTTCATAGAACGACAGTGAATTATTGTCCATAGTCATGGACTCTTATCTCCTACGAAGTTAAATCATTGATTGAAATTTTCAGTCGGGCAAGTAGTCATGAAACGTGCTCACATAGTGGTGATTCTATGTCATTCGGGTCTTGTCCCTTATGGCCTATATGAAATGCTACTCGTCAGCATGTCAGTCAGCAGAATTTGTTCCACGATAAGGTGGTCACGGTTACTTACATTGTATGTAGCTGTTATACCTTATTGGAAAGCGAAAAATTCTGCGGCTAAGAGCCAGGGTGTTGGTTCGGAGAGCCATTGGCTCAAACTACTTCGTCCAATACTATGAAATGTTTTGCAAATACCATTTTGTTCGGTGCATTGTGTGTGCATTCTCAAAGGCGAGAACTAATGAATCACCTAGTGTAACACCTAGTGTTGTATTACCTAGACTAGTGTTGGGTGCTGTTATGGCAGTTGTAAAGCTGTACAGAGTGGTTTGACGCGGATGCTAAGTAAGTAAGTATTGCTTATTCGGAGGTTTAAAGCGCCGCTATACGAGGAGGATATTTTTAAAGCAAATCATAATGAGGAGGATGACTATGGCCTACTACTAATGTCTCGTCAAGTTTCGTTTGCTTCGTGTCAGGGAGAGTTCTGGATTGTTCGCACTGTGTCCTGAGTCTGACCGAGGTCGTTGAGAAGTACGAGGAATTTCGTGCAGTCATTTCATTCAAATGTATTTTTTGCACTCGAAAAATCGAACGGTCCTCGTTTTTCTTTCCAAAAAGTCCGAACTTGTGTCAATTTGTCTATCAGATAATACGACTTAGCATCTTCAAGTTTTCAAAGATGCATCGCGGTCGGAGTAGTACCCTTAATACGGGAGTCCGGGACGACACCCAAACTAAGCGGTGTTGAAGAAGTATTGACCTGAACACCCTTTCGCAACAATATGACCGACCCAGGCGAGGGCGGAGGGCGATACGTGCTCTCCGTCGTGGGCACCGTCGAGTCTGCTGTGATCGATTCGAAGCTAGAGCGCACAGTCGCATCATTAGAGTCGCCTGCTTCTGTGATCAGACGCGCTCGAGCTCTGCCGGATCCAGAGTTCTATCTCAAAGAAGTCCGCGACAATGAAGCAGCATGGCGACCGCATTCTCCCGACCACTTCAAGAAGTACGCAAGATACCAGGAAAAGGCGGGACGCTTTCGACTGCCAGCGATATCCGAGAAACCATCACCTTCAGTGACTGGCGTTTCACCTCCTGTAGGTTCACCTGGAAGCACGCTGTCAGTTTCTCCGGATGGAAAACTACTACAGACGGATGGAGGAGATGGTTCCCCAGCAGGACCTGCTGCAGGTCCAGATGACGATGGACGTAAAGGGAAACAGCGGGAAGAAAGTCCGAACAAAATCCTGAAAGGCGATTTTGTATTTACGGATCGCGGGGTTGATGTACCATTGGTTTACCGCGTTTTTGAGCCTAACCCCGATCAGCTCGAAGCCTTGAACCAAAAAGTGAACTATCTGAAAATCCTAGAAAAAGAGGCCATCGAGCTAGAAATGCAGAAGGAAAAGAGTAGAAAAGATGAACGCCGAAGGAAAGAGAAGGAGGCGCGAGAATTGGAAAGGAGAATAGAACTCGGTCGCGATTTGACCCCTGCTGAACAAGAAAAAGAAGATAGAATAATCGAAAAGGAATACTATGGGAGACCGAAAGTGACCCAACGATACCAACTCGCTCTGGATGCAGATTCGGGAATGCAACTGATGCCTAGAATCGGTCAGCAGGTAAAAGACATCGCGTGGGAAGGGCCGTTCCAATTGGATGTCGAGATCATCTGCAAGGAGAAAGATGCTGTTATCGAGACGGAATCGGAAGAAGAAGATTCCACGCAAGCTGAAACTGAATTATCGGAGTTAACTGCTTCGGACCTGGACGAAAATGGGCAGAAGAAGCCGGCATGGATGGATGAAGCCGTCGAGCTAACGCGAATCGCGGTGCAATTCGATATCGCGCCGCAATTCGGACCGATCTTGATGCAATACATCACGGAGTTGCAGTCCTATTTCATACAGAAGTTGCGCGAAACCTACGACATTCTAGGGGATGAAATCGCGATGCGACCGGAAACCGAGTTGCAACAGGGCGAGGAAGTTCATTGTCTGGGTTTCCGTCTGAACGTGCCGAAAGGACACCCGGATTGTCCGGACGAAGAGGAGATTCAGGATTTGCTTGAGGTCGCACTGATGGAGATTTTGATGAAAATCACCGGAAAATCCGAAGGTGTGATGTTGGGTAGAAGAGGGAAACGCGGCTCGAAAAAAAAGAAAGGCGGCGCAGACTTATTGGCGAAAGGCCGAGCAGAAAGGAAGAAGTACAAAGCCGAGAAGAAACTCCGCAAAGCGATGGACGAAGTTCGAGGATTGTCAGAAGAGGAAATGCGGGATTTTGTCAAAAAACTGCTCGAGGAAATGGAGTACCGTATTAAAGTGCTGGAAGAAGTCCGAAAACGGCACGCATTTGCTCAGGGCTACAAGAGCGATCCGAAGTTCTACGATGAGCACTCGATAGCAACGATGCCGGATCGCGAAGGTCATGGGTTTTACGGTTTCAACGGGCCGGACGGTCGCGTGAAGCCAACGCTGAAGCCCGTCATCTTCATTCCAGGAATCACGAAAAAGCGTCCGGACATAACAGGAAACACGCAAGCGACGAAGAAAGTGTATACGAAAGAAGACGTCGGAGCAGCGGACACGGACGATTCCTCGACGGGCACGAGTCTGTCGTCGAAAGGAAACAGCTTCTCTAAAGCGCAGTTGAACAAGAAGAAGAAAAAAGGTGATAAAGATGCTGAATACGACGACGACGAGGACGATCGTCATCCACTAGATCCAGCTAATTGCTTCGCTTCGCCCGATGATTTGACGCCGCGCACGAAACAAAGAACCGACACGAGCAATCCCGACTCGTATGCGAATTATTGCAAGCGAGTTAGATTCTTGAATTCTCTCGTCTGGCTAACCGCAGCACGGGACCATGGGCGAGAAAAACACGATTTGACATGGTTCACGCGCGAGTGGCAAACGATGTACTTGAGGTTCCTGAAACAACAGAACGCCATCGATTTACGGAAACTACAGGCCGGAACGTTAGGAGCCGATTTGTCGAACACGAAAAAAAAGAAAAAACCGAAGAAAGAAGAGGCGGGTGAAGGCGAAGAAGAAGGCAAAGACCCGGAACTCGATGAGATGATGGCATTGGTGAACGAAAGTAAGAATTCTGAGTTACCAGGTTTCGATGCAAGTGGCTCAATGAACGCGGCGGGTGGTTCAATGTCAAAGCCCGGAGAGGAAAATGCAGATGGAGAGAAGATAGAAGTGGAGATCGACGATGAGAAATGGGAGGAAACGCAGGCTACGCCAGAACAATTGTTGGAATGGAAAATATTCGACGAAAAGACGATCGACAAGATTTCGTTGAAAGTAGTCACGAAACCGCCTCATTTGGATGAAGATGTGGTGAAAGCACGGAAGGCGGCGGAGCGGATGAGACATAGAGAAGAAAAAGAAGAAGCACGGATAAAGGCGGAGATGGATATCGATGCCGTTTTGGAGAACTCGAAGGAATTCGGATCCAAGTTTAAAGAGAAGAAAGCCGGTAAGAAAGGAGCAAATAGTCCGAAACGCGGTCACGGAAACAAGGCGGGATCAAATAGTCCGAAAAAAGCAAATATTGATCCTCGCGCGACAAAGAATTTGGACCCGGGTATGCCGATGATGGAACCTGAATCCTATAATTCTTACGGCTCCCCGGGAGGGTCCATGTCGCAGAGTTCACCTAGTGGTGCGAATGGAAAGCGAGGTAGAGGTCTTTCACCAGCTGAAAGACGAGCCGAAAGGCAGGCTATGAAAGAATCTGCGAAATTAGGTCCAGGCGGTGAGGGAAAAGAGGGCGGTGATCATAGTAACAGTCCGAGTAAATCACGTCTAAACCGCAGTCCTAGCTTTGCTCGCAGTCCACAAGCTAGCACGGCTGCTTCGCAACACAGCAGCAGAAATGCATCGCCAGTAGGATCGAAATCGAGACACGGATCTCCACAACGACTGCCCAAACATATGGAAGATGACGAAGCCCGGCTTCAAGCCGATGAAAACCGTCGCGGCTCGAGTCTTTCACCGCCACCGAATCCGATGCAAAGTAACAATGCACGATCGTTTTCTCCCTCAAAATCTAAAGACGCGAAAGATTCGAAAAACAAAGCCAAGCGCGATAAGGAGGAGCAGAAGGAGTTCTACAAGAACGGTAAGCTCGTCACGGATCCGAAAATCATCAAAATGATGCGCGACGCCGAGAAGAGGAAGGCCGAAAGGAAGTCTAAGATCGCAGCGATCGACAAGACCGGTTTGTTTGACTACGATAAAGCCGCTGACAAAGATGGGAAAGAGAAGAAGAAACGTAGTGCAAAGAGAACTCGAAAGCCAAACTTCAACTCTACGAATCACAGCTTCGGATCCATGTCTTTACAAACAGACTTACGCACCACGGGCATGTCTGGCGGAAAAACGGTGATCACGATTCCACCTCGGAAAAAAAAGAAAGACCGTGTCCCTGCGATACCTCCGATCGATTGGAGCGTGCCAGATCGGAAATATCCAGAGTCGAATATGTGGAGTGAATATTCGATCTTTCGCGATGCGATCAAGGAAAAATTCAAACATTGGGCCGAAGATAGTGCTGGTCAGCCGAATGATTTGTTTGATGATGGCTTGGAAACATGGGATCGGTTGATGAACCAGCAATTGAGCTACAAATGGGAGGATAAGCCGAATGTGCCACCGGTCTTTCCGGCGGGGACGGGGTAAGCAATTTGGGACAGGATAAGCAATTTGGGCGAAGCATATTGAGCAAAGCGGGGGTGAACATCATCACGACTCATGGATTTCAATTACTAAACGAGCTATTTCACACTTTACCTCAAAGTATCTTATGAGATTCGACTGCTTTTCGCGAGAGAATCTTCGACGTATAACATGCTGCTTTACATAGACATAGAATATTGTATATTGTGCACATAGTTTCATGTTTCATACACCGATACTAACCCAAATTAATCTTCAATTTCGAATGTCAGCGTATTTACTAGCGAATTAGGCACGTATGAATACGTGAACGTGCGAAATGACCGTACGAAAGTTTTACAGCGAATTAGTCACAAGGCATTGCGATGAGACGAATGATACGAATAATCAAGATGATAGCGAGTTTTGTTGCAATGAGAACTGAAATGTTTGCTTTAAATGATGCGAAATGATTTGGACAGCCGTCTGTGGGAATACGATGCTGACGTGAGTTCGCAGCCAGCGAATCTAATTCTGAAATCACACGTGAACGCCGAACGGTTATCATTTTAATCAAACTGCGTGCGTTTTGAAACTGCGAAGCATCCAGCGCGCGTCTATGTTGGTGCTTTCCTCTGACTATTTCGTGAGTGTCCAGAACTAGATCCACTCGAGCTTTCCCTATTGAATTGTGCAAAAGCTGCTCTGTCTTCTTCGTCTATGGCAAAATCCGGGTCATCCGCACCTAATATCGGTTGACCGGTACGGAAATCGATTACTTGGTCGAGTTTCCTCTTAGAATTGTCTCCTCCGACAGTGCCGTCTTTGTGTATTACTATTTTTGCTTCTTTCGAGTTGTCTGATTTACTATTTTCATCGACATTCGACGACTCCTCCGAGTCCTCCTCCATCATCCGTCTTCCACTTTGTGCTGCAACATTTCCATTAAAACCCCTCTTGTTCCACAAAACCCAATGCTCCATCTCCCGTGTCCTATATTCCAATGGAAATTTATCCACCCGCTTTTTATACTCCCCGCACGATTTTACAGGATGTCGGTCACTTTCCACTGCATCCGCATCCCCAATACACGTATACAAAGTTTCCACTATAGCCGCCTGCGCGAAATCCGAAACTTCCTCCATCGTGTGTATGTCATCATATTTCAGAGTCATAGTCCCCGACCCATCATCCCACTCAACCGACCGCACCCCCTCCGATACGACGTTCGTCAATGAATACGCCACATGTATCCGCGAAATACGGATCATCATCACCGCGAATAGCACGAATAAGATTAACACAGCGAAACAATGACACGACCCCGGATACGATTGCTGTCGTTTTTTCGCTCTTAGCCTGTTCACCATTTCGAAATTGATCTTTTTCCCCGAGGCTCCCGATTTTATGGATGTTAACATCTTCAACTTGTTCAAAAATGTGAATTGCGACGCGATCCATTTGATCGAATCCGAAATAAATTTTTGTAGAGAATCGATCTCGCCATGCAATTCGATCAGCTCTTTAAGATGTCTCATTTCCTTGTTGAACGACGCCACGATGATGGAAAGGAAGACGTTTACAAGTACCAGATAGAAGGCTGACATGAAAATGACGAACCAAAACCTTAAAAACACCGGCTGCAAAGCGTTTTGTTCGAGATTCGTAAAATTCACGTCGCCCATCACCATCTTCAGACATTCCAGAAGCGCTTTCGCCAAAGTCGAGAACTCTTCGATATTCGACCCGAAGTTGATATGAGCGGCTAAAGCGAAGGACAGAAACATCAACGCGAAGATGAAGAAGAAACAGACGAAGGAATCCTGTCCCTGCGCTAGACTTTTTACCACCAATCCAAGATTTGGCGACACCGATGCTAGCAATGCGACACAACGGATGAAAATCGTACAGATGTTGACTGCCGCGATGACGCCAACCATGTAGGATCGCTCAGATAAGAATTGTAGAGCGTTGATCGCATCCAACCTATCATATGACATTTCGCCCCCGACTAACGGCGGCAGAGGTATTCGTATGGACTGGAATTCGTGACTGGTGACGTAGGTGATGTAGAAGCACATGCATATAAAACACATCAACAACGACGCCATGGAGATCCAGGATAGCGGTTTCGTAATGTATTGGATCACGCCATCGGTCAACGACGAGATTTCTTGTATCACAAAAAAGACGAATAAACCCACGACGCATAATTCGAGAAACATACGAAAGTAGTTCACGAAGTCGTTGGAATATAATGAGACGACGAAGGGCGAGATTTCCATTTTGGTTTCCACCTGCCCATTTGCTCTCACTTCAAAGATGAAGGAGACGTGAATAAACTTTTCGACATTCCCATTATAAAGCATCAGTTCGGCGACGAATGATGACAATTTCGTTTTGTCAAACCAGTTGTTTGCCTTCATATCGATCAAAACGTTCTTCGCTTTCGAAACCGAAAATTCCGGATGGAAATACTCCACGTAACCACCAGCAGTCGCGAAACCAGCATTAGAGGTGTAGGACTGGGGTTTTGAGAAAATTTTTTTTTAGATTTACATTTTGTGTTTTATATAGGAAAATGGTTTTCCAATGTAGAAGAAATACTGTACTTCTCAACACGAATTTTCAAATATTGGAAAAAAGATTTTAATCAACATGGCTTGAAAGTTACCCGACGACTATTTTGAAATACGATTTTGAAATTGTGCTAATGATATACCGTCGGTGGTGCTGTCAATCCGAAATCCGCCGTGTCTTCTATGCTTTTGTCTGTGTTGTATGCGTTTCCATCAGGTTCTATCTTCATGTGAGGATACGATTTCGCAAACCGCGTCGAATCGTGTACCTTCATCTTAGCTCGCTTCAAAGTCATCCGCGCTACCAACAATGTGTTAAAATCAAACACTCGTGGAGGATAATCTTCTTTCGGTAATAACGTCGGGCAGAACTTTACCCCGGTAAGCCCCGGGGCAGTGTGGTAATCGAGCATCCAAAAGGGGATGGTCGGCGGTATAGCGCAGTTCTCCGACAGATTATCTACTGCAACATCGACTTCCCAGAACATGTTGGGATAAAACACGGTGGTGTCGCCGCACTGAGCGGATGGACGTAAAGCTGAGACGGAATCAGGATCTGTTGTGCTACTAGATCCGCCCGATAATCGTCGATCCGGACTCAATATGGGACTGTCTATCTTCGATTTTTCGCCTTTCTTTCTTAGCAATCGCCGTCTTCTCCTCTCATTATTCTTTTGTTTTTCGATTTTGTCCAATATTCTCATATGTTCATGCTTGTCATATTGTTTCGACTCGACCATTTGCTTTCTCCATGCGTTGTAGTCGGAATAAGCCTTCAGAGGATTGTATTTTTGTATCACTTCGTCGTTAGAAATCACATCTGCATTCGGATTCGCAGCCTGTAGCAATCGTGATGAAGCTGCGGCTGCGATTCCCGCGGCCGTTAAATGGTATGGAACCCGAGCTTCCGAAACACTCATTGTTTCACAGGGTTCGCAACAGTTGGTTCCCGCCCCCACCCACATGGGACAGTTGTATGTGCCTTTTACTAGATGCTCATGACATTGAGCGCTATCAATCACGTTGCCTTCGTTTAGGACGCAGGCGGTTTTTTCGCCAGGATAACAGTATAAATCGTCGCCCAATGCAGGTTGGTGGTCATATAATCCCGGAATAAGAATTTCGCTCAACCAAAGGTAGATGTCGTCGGGGGTTTCGATACCTAGAATTGTTTCATTCGAGTTGCGGGTGAGGTGGTGTTCAAGTTTTGAGAGTACATTTTGGATTAAGAGTGCAAGTAAATGGACGATACCTTTCTGAAAATTATTATCCGTGCCGGGCGCATAGTTTTTCTCTGCAAATTTATGAACGACCGCTGCATAGATTTCGTGCGACCCCGGAATGTTCATCTGAAGCATATTGAACAATGAAAAGCATACTGCGAACAGCAGATACAGCGTGGCTGTAACCAAAATGTCCGCCATCGTGCTTTCGTTGCTTTAATTCCTTAGGGGTGCTAATCCGCTTGCTGCAATGCCACTGGGTGCAAAAAACTCGGTCCGTTGTCAACCCACCACCACCGGTTCTTCAAAGAACCTTCAAGCACTGAGCTCTCAGAGAGCCTCTAAGCGAGCCTCTGAGCGAGGCCTCATACCTGCTTTTCGGAATGTCCAATTTCAATTTGATCTTGAATCGGCATAGAGGATTGACAAGTAGTGAAATTCAGAACTCTACATTGGCCTAAACTTCAGAAAAGAAGCGTTTGAGGACGAGAACGGTTTGGCTTCTCTCTCGCTCAATAAACAGATCAGATTATCGATCCCTCAACCAATCTTGAACTCAGTCTCAATGTCAATGATGAAATTCCTCGAAGCATTCTCATAATCATCCTCTGCCAACCCAGCATGCACACAATCCTAGATGCTCGCACTCAAAGCTTCGTTTCATGACTCTGAATCATTGCCTCATGAGAACCTCAAACGGAAATGTCGCAACCGACATGCTCTCACCGTGAAAGACGCGAGCATGGAAGAACAATTAGATCTCTCTCGCTCTGTCGTTTTCGTTTCGTACTCAGTACTGTTCTATGCTATGAAGATGAAATAGTTTCGTGCTTGTGACCGAAAATACGAACTTACATCATGAGACTCAGACTTAAATCTCACTTTCCAAAAAGGTGTCTGCCGATATCAACATTTGAGTCTTACTGCGTACGAAATGCTACTAGCATTCGAGAATTGATACTGAAAGTCTATTTGTTAATCGAAGAACTGTTGACGATGCTTGAATCTTGAACCTTGAATTGAAGTGCATTTTTTTCTGCAGTGAATCCTAATTCTACGAAATCGATCCCGACTAGATCATCTTTCTATTCGTACCTTCACGGCAGCAGTGTCTAGACGTCAAGAAGAGACAGCACACTTACTTCTTCCCACCTTTCTTCCCACCGCGTTTTCCATTCGATTTTTTCGTCGCACCACCCTTTACAACGCTTCTATGACGGTTGCCTTTGTGCTTTCCCTTCTTCGCGGCTTTAGCAGCCTTCTTCTCACCGCGCTTATCTGTCTTCATACGCTTATCCACGACCTTCGTCTTAGCTCCCTTGTCGTTTTTCTCACCCTTAGGCTTAATAGCTCTATTGCCGCCAGTCTTTCTGATGGCCATGTAAGCTTGTTTCTTATTCGTGCCTTCCTTCTGCGCTTTTCTAATCATCTTCTCCATATTCCGAGCCTTCGCACCGGCTGTCATATCGGTGTCACTCGCCAACTGCTTAGCTTGTTTACGCACTTTCTCCATTCTCTGCGCTAATCGTTTCGAATTTCGCGCGTTTGCTTCAGCAACTTTACGAATAGGTCTGCTATTGATTTCCTTCATCTTCGCCCGGTATTGCGCCATCAGTTCTTTTGTAATCGGCAATTCTGGCTTGTTGCACTTATTTTCGTCTTCAACGAACCATTCTGGCAATTCCAAACCTGTATCGTCCCATGCGTATCTGTTGTAAGCGGAATCGATCAGAGTCATACGCGATTTCTTGCGGATCATCATGCTACCCATGGCTTGGATTTTACATAATTCACGCTTGTCGTCCGGAGCTTTCAAACACGATGGGTCGGAGACCATTTCTTCTTCGGTTAAAGGTTTCGGTTTTTCGTTCTCTTTGTTGCCAGCAGCGTTGAGGTTCTTCATATCTTTGTGCTTTTTGTTCGAGACCATGTGTTCTTGACCAGGGAGCAATGGGACGTTCATATCGTCATATTCTTCGTGCGTTCGGTGCACGACATCGAGTTCCTCCTCCTTCGCTTTCTTTGACTTGAGAGCACGCTCTTCTTTCTTCGTGAGTGTGGGCTTCGCGACTTTCAAAGCGTCATCGGCTGAAGCTGGCTTTTGAGAATCGTCCTTGTCTCCGGTTTTCTTCTTCTTCTGCAATAACTTAAGCAACTTAGCTTCGCGTTTCGCTTCTCTTTCCTTGTCTTTCTTTCTTTGCAGTTGGCGCTTCTTCTTGTCGCATAGTGGAAGTTTTGGTAATTCTGAGTCGGATAGAGCATCGATAGATTCGGAGTCTGAGTCGGAATTACTGTCATCAGAGTCTGAGTTAGCACCACTCTTTCCATTAGATGTGGTGTTGTTCTTCACTTTCTCAAGGTTGGATTTTGTGATCTTCAGACCTTCATCTTCGTCTATGTTGTTGATCTTCTCCAACGCCTTTTTCTCTTCGGCATCGACACGTTGCTGTTCGCTTCTTAACAAACCACCAAACAAATCCTGTTGCGAGAACCATCGGCTTACTTTCTGTTCATCTTTGGCCGACATTGTATGGGATTCTTCAGTTTCCATATCAGGAACGCCCATATCATCATCTTCTAATAGACCAGAACCGATTTTCTTCGACATTTTCTGAGCGCCAGTATTTTCATCATCCGAATCATCGTCTTCATCCGAATCGTTTGGAGCGCCCATATCCGTGGATTGGTTCGAAATTCCCATGTCGTCATCGCTATTATTCTTCGGACCATCCATTTCCTCGTCGTCATCCGAGTCTGATGACATTTCCTGCTGCTGCATGTGTTGTCTTGCGGCTTCTTGGTCGATTTCAGCATTAAAACTCGACATCTCTGCT
>JACKZZ010004470.1_pt1 | contig 13342 bp, 23 predicted proteins | sample 8027871 | NCBI WGS metagenome assembly JACKZZ01 (sample SAMN15724774, study PRJNA655200) | protist metagenome | isolation source: fluorescence activated cell sorting (FACS) single amplified genomes of... | place: USA: West Boothbay Harbor, Gulf of Maine | collected 2000-07-19
ATTAAAGATCAAATACTATTAATTGAGGCAGAAATAGATAAAACAAGTGCTGCTGCAAAAGGTAGATGTAGATCTGCTGCTAATAAAATCAAAAATCTATCTGCAGATTTTAAGAGAAACCATAAATAAATAAACATAAATAAACATAAAATGGAAAAAGTAAAAGCAATTGTTAACAAAGCATGGTTCAGAGCAGCCCTTGCAGGATTAGTTGGAGCATCTCTAATATTCACAGGAGAGATATTTTATGCAGGTATCGCATTTGGTATTGGAGTAAGAGAATTCTTACTTGCCTTCAAAAAATAATGATTTAAAATGAACAAATCAGAACTAAAACAACTCATTAGAGAGGAAATCCAAAATCTCACTACCCAACCTGTATATAGTGTTTGGGTCCAAACCAATGGTAGGTACGATAGAAACTTTCTAGTTAGGGCTAACAGCAAAGAAGAAGCACAAGAAATTGCTAAAAATGATGATGATTTTTCATGGGATGATGAAATCACAGATATTGGCTCCCACCTTATAACTGATGAAGAAGTTGATGAAAGATTTTGGGAAGAAGATGATTGGTATAATAATTTTATAAACGACCCATCTCAACAATCTTATTTATATGATGCAGGAACTTAAAAACACGGTTTAGGACCGTTTGCCTTACGGCAATATAAACCACCCAAATTCGCTATCTGGGTGGTTTTTTTATCTTAAAATAAGTTTGGCTTTTAAGTAAAAAAGACATATATTTAACGTATGGGGAAGAAAAAGAAAATACCACAAATTGTAAAAGATATAAGAGCATTTAATCCTCGACCAATTGATTACTCATATCAAAAGAACATATCTTATTCACAATTCTCCTTATATCATGACTGCCCTAAACGGTGGTCATTACATTATAAAGAGGGACATAAAGTATTTAATTCATCAATCCATACAGTATTTGGAACAGCTCTACATGAGGTACTACAGCATTATTTAGATGTAATGTATGCTAAAAGTGGTGCTGAAGCAGATAGAATAAACACTTACGAACTATTCCAAACCACACTTAGTGGAGAATATAAGAAACAATATAAAGCAAATAACAATAAACATTTCTCAACCCCCGAAGAACTAAGACAATTCTTTGAAGAGGGAATTGAAATTATAAGAGATTTCTCTAAAAATAGAGGTAAACATTTCTCCAAAAGAGGGTGGTGGTTAGTTGGATGTGAAATACCAGTTCAATTAGCACCTGATTCAAATCGACCAAATGTAATATATAAAGGATTCTTAGATGTAGTAATGTATCACGAACCAACAGATACCTTTAAGATCATAGACATCAAAACATCAAGGTCAGGATGGAGAAATAAGGAAAAGAAAGACGAATTAAAACAATTCCAACTAATACTATATAAGAAATATTTATCTCAAATATTCAATATAGATCCTAAGAAAATTCAAATTGAGTATTTCATAGTCAAACGTCAATTATGGGAAAGTGAGGACTACGTTATTAAACGCATACAAGCATTTTCCCCACCATCTGGGACAACTAAAATGAAAAGAGCAGGAGTAGCGGTTCAAGCATTTCTAGATGGAGCTTTTGATTATAATAGTAAATATAAAGAAGTAAAACATCAACCAACCCCAAATGATAAATGTAAATGGTGTCCATATCATAAAACTCATTTATGTAAAGCTACATTTACCTAAAATCTCATATATTTATATACAACAATAATTATATATGCTATGAGTATAAAAAACCAAAAATTAACAAGTGTAAAAGTAGATGAAGATCTATTTAATCATTTTAAAATCGAATGTGTAAAGAGAAAATTCTCATTACAAAAATTAGCTGAGAGGGCAATGCATCTGTATATGACAGATGAGGAATTTAGGAGAAAGGTTCACAACCACACTAACCTAGAATACGATGAAGAATAAATAAACAAAATAAATAAGTTACATGAATCAAAGTTTTAAATACCTTCCTAAAGATGATAGGAAAAAAATACTCCTCATCTGTGATGACATTAGAGTCCACTCTGGAGTAGCCACAATAGCAAAAGAAATAGTTATAAACACATCCCAACATTTTAATTGGGTGAATTTAGCAGGGGCAATCAACCACCCAGATGAGGGTAAAAGATTTGATTTAAGTGAAGATACTAACAAAAGCTCAGGCTTAAATGACGCTTCAGTATTTCTATACCCTGTTAAAAATTATGGAAACCCAGATCTTCTTAGAAGCATTATAGACCAGGAAAAACCTGATGCAGTAATGCTTATTACAGACCCAAGGTATTTTGAGTACATATTTGCTATGGAGGGTGAGATAAGAAAACACATTCCAATTATTTATCTTAATATATGGGATGATTTACCAACTCCATTCTACAACAAACCATATTATGAAGCTTGTGATGCTTTATTAGCTATCTCAAAACAAACTAAACTTATTAATGAGTTAGTATTAGGTGAAAAATCTAAAAGCAAAGTAATTGAATATGTGCCTCATGGTTTAAATGAAAAATTATATAAACCTCTTCCTGAGGAAGAATATAGCGAATTCAAAAACCAAATATTCCAAGATGAGGATAAAGATTTTGTTTTATTTTTCAATTCAAGAAATATTAGGAGAAAACAAATACCAGACACAATGCTTGCTTGGAGATATTTTTTAGATACTCTACCAAAAGAAAAAGCAGATAAATGTTCTTTTATTCTCCACACTGAAGTAATTTCAGAACATGGTACTGATTTAGAAGTAGTTAGGAAAGTATTATTTAAAGACTATCCAAAAGCAATAGCTTTCTCAACTAAAAAATTAGACCATAAACATCTTAATTACTTATACAATATTGCAGATGCTCAAATCTTATTAACTTCAAATGAAGGGTGGGGTTTAACTTTAACAGAAGCAATGTTAGCTGGAACTCCAATAATAGCTAATACAACAGGAGGGATGCAAGATCAAATGAGGTTTGTAGACAATCAAGGAAAATGGTTTGCACCTACTTCCCAAATTCCATCTAACCATACAGGCAAATGGAAAGAACATGGTGAATGGGCATTTCCTGTATATCCAACTAATAGATCACTTCAAGGTTCTCCTAAAACACCTTACATTTGGGATGATAGATGTCGTCCTGAAGATGCTGCAGCTCAAATCAATAAATTGTATGAGATGAGTAGGAAAGAAAGAAAAGAATTAGGTATTAAAGGTCGTGAATGGGCTGTTAGTGAGGAGGCAGGATTTACTGGGGAATTGATGGGTAATCGTGTAATAGACGCATTAGATACATTATTTGATACCTGGACGCCTAGAGAAAAATTTGAGTTTATTAACGCTAATGAATTTAAAGAGGATACAATTGAACATGAATTAATATATTAAAAATAAAATGAAAAAACCAAGTTTTGTAATAAGTTGCCCTATCAACACCTATAGTGGATACGGAGCACGTTCTAGAGATGTAGTTAAAGCACTTATAGAATTAGATAAATATGAAGTAAAAATTATCCCTCAACGTTGGGGGAATACACCTCAAGGATTTATAAAAGACAACCCAGAGTGGGAATTTCTTAATAAACATATGATGGTGGGTCAGTTAACAGAGCAGCCTGACATATTTGCTCAAATAACAGTGCCAAATGAATTCCAAGCTGTAGGAAAATATAATATAGGAATTACAGCTGGAATTGAAAGTACAATTGCCCCTGCTGAGTGGGTTGAAGGATGTAGTAGAATGAATTTGGTTTTAGGTTCATCTAAACATACTATAGATGTTTTAAGAAATAGCATTTTTGAAAAACGAGATAAAAATACTAACCAAGTAGTTGGAAAGGTAGAATGGCAAGGTGAAGGTGAAGTTCTATTTGAAGGAGCTAATACTGAGGTATATAAACCAGATAATAGTCCTTGTCTCGTAGATCTTAAAATTAAAGAAGACTTTGCTTATTTATTCTGTGGTCATTGGATGCAGGGGCAAATGGGAGAAGATAGAAAGAATGTTGGATTGTTAGTTAAGGCATTTTATGAAACCTTTAAAAATAAGAAAAAGGTTCCTGCTTTGATACTTAAAACAACATCAATGGGTACTTCTTATATGGATCGTGATGAAATACTTAAACGTATAAATGTTATTAAAGGTACTGTAAAAGCAAACAAATTACCTAATGTATATCTTTTACATGGTGAGTTTACAGATGAAGAAATGAATTCCATTTACAATCACTCAAAAGTAAAAGCTATGGTGAGTTTAACTAAAGGTGAGGGGTTTGGAAGACCATTACTTGAATTCAGTCTTACCAATAAACCAATCATAACTACTAATTGGAGTGGACATACAGATTACTTAAACCCAGAATTCACCACATTATTACCTGGGGAAATGACTAACATCCATCCTTCAACAGCTAATAATATGTTACTTAAAGAAGCACAATGGTTTAGTGTTAATACTGGAAATGTAGGTCATTATTTAAAGGATGTATTTGAAAATTATAAAAAATATACTGAAAAAGGAAAACGTCAAGGATATCAAAGTAGAACTAATTTCTCATATGACGCTATGAAAACCCTATTAGGAGATATATTAGACAAGAAAATTCCTGAGTTTCCAAAACAAGTAGAACTTAAGTTACCAAAATTACAGTTGCCAAAATTAGAATTACCAAAATTGCAAACAAAATAAAACAATTATTATGACACATAGTGAAGAATTAGAATTTAGAAAAGTAGAAGTGGATTACCATCAAAAACTCCAAACAATGGTAAGACGATCAGAGGCTTTAGATACGGCTCATAAAATGTTAAGAAATGACTACGTTGGGGAAGTTATAAATGATAAAAGAATAGACTCTAAAGAAGTATTTAAATTAGCAAACCAAATTATTAAATTTATAGAAAAAGAAGCATAATGGAACAATTTGATGAAATAATAGATTGCCCCAAATCAGGAGGAGAGATTTGTTACAGAGTACAGGTGACACATGATATATCTAATTACATGAGTTTGTAATGTGGTTTTATTACTAACACCCTAATGAAAGAGGGTGAGGAGTATTATGAACAATCTATGGAGTCTATGTCTGAACTTTATAAGGACTTGGCATGGACAGATCCTAAAACAGATATGGTCTGGATTCCAAACACAATCAATGTTGAGGATGTAGGGATGGTTTTTCCATATGGGACTAATAAAAATGATTGGAGTTGGGCAGCGGTTAAGGCTGTGAAGATTCCTAAAAAAGAACAGAAAAATCACCCAATACCTGGCCAAGATGGTAAGTTCCTTAAATATAAAATGGATATGGGTACGATGGAGAATTTTATTGAACGCAATTATGTTAACGTATTAGATTATATAGGAATTTTAGGAAAATAATTAACTTTTTATTTAAAAACATGAATAGATTAGAAAACAAAGGAAGAAGAAAATTTAACATCATTACATCCATACTAACATTTATACTAGCCCTAGGTGCTTCAGTAGTTTTTTGGGTGTTTATCTATAGAGGGGATGTATATGATAGTTGGTATCCATTAATAGGTCATTTTGTAGCCTCACATGGGGCTTTAATAGGGATTGTGATTTGGGAATACCTGAGAATTACAGGCAAATCATTCCGTGAAATATTTAAGAAGAAATGAGTATAGGGCTTATTTTAGTACTTATTGCAGGTATATGTAAAGGAATAATGGATAAATTACAATTCCATTATTGGGACTCAATATTCAACTCCCCTAAACTAAATAAATATTTTTGGGATCCTGCGGTGAGTTGGATGAATAAATATAAGGGTTTAGAGGTAATAAATAAAGAACCTAAATTCTTTGGTTCCACAACTTTTTTAGTTTGGACAACAGATGCTTGGCATTTATTTCAAATGTTGAATAATCTAACTTTAATTAGTGGGATGCTCTTAATTGGGTTTAATGTTGAGAATTGGAAGATGTTAACGTTGTTCGGGGTTATAGGTTATGCCGTTTATACAACAGTATTTGAGTTATTTTATAGTAGGATATTTAAGAAATAGTTTGGCTTTTAGGTAAAAAGATGTTATATTAGAATAAATAAGTAAGTTATGACCGAAAAAGAAATTCAATTATTAGGATTCAAGAAAGAAACAGACGTGACTGACCCAGGCCAATCTTTCTACTATTATGTTTATGAAATATGTAATGGGTTATCATTCATAACCAACGCAGATGATGAAGTAAACTCTGAGGATGATTGGTTTATTGAGTTCTTCAATACTGAAATACCTGTACGGTACACTAAATTTGAAGAAGCCCAAGCTTTATTAAATAATCTTAAAAGACATACAGCGTAATGTATGAATATAAAGCAAAAATAATAAGTGTCTATGATGGGGATACAGTCACAGCAATAGCAGAATTAGGTTTTCATGTTAGTATGAAAATCAAAATAAGACTAATAGGAATAGACACTCCAGAAATTAGAGGTGAGGAACGAGAACAAGGTCTCATATCTAAAGATAGAATGGTCGAACTTATCTTAGACAAAGAGGTAATAGTCAAGACCTATAAAGATAAGAAAGGGAAATATGGTAGATGGCTTGGTGAAATATACTTACCAGAATCATTTCCAATCAAATCAGTAAACCAAATCATGTTAGATGAAGGTTTAGCAAAACGTTATATGTAAATGAGAATAAGTTATGCAATTACTGTATGCAATGAGTTTGAAGAAATCCAACGTCTCATCCCCTTTCTCTTAGAACATAAAAGAGAGGAGGATGAGATTGTTGTTCAGCAGGATATTACTGAGTTAGATGATAGGGTGTACAAATACTTATCAGGGCAAGAAGAAGAAGGAAACATAATATATAGAGCATATACTTTAAATAAAGACTTTGCTCAATTTAAAAATCACCTCAACTCACTATGTTCAGGCGACTTTATAGTGAATCTTGACGTGGATGAGATCCCCAATAAAGATCTAATAACAATTCTCCCTCCAATTTTAGAAAATAATCCGAATATTGAAGCATATTGGGTTCCCCGTGTTAATACTGTAGAGGGTCTTGGTTTATCTCATGTTCAAAAATGGGGATGGAATGTTAGTAAATTAGATACTCAAATTGGGGAAAAAGAATTAGATTTGAATAACCCACAAGATAAGGATGAATATGAACTTTTAAAAAAATATAATTTAATTATTGAAGAAACTACATTTTCCAAATAGATGTTATATTTATAATAAACCAACATCAATATGGAATATAAAAAAATTTATAACCAAATTATAAAAAGGGCACAAAATAGAACTCTTGAAGGATATAAAGAAAGACATCATATACTACCAAAATGTTTGGGTGGGGGGGATGAAGAAGAAAATTTAGTAGATTTAACAGCAAGAGAACATTTTCTTTGTCATATGTTACTTTGTGAAATTTACCCCAATAATAGGGATTTATGGTATGCTTTATTTTTAATGTCTATAAATAAGAATAAAAGAGAAGGACAAAAATATAAAGTAACTTCTAGAGAATATGAAAGGATTAAACTTGAATGGAATAGATATTCTAAAGGTAGGAAAAAACCAAAAGGGTTTGGAGATAAAATTAAAAGTAAAGAAAGGAATAAAAAAATAGGAAAAGCTAATTCAAAACCAAAACCAAAAGGATTTGGGGAAAATCATAGTAAAAAAATGAAAGGTAGAAAAAAACCTAAAGGATTTAGCCAAAAAATAATAAACAGAAATAGTAAATCCATCATTCAATATGATAAAAAAATGAATTTCATTAAAGAATGGAAAAACGCCGTAGAAGCTAGTCAACAAATAAAAATTAACAAATCCACAATTAATGCAGTAGCTAGACAAAATGGTATTAACCATTCAGCTGGTGGATTTGTTTGGAGATATAAAGAATGAATTACATGAATGTGAAAATTAAATATTACAAACCAATAGTAAATGCCTTTGATCCTCAAATGCGTATCTACAAAAACGATCCAAACATTAAATGGACAAAGCCCGTTCACGAACAATTAGTTGGATATGAGACTTTTACATCATTACCAAAAGAAGAGGAGTATTGCTTATACCACCCGAAGGAAATAGAAAGACAAGAAAAACAAAATAACTTTTACGAGACGTTATAATAAACATAAACCCATAACCGGAGTATATAATGCCATGGGACAATATATAAAAGAAGACTTAACATGCCCACTAGCATCAGGAATATACTTAGTAAAGTATGATGATGGGAGTACTGAAAGAGTATTTTTTAAATAGTTTGCTTTCCCAAATAAAGGATGTTATATTATATAAAATAGAGAATATGGAGTTATTATTAGAATTAATGCAGTTAGCATCAAGAAACCCAAAGGATGCTGAATTAGGTATGGCAGTTAGAAAACTGATTAATAAAAAAATTAATGAAGGGTCTAAGGATCTTGAAGGGGATAATACCCTTATATAGTAGAAAATATTAAGTAGAAAGATATGAAAAACAAAATAATTTTTATGAAATGTTATGAATGGTAAAGAAAAACTAGTTATTATAGGTAATAAGCCTTATTTTAACTTTAAATTAGATTCAATCATAGATTCATTTGATAGAAATGTTAGGTGTAATATGTCCATACCTAATCTTAACAATGGGACAAAGTGTGATGGGTGGGCTTTATGTGATCATGTATATGAAAATGTTATAACAAAACCTTTAACAGAGGAAGGATTAGTGAATCGTTATAAAACCAACTATGATGTTGGAAAAATACGGGAATTTTATACAAACAAAAAACCCACTTCAGAATATTCTTTCTTTTTAGAACCTCGTACTATGGGGGTTAATAAAAATATATGTAATGACCTATTACGACAACTTGGATCCCCCCATATTTTCTCTAAAGACCCCAGAATGGGGTACTTAGTCTTATTTTGGGCTTTACAGTATGATGTAGAAATTTACGTAAGCAATTGGAGCATTACTGATGAGGAAAGAGTCACATATTATGTAAAACAATACCAAACTCTGGGTTGTGGTACTAAAACAAACACCCCTTATGAGGTCCCAGGCCATGATGCTAAATCTGAAGTTTCTATTTTAAGATGGTTACATCAAAATAACCACATAGATGCCTCCCTATGTCTATTAGAGGATGAAGAGGTGTACTCTTTTATAAAAGACGAGTTACAACCCACACAATATATAATTGATAAATTAAATTCTTAACTATGAAAGTATTTGTTGATATAGATGATACCATATGTTTTTATAACGATGGATTAGATAAGTTTTCAAAAAAACGAGATTACAAAAAAGCAAGTCCAAATTTGGATTTCATAAAAAAAATTAATATCTTATACGAAGAAGGCAATGAAATTACCTATTGGACCGCTCGGGGAACCGTTACAGGAATAGATTGGTTTGATATTACAAAATTACAATTAGATGAATGGGGTTGCAAATATCATAGTCTAAGTGTAGGGGAAAAACCCGCCTATGATTTATTAATTTGTGACAAAACTAAAAGAATAGAAGAAATATGAATACATCAATTAAATTTAATACTGACAAGCTATTTAAGAATATTACTAAAGAAGTTCAATCCTTTTTAGATGAAAACAAATGTACCGATGGAATAGTTACAATATATTCCCCCCATACTACATGCTGTGTTTGGTTAACTGAAGATGAATTACTACATAAAGCAGATGTAAGATTCTTCTTGGATAAGATAGCCCCAGCTTCTAAAGACCCAGAAGGAAAGCAAAAAAATACAAAATACTTACATGATATGATTTCATTAAGAGATGATGTTCCAACCGACGAACCTATAAATGGTCATTCTCATATAAGATCAATGTTTTTCAACTCATCAGAAAGTATCCCAGTAATTGACTCTAAACTATGTTTGGGTAAATGGAAAAAGGTTTTTATTGTTGAACTAGATCCAAATAGAGATAGAGAAGTACTTATAAAATATTTAGGAGAAAAAAAATGAAGTATTTCCTCATAATAAAAAAACACTCAGAAAGGATAAAAGGTAAAAACTTTATTAATTTAGGGGGGAGGCCTTTATGGAAACATTTGGTATATGAACTAGAAGGGAAAGAGGTTTATATAGATACAGACAGCCCCCAGATAATTGAAGAATGTAAAAACCTAAGTTGGGTAACGGCTTACCCAAGGAAACAAGATTTTATTGAATATGAAAATAATGACAAAAGTGGTTTAAGTCCTGTGTTGATGATGATTAATAATTTTATCGACATTTATGTTAAAGATGATAAGGAAATTATTGTTACCCCCCATGTAACCTCCCCATTCTTAAAAAAAGAAACTATAGAAAACGCCTCAGCAAAACTCCAAGAGGGGTATGATAGTGTTCATTCCATAACTTCCCACCAAGAATTTTCATATTATCAAGGAAAACCAATAAATTTCGACCTTGATGTAGTTCAAAAAACCCAAGACTTAGAACCTATTGTTATGTCCAATGGTGCATTTTTCATATTTACAAAAAAAACATTTAAAGACAATAATAATAGAATAGGAAAAAAACCATATTTTTACATTTTACCTCCTATTGAAGATGTTGAGATAGATAATAATAACGATTTAAAATTAGCAAAAATAATATATAAAGGATGGAAATAATAGATGTAACACTAAGAGATGGAGGTTTTACTTGTGACTTTGATTGGTCGATGGAATTTGCCCAAGAATATTATGATTTAGTATCTGAGTTAGGTGTAAGTTGTATGGAGTTGGGTTATTGGAAGCAATCCTCTAAGAGTAAAAATAGATTTTTTAACTTGAATATGGAAACCGTTAGACAGATAACTGGTGGAAAAGGAAGGAAAAACGTATGTGTGATGATTGATTATCATTATTGTAGTAAGAATCTTGAAGATTACCCAACAAATAACCAAAATGAAATCAAGATGATTAGAATGACTGCGAGAAAGGATATGATAAATGATGCTTTTGAATTTGCGGTTAGATTAAAAAAACACACAGGTTTAGAAATATCATTTAATATTTTCAATACAACTAATTATACCGACAGTGAGTTAGATAGTGCACTTAACCTTGTACTTGATTCTGACTTTGAAGTAATTGGTTTTGCAGATACTCATGGTCATTTAAATTTAAGTAAGGATATTAAAAGGTATGAACAAAAATTTCGGAGGATAAAAGATTCTAACAAAAAAACTTGCTTCCATTTGCATAACCACACAGGTAAAGCTTACATGAATTACATCAAGTGTTCTGAGAGTCCCTATATTGACATATGTGACACTTCAATAAGGGGTCTTGGGAAAGGAGCAGGGAATTTAAAATTAGAAGAAGTTTTAGATGATGGTAAAGCTTTATTGTTAAATCAATTTATTAATAAACATTATGATTCATTATTTAAAAAAACAGTATCCCCCTTCTATATGATAACAGGTAGACAAGGAATTACAGATAATTATGCTACTCAAGCTATAAACTTAAATGTACCTATGGAAACCTTTATTCAATTCTGTCCTACCATAAAGGGATTAAATAGAGATAATTTTGATAAGGATTTACTAAAAAGTTATATAAAATGAATGTATTAATAACAGGGGTCAGTTCAGGGTTAGGATATGAGCTTGCCAAACAATTCATAACAAATGGAGATACAGTATATGGAACTAGTAGAAGAAAAACAGACTTAAATATAAACCACCTTCAATGTGATTTTAATAATTTAGAAGAATTAGATATAAATTTTAATAATTTCATCAGAAATATCTTAGAATTTGATTTAGTTATTCTTAATGCTGGAATATTGGGTGAAATTAATAAGGTTTCTGATTTATCCATAAGCCAATTTAATGAAATTTTTAATGTTAATGTTTTGGCCAATAAAATTATTTTAGATGGGCTATTACTTAATAAAATTAACACTAAACAAGTTATTGGAATATCATCAGGTGCGGCATTAAAATCCTATTTTGGTTGGTCGTTATATTGTTGCTCAAAATCCGCTTTTAAACAATTACTATCAACTTATGCTGAAGAGAACCCAAATATTCAATTTGTATCACTCGCCCCCGGTATTATTAAAACATCCATGCAGGACTATATTAAACAAGTAAAGTCTGATAAAATACCATCGGTATCTAAATTCCACAATATGTTTGACACTATGGATACAGCAGATGTGGTTGCAAATAAGATAATTAAAAACCTTCACCTTATAAACACCCAACCCAGTGGCGCTTTTTCAGACCTTAGAAATATAAATTAAAATTATGAAGAAGTGTATATATACCTTTATTGTAGGGGGTTATGACAATCTAAAACAACCTACTATAATAACACCAGATTGGGATTATATTTGTGTAACTGATAACCCCCATTTAAAATCAGACATATGGGATATTATTCAAATTGATGAAATTGATAAAAAATTAGAACCCGCAAAAGTACGTGCAATGTCTTTAATGATTGGTCATAGAAAATATTTATCAAAACACTATGACGTTGTTGTAACAATAGGGGGCCAATGCGTAATTAATATTGATTTAAATAAATTATTAATTAAATATGGCTATGATGAAAAGTATGATGCTTGTTTATGTGAACATCCAAATCGCAGTTGTGTGTATGATGAAGGTGTTACTATCGTACAAGTACAACGAGACACCCCAGAACGAATCTCAAAACATTTACAAATATATGCAGATCTAGGATACCCTAAAAACAATGGGTTGTATACATCAGGTATGATGATTATTAACAATAATAGCAAAAATATACATGCCTATTATGATCAGTGGTTATCTGACTACCAAGAATTACCATCAATCCGAGATCAAATGACAATGAATTATAGTGAATGGAAATTGTATAAAGAAAAAGGGATTAAATTAAAACTAAAACTCTTACACTTTCAAAATATGTTTGAACGCGATAGAGACATTTATACGGAAAACCACAAACAAAGCCACTTACACGCCATGAAATCACCACCAAAAACAAAAATAATCTATAGAATCTCAGACGCAGGATATAACAAAGTAAAACCTAATTATATCAAAAATGAATCATGTTTAGCTAACGCTACTAAGATATTTAAAGATGCTGATTGGTCTATTATAGCAGATAATGTTTCTAAGGAAACTAGTGACATGATTGAAAAGTATAAATCAAAAGATCATATTCTTTATGCTAGTGAGGGAAATGGTGCTGCAACATTTAATTTAGCTCTAACTGAAGCATTAACCTATAATGACGACGATATAGTTTATTTTATAGAAAATGACTACATTCATTTACCAAACTCACAAAAAATAATAGAAGAAGGAATTAAATTAGGAGCTCCTTATGTTAC
>JACKZZ010016480.1_pt1 | contig 13337 bp, 4 predicted proteins | sample 8027871 | NCBI WGS metagenome assembly JACKZZ01 (sample SAMN15724774, study PRJNA655200) | protist metagenome | isolation source: fluorescence activated cell sorting (FACS) single amplified genomes of... | place: USA: West Boothbay Harbor, Gulf of Maine | collected 2000-07-19
TATGCAACAGAACGACTTTAACGAGTACATTCTCGGACGTGAGCCTTTTTCTGATGAGACTAAAAGTTACATTCCTTCAGACTCGGTGCCATACTCGATGACATCGTCAATAGCTGCACCAAATGCAGGGAGCGGGAACCGACGCCGCAGTATTTCCTTCACTCCAGATGCGGTGACTCCTAAAGCGCAAATGGAAATGATAAATAATATCAAGAAATTAGAAGAGGAAACACAGTTTACTTTCAAGCCGAGACGCTTCAGTATTGATATGAGTGCGGTTCTCAATAGGGCAAAATCTCAAAGCGAAGGGGAGAGTGTCTTTGATAATCTATATAGTACAGCCGAGAGGAACAAGAAGTTGATAGAGCTAAAGAGAAAGGAAATAGATGATGCGGCAATGGATGGGCATACTATGTTTCAGCCGAAGCTCTTTACAAGCAACAAGAGCAGGGACAAGCTGGTTGCGAGTCGGCGGGCTAGTATAAGTGATTTGTCGAGGATAAAGATAATTGCTCCCCCTTTGGAGGATGGCAAACCCAAGATCAGTCGACGCGCGAGCCTTATGAAGAGGGATGACTCTGTACAGATCCAGGACCGCCTCTACAACAATGCGGGTGAGCACAGATTAAAAATGAAAAAGCTGACGGAGACGTATAATAAAGAGCGCGATGCAGAAGAGACCTTCTCTCCGAAGCTTAATAAGAACCGTCATGCATCCTCCAAGGAGAGCCTTCTTGATCGTATGAAACTCGCTGAACTTAACCGACTGAAGAGAATCGCTAGTAAACGAGAAGAATATGAAGAAAAATTAAAGCAAGTATATACCTTTCGGCCACGAATAAAGGTGCATCGAGATGATCTGATGCGCGATTCTAATTCTGAACACGTGTTTCAACGGCTCGCTGATGCTGTAGCAGTCACGAAGACAGGAACCCATTTGTCCCCAGACTCGCGCCAAGCTCAAGTGTTGATGAATAAGCTGAAGAAGTCAAAGGGGAAGGGAAATGGAAATGGAGATGGATCTGCTAGTGCACCAGGCAGCCCAGAGAAGAGTAGCGAGCCCTCTATTCCTATTCATGAAAGACTTTTTAAGGAAGCCAAGGTCATTGCCGAAAAGCTTGAGAAGAAGCGAACGAAATACAAGGACGAGGCGTATAGGGAATGTACATTCAAGCCTACCTTAGATACATCACAATTCAATATAGACATCCCGTCCCCACTTCTAGAAAGACTATCTGATAACAGATTAGCGCGAATAGCGAAGCTCGAGGAGCTCAAGGCACGAAGGGAACTCCGTGAGTGTACCTTCTCTCCCTCTATCGACCCTACCTCCCGACTTATATCCGAGGCATTAAAACCCGTAGCGGAAAGAGTAGAAGAAGAAAAAGCCAGGAGGGATGCTTATATTGCGAGGAGGGAAGAAATGTTACTGCAAGAAATGATGAAAGAACTCACATTCTCTCCTTGCCTCAATCCCGAATCAGTGAAAATTTCGAGCAGGGGTCGCCATGGAATCCCTCCTAATAGGAGTCGCTCCGAAAGCCCTTCGGCACGTGGGTCGCGCAGGGAGGCGAGCAGTAGCCCATACGGTGATAGAACCCGAGGCCGATCTGGATCACCTTCATCGTACTACCGCCATTACTACCAAGATGGCTATAACGCCCCACGTGAAAGCCCCTGGAGTCTATCGAAGACTGATCGCTTCGGCGCCGCCGCCTCTGGATCAAGCAGGTCAGCCAGTCCTAAATTTCGGCGGTCAGTCAGTCCTAGGAGGTCAGTCAGTCCTGGCGATAGACGACCCGTTCTAGGTACGCGTGCTGATTACAACCAACAGCAGCGTGACCATGAAGTTGGAAGGGAATATAACCGTGACGATGGCCTCAGTCAGCCTATCTCTACATCTAACTCTGGACCCAGTAGTAATAGCCCTCCACGATATAAAACCATCTCACCGAGTGCGCACTATAACCCTAGCCCTAACCCTAACCCTAACTCCAACCGTGAGCAGAAGCAGAAGCAGGTGAGGCTTTCTACAGACTTAGAAGCTGAAGGGGAAGGTTATGGTTATGGTTCTAGTATGGAGTCAGGGGCAGGGTCAGGGTCAGGGTCATCTTCAACCCTACGATCACCATCCCCCCTATCACTTTATAGAGAAATTATTGCCGATTCGTCTGAATATGAGCCCCAGGGTAAGGACCAGAGCCAGGAGGAGGGACAGGGTCAGGACCAGAGCCAGAGCCAGGAGGAGGGACAGGGACAGGGACAGGGACAGCAGAAAGATTTGACGGCCAGGAGGAGTAGCGGCGATTTAATGGCTAAGATCCAAAGCATCGAGAACCCCCAGAAGAGGTTGGGGCAGAGCCAGGAGAAGGTCACCAGGAGGAGTAGCGACGATTTAATGGCTAAGATCCAAAGCATAGAAGATATGACCAACTTTGCGCTACCGACACCGCCACCTGCAGCAGTACCACTACCAGTACCATTACCAGTACCAGTACCAGTAGTAAAAGAGCCAGAGCCAGAGCCAGAGCGAGTTGTAGAATCTGTACTTGAGTCAGTGCCGGAGGTAGAGCCGATGCCTTCGCCTTCGCTTGCTACCTTAAGCCCCTCCTCCTCCTCCTCTGATGGCGAGGGTGAGGGTAAGGAGGGCCAGGAGGACCATGAAGGGCCAGGGAGAGTTTATAACCCACTCGCTAGTTGGTCAGGGTCTGGCGTAGAGCTAGGAAACGAGACAGGGAATCAAGTGTTTCCCGAACCTGAACCTGAGTTACATACTGGTACTAGTAGTAGTACTAGTACTAGTGGGGCTGAGGCTGAGGCTGCGGCTGCAGGGAAGGACTCGAAGGAGAACCGTGTACAACTTACCGGCGATACCGCGGCTGATAGCAGCAGTCGCAGCAGAGCTGATGGTGATGACCACGAGGAGTCATTGGCTGCTGATTTGGGTGGGAATGGGGACGGTAGTAGTAGTAATGGTGAACGCCAACTATCAAAAGAACTCAAGCATCTTCTTGATATACACGACATTTATGAGTTTTCAGATCAATTCCTTACAAATAGCATATTAACAGCAAGACAAGTAGCGGCGTTATCAGTTGCTGAACTGAAGGAAAATTTAAGTATACCCCCCATTCCTGCCAGGAAGCTATTCGCTGCTGCTACTGCACTTGTAGATACCGCCACCTCTTCAGCCGCCTCTACATCTACCACTAGTGCTACCTCCTCAGCCGCCTCTACAGCTACCACAGCCCTTACCTCCTCAGCCACGCCCCAAACTATCATATCAACCGATGCTTATGGGTATGCATTTACCTACACTGGGCCAGTTGTCAAAGGAAAGGCTTGTGGTAAGGGGAGGATGGTTTATGAGGATGGTGGTGTATACGAGGGGGAGGTGAGAGAGAATCTGCAGCATGGTCGGGGGGTACGCACCTATGCCAGTGGTTCTCGTTACGATGGTGAGTGGGTGGAGGGTAAGCCACAGGGCGGTGGTGATGATGAGCAAGTGAGTGATAGGGGCGAAGAGGATCCCCCTCTCGATGAGTGGATGTCCGCTTTCTAAAATAAGTCTTTCTATAAAATGTTTCGTGTCAAATGTGATAAGTAGATAGCGGAAGAATGATATTAATGTGAGGTAAGTATATAGTATGTAGAAGAGGGGCGCTTCTAGAATAGTGCCATATTGCCCTTTTATTGCCCATATCCCATATCGTCCCCCTTTTATTCCCCTACCCTTCCTCCTTTCCTCTCCCCTCCCACCCACCGTAGCTGTACTGCGATCTACTCGTTGTTCACTCGTAAGAGCGTCCGACTATGAGTAGAATTAAATTTTTAGTTACGAATATTGCAAAAAGAATGGCAGCCAAAAAAGCACCCTGTGATCGTCAAAATGACATTCGATAACCACCAGGGCCGTAAATGCTTCCGACACTCATGACCATGCAACTGAACCTCCCTTTGATTCATCCATCCATTCATTTATTCGTTTATATCTATACTCTAACTTCTCTATTCTATAATATTTGTATATATGTATGTATGATATCTTTCGCAGATGATATTTATTAACGCACACATTGTAATGTTTATTATTGAATGCAGCTATCATGGCTGTTGACAAAGATTTTTATAATTTTTTCGATTAGTACAGTACTATTTTTAAATTGTAATCCTATATATTTATTAAATGCTCTCTTACTTGCACTTTCAAATCTCACTTTCTTTCATCATGCATGATCCAAACAAATAAAGGTACATTATAATATATTCCAACCACTCGTTCACTTTCACTTGTCCCTGTTTGTACGTAGCTCAATTTCTCGTTCATAAGGTGGATTTAAAAGATATTTTGACACCGTGTCCACGAGCATAGGCACCTCGCATTGGGGTGTTCGGAATTGAACGAGATAATGCCAAGAATTTATTTGAAACGGGTTTTAATAATAATCGGTCAAGTGGTAAATGTCTTTCTATAAACGAAAAATTAACATTTCGAAGTATGGACATTAAATGATAATAACGGAACTACACCAAGAGACGAGAACTGGGAGCGGCGTCGGCCTTGGATGATGGCCATTGCTCCTTATCTGAGGGGAGAAGTGACGGATGCACCCATACAGATGGTTTTTGATATTGATGGACTCATTGAATTCATCACGAGTTTCCTTTAAAGTAATTCAAGATCAAAGAGTCGATTCATCGTGACGTATGTTTTACTGTAGAAGCAAAAGGTACTGCAATCCGCTTTACTGGTAGGATTTTGATTCTAGTTAACATTTGTAAAGTTTATAAATAACACAGTGTTTTTAAAAACAAATAAGATAAGATACGTAAGATAAGACACTCACACTGCTTTCATTGTTGAGGCTACAGCAGAATCCCACCAACCTGGCCATGTTGATTTTAAAATTGGAAATGCTGGTTTTAAAAATCAGAAATTCTGGGACGGAGGAAGGTACTTCGTATTATGAAAACATTTATAACCGTAGAAATGATGTAAAACACAAAATACATAGAAAATACAAAATACTTGAAGCATTTTAAAAATCAGCACCATCACCACGCCTGTTCCTGCTCCTGCTCCTCTCCCAACCCCTGCTTGTCGGTGGCGGTATAGTAACGATGAACGGGACCCATGAAATCCTGGTTCATTTATCGAACGCCTTAAGCAGTGAGTGGGATATAATCAAATACCATACCTTATAATAGTGACCTGCATACTCGAAGATCGGTCAGAATTTAATGGGGCCGGTTCGTTGGTGGGTGACCAGCTATAGACTCGCGAGTATCCATGAAGGAGGGGAGATGGCGCTCACATCTCTTATGTACACATCCCCAGCTTCCAACCCCTGTCCTTGTCCTTTTTGTCCTTGTCCCTGCCTCTGGTCCTGCCGTAATGCCCCTGACCCCCCCACAGACCCCCCAGTATGAATAACCTCGTTGAAGCATACCCACTCCGGCTGGATAGTTCGCTTGGATAATGTTGAGGAAGGGTGCAAGGCCACCCTCCTCCTCCCCCTAGAGGTCCAATACACACCATCCCTGCCCAATTGAGCGGTATTCGCAAAGAAACCTGTCATTATGCACTTCAAAAGGACTGTGTCATCGATTGTGGCACTACCTTCTTGTATGTGTACGCGTTGAACTGTTTCACTGGCCTTTTTGCGAGAGATATCGTATTTGAGGAGAGATGCTAGTTGGGATCTTACATCAACAGCACGGCATAGCGTCCTCAGCTGTAGCCCTCTCATTGAGCACCATGAGGATAGTGAGGATCGATCACCACCTCCATCTTCATGCATACTACCTCCACCTCCACCACCTCGACCACCTCGACCCTGACCCTTGCTCTGCTCTAATGCCTCTTTGAATAGAGTATATACATGCACCAAGGTAGTGTGATCGCCTGATCCTCTAGCCAATGTCGCAATAGAGGCATGGTACGCACGCCGGGTCTCTTCACTAGCTGAAGATCGAAGTGGTACAAAAGGACTGTTGACGGAACACATTGCGGCAACAGTCAGTGCATCCTCTACGCAACCGAGGTCGATTGAGGCAAGCAGGACGCGAGCCCAGCGCGGGTGGACAGGTAGCTCCGCCATACGAAGCCCTCCCGCAGTTATCTCCCCAAGGTCGTTGATAGCACCAAGAGCATGTAGTTCTTCGAGTGCATACAGCATCGATAGGGCGGGTGGTGGGGAGGGGAAGTCGAAATGGAGCACATTTGAAACACCCAAGGCCTTTAGTTGCAACACGGCGAGAGTGATATCAGATCGTTGCATTTCAGGATCGGTGCGCTCGGGAAGTGTGCTGAGTAATGCTTCAGGCAGCAGGCGGTAGCACTTGCCAGGTGCCGTGCGACCAGCTCGTCCCGCACGCTGTAGCATACTCGCTTGAGAAGCTTCGCAGCAGATAAGACACTCCACACCTGCGTCTGCGTCAAAATAGTTCAGTTTCACCAAGCCGCAATCGACAATAAATGATATTCCTTCAAGCGTGATTGAAGTTTCCGCAATGTTTGTCCCAAAAACAATCTTACGTATGCCTTGTGGTGCACGCTGAAAGACTTTCAGTTGCGAGGCTGGGGACAAGGCACTATAAATTGGAATACATAGAACATCCCCTCCGTCATATACTTCATGTAAATAAGAAATAGCGGAGTGGATCTCCTCAGCGCCAGGCAGAAATATAAGGATGTCGCCATCTATTTGCTCTAACCGATGGATTTTAAGCGCAGTTTCCACTGCACAGGTGAGGTAGTTTGCAGTAGCAGTAGACAGATAGAATATGTCTACTGGATGCACGCGACCTTGCACTGATACAACAGCTGCTGAAGCTGATGGTGATGATGGTGATGATGATGATGAAAGATCAAAGAAAGACTTGAACTGACCGACATCCATAGTCGCTGATGATACTACAATACGCAAGTCCTTCCTTTTTAACAGTATCTTCTTCAACAGACCCAGCAACATATCGCTTCCAATTGTTCGCTCGTGGGCTTCATCAATAACCACCACTGAGTACCGTGATAGAAGGGGATCAGTAAGGGTCTCGCGTAATAAGATCCCGTCCGTGCAGTACTTGATTACTGTATCAGGACCGCACATATCATCAAATCGAACACTATAGCCTACTGTAGAGCCTAATGAAACACCAATATCAGCCGCGACTCGAGATGACACACTTTTCGCTGCTACGGCTCTCGGTTGGGTACACACGACACGACGCCTGCCCGCAGTCCAGCCAGCATCGTGGAGGAACCGGAGCAGCCGAGTGGTCTTGCCAGATCCAGTCTCACCTACAAGTATCACTATCTGATACTTCTCAAGAGCGTACAATATCTCGAGACGATGGCTGTCTATTGGTAAACTTGAGCTACTAGGTGCCGATCCGATAATAAAATCACCATCTCCTCGAATATCCCGATCCAAAACAGACGTAGGTTTCCAAAATGAATCCATTTACAAACTACTGCCCAACCGGTGGAGTGTGGAGTGCATACTAAGAAGCCAAAGTCTAAGAAGCCAGGCATTCAGAATACATACCATGGAATTGAATTTCCGATCCCAGAGAACCATTAGACCGCCAGATACACCTTTCTCCCCCAATACTTTTGTAGAATGAGAAAACGAGGGAGTAATAATGATGGTGAAGAAGAATCTTTCGCTTTCACAAGTCGAACAGATCCATCAGGGGCGCAACCAATGGCCTTACATGCCACGCATTCTGGCATAGTTGAAAAGAGTTCAAATTCATGGTTGGTGTGGCTATTCCCCTGTATTTGGGACAAGTGGCAGCCTCGTTTCCTTGTTCTCATCGGCTCCTTCTTATACAGATACATAGATGAGTCTTCTTGCAAGCCGAAAGGTGCCCCGATTCCTCTGGATACCGCTACAGTCTCCATACGTAAAGATCAAGGTCAGTTCTGCTTTATACTATCAAATTTCCAGAAAACCTACGAATTCCGCGCAAAGAGTCCAGCGGAGGCGCGACAATGGGTCGCAGCGATTCAACAGAGAGCTGCAGATGCTGTGCGAGAGAGAATGGGTCATGCAGAGACATCGACTGAGAAGAGGAGAGCTAATAGAATAGGCACACTGTTGTACGACAAGGCGGTGTCTAAAAAGGTCGCCAAACAGCGAGAAGAGTTATCCCAGAGCGCATCTCTTCTCGGCGACTTTTCTCCATTGAACTCATCATCATCATCGTAGTGCACTCATAATTAGTTAGGATTAGGATCAGACAAAGGAACATAAAAGAATGTGTACTTGGTTAGTAAATATTTATTATTGATTCATTTTTTACAGATACTTGATAATAACAATGTAAAAAAGTACTTCTCTTCTTCTCTTTTCTTCATTCTAGTCGCCCTTTAAAACCTAACTCACTTACGTCTGCTTATTTTTGACTCCGCAACTCTCCCCATGCCCAACCCGACCCCCGGACCGCCATCGGTATCGTCATCATCGAGAGCAAATGAGTACCGATCCCCATGGGCCATTTTAGGTGTATCATCTTGTGAATCCCTACCATGTTCTCTTTCGCGCTCTCCAGCCTGAGAAAAGCGGCAATCATCCTGATCACTGCTGTAAAATGGGTCCTCATCGTCATCCTTGGCACCATGCTTGCGATCACCCCCAAGCCTATGCACAGTCTTCGCTTCAATACCACTACCGCTACGTGACTGTCCTGAACTTGCTATGCTACTATCCTTACCAATGAAGGCTGTAAGATGGCTTTCTTCGATCCAATCAAAAACCATATCTTGGGCTGCAGCGATACTAGTAATACCATGATTTAAAACCCATGGACAATCGAGTAATTGGTTCGCAGTGACTCTGTCCGTAGGGTTAATAGCTAGCATACTGGTGATTGCGGCCTTCATCAGGGGGTTCGGGTATTTATCCACAGACAAGAAATCAACCAATTTCATGTTTTCAAAAACATCGAGTAGCTCCAATGGAGAGTAGTTACCACGCTCAAAAGGGTATCGCTTCTCCCAGAGCTGCATCATCATCACACCCAGGCTCCAAATGTCCGCTGGTAACCAATACGCGTCTCCATTTAAGCGCTCAGGACTCATGAATTTAAAGGTCCCGGTGAAAGTTTCTGTAGACGTTTTGTCCTCTGTAATTTTCCGAGCGATACCGAAATCAGAAAGCTTTACTTCTCCAATTGTGTTCATCAGCAAATTGCCTGGTTTCAAATCTCTATGCATATTGTTATCATAATGTAGGTACGCCAAACCCCAAGCGGTCTGGTATGTAATAGCAGCAAGAACTTGGTCGGAGATACGCACACGCGAGTCCATAAGATTATCAAGACTTCCCAGATCCATGAATTCTAGAATAACTCCAATAGATCCTTCATTATAGAATGCACCGTAAAAAGTTGCCATAGCTTCACATTTCATTTCAAGTAGTATTTCAAGCTCTTGTTTTAATTGTAATGTCCTTTCCCTATCATAAACATTAAAAATCTTTACTGCATAACTCTCACCCGTATTCTTATGAGTCGCAATATGGACAGAAGAACAAGCACCACTGCCGATACGCTTACCTATTTCTAATTCACTTTGTTTAACGTCTTGTTTGATTGTTTTACCTGCAACTCGAAAGTTATCGCCACCAATACTCATTACACCAATTCGAAATGTAGTATCTAAATCATCTAAAGAGTCAGTGTGGCCAATGCCACCACCAACATCAATCTCTAATTGCATCCCGTCAGTCCCCTATTTTGGAGCCCTCCGATATGCGATGGACGATGGACAGACAAAATCCTTTTCTGATGGCTAGGTTGATGGCCATTGGGATAGGGATTTGGGGAATCCATTTGGGAGCGGCGGTGGGGGGATGGTGTGATGGGATTGGGAGATGGAGATGGGAACTGAGCTAAGCTAAAAGTTTAGGCCTTGTAATTTTTTGATATTTATGGAAACTATTATTAACCTATAAAAATAAACATACAGTAGAAAGAAGCAGAAGAAAAGAAGAAGAATTAAATAAATTCATAAATTCATTCATTCATCCTCATCTATATTCCTTTTCTTTAATTAAAGTTAAGATGGCGGCATTTTCTTCACCAGCGCATTCAAATTATAGAACAAAGCCTCGAAATCAGCAAGATTCGTACACTCGAGATCCAACGATCGCTCTTGCGTGACAATGGACAAGCTGAGCTCCCTTTGTTTCATAGACAAGCCCTTTCTCTGCAGATTAGGCGACCCACTTTTGATATGTTTCCCAGCCCCACCAGCTGACGGCTCCGCACCTCGAATCACGCTTCGAATACTGACAATAGGAATGGATTTAGTCACGGTATCAGCCGCAAAGTCGAGTGTGTCAGGGTTGGAGGTGTCGAACTCGCCCCAATACAGGATTTTCACCCCTGCATCACAACGAAGTAATCTTGGTTGCGGCTTGCTCGCGAACCGAGATCTCGAGTGTTTTAAGAAAATAAGACCCTTCGAAAGATGCATATGCAATCTATCCTGAGGTAGGTCACACATTGTTGCACCTCTATATGGCTCAACTTTCATCCCCGGTGACACTCCGGACTCACGAACACTGCCAATGCCACCCAAGTCGCCTCCTAAATGTTCCGGTATCTCCAAGAAAGCAAACAGAGCCTCGACAATATTGGGCTTACCGAAGCCTAAAGCACCAAGAAGCCCTTTCATATAGTCCCCAAGCTCCGTTGCGCGCTTATCCAAACCATCGCCAGTAACTTTCAACAGGGTTTTGCCTGGGAAAACAGGAGCAGTGTGGGTTCCAGATATCTGAGAACATACAAAGGAATGGAGCGCATCGAACTCTTTAAACCGACGAATCACCGTCCACGGCAAATCTTCAAATTGAACATGTAGTGCATAATACGTTGCAGCAACTCCAGGCTTATAGGTATCTCTGATTCTTCGAAGTGGTGTCACGTCACTGTACTTGGCATTGTGGGCTGGGACGGTGTGCGTGAAAGAGGTGGCGGTAATACTTAAATCAACAGTCTCGGACACTTTTACACTCACACGCGCGAGCTCTGGTGGTGTCGTATTGGTCTTAAGCCAAGCCCGACTCATTGCCGCAGTCTGCATTATAATAGGTTTAAATCGACTTTCATGTTTAGTGTCAGAGCGAGCGAAATATTTAACCAAAGTTAATTGATGGCTAAAATTAGGTAGAAGCATTTGAATATCCGCACGAAAGCGATTACCAGAGGCATCTAACCGGAAATGTATCAAGGAGCGCTGTTCTCTTCCAGGACCCATACTTAAGACAGAAAACTCGTCTAGTGCATCATTACAGAATACTACCGACGATGCGACAGGTGATTTAATCTTTGGGCAGTCATGGTAATTTAATTTACCCAATTGATGATATTCAACAGAACGACGACCACCAACATGCCCCATAATACTTATCTCCTCTACATCACCACCTTCCACATCAATAGTCAAAGAATCCCCTGCTGCACACATCAATGCAATATTGGGAATACCCAACACACCATCAAGATCTGGCGAAGCATCTGAGCCCTCCGTAGAGAATTTCCATCCACCACGAAGATCAAACCTTGAAGGTCGACCAGCAGCTGCCATCCTACCTTTCTTAGGTCAATTAGAGTTTTTGCCGCGGTTTGGTCCCTAAAGCATAACAACACCGCAACACTAGCAGACTTAAAGCCTAAATTTTGATCATGTTTTTTTTTAGGTTAAGCGGCTTCTTTTTGGTTTTGGGCTCTAACAGTCGAGCCGTGTTTAATAATAAATATTTTCCCATTAATTTAATAAATGTTAATTAACCATATTCTCTATCCTATTCTACTCTACTCTACTACCGCTTTTGCATGCGCAGCTGCGTAAAGGCCAATTCCGCTTGCTCTGCCCGCTTCTGCAAACTAGCACTCTGCATACTGAACTTCTCTGCTGCCGCTCTACCTGTAGACTCTACCTCTAACAGTTTCCCCTGTAGCTCCTGGCGACGCTCCTGTTCCGCTTGCACGCGTTCATTGATTTTCGTCACTCTTTTCTCATGTTCTCCAATAAGCCGATGCAGTTCTTGTTCATGGTCGCGCAGCAGGCGTGTCTTCTCTTCCTCAAGCTCCCCCCGGAGGGACTCCACGTCTTCCCCAGCCTGCTCCTTGACCTCACTAATAGTTATCTCAAGTGACCGAATCTTAGCATCTGTTTCCAACCGTTCCACTTCGAGTTGCATCACTCGATTCTTAGCATCAGAACTACCCATACTGGCAGACTGACGTAGCGTCTTAACTTCCGCTTCTAAAGTTTCTACCAGTCGAACACGATCAGCAATCAGTCGAAGTTTAGATCCAGTCTCCACCATAAACCGCAGTGTCGCTTCTTTCAACACCTGCACCTGTCCCCTCAGTTGGCCACACACGCCTTTAAGTGTACCCAACTGCTGTCGAGAGGCATCAGCAAGTTGGCGCATCGCATCTACATTGACACCTTGTCCAGAGGATGAAGAGGACAATGCCGCACTAGCACTAGGCGCCGACTTCGAAGCGCCGTGCAACCGCATAAGAGTGTCGAACTTACGCTTCATTTCATCAATTACACTTGAGTCATTCTCATGATCCTGTAATGCCTGAGACCGAACATTTTCCAACATATCTTGTTGCCTTCGAAGCTCACGCTCCAACTCCTGCACTCGAGCTCTGTCGGCATTACCACTACCACTACCACTACTGTTACTGCTATCGCTACTAGTATGAGGTTGATTATCGAGTTTCTTGCGGAGAATAGAGAGGGCAGCAGAATCTTGTTCTCGATCCAATAATGCCTGCTCTCGAGCTTCAGTGAGTGCCCGTCGAAGTTGCTTAATCATGTCCTTGTCTTTCTCTCTTTCTTGTTCATGTGCTTCGGTTGTTGCATCATGAGATTGCGATTGTAAATGGGAGTGAGATCCTTTTTGTGGTAATTCTGTAGCACTCTTTGCAGCAAGTGCTGCACGACCCTCCTGGACCATGCGCTTCAGCCGATCTATATGACCAGCAGCCTCCGTTAGCTTTGATTGCATTGCAGCTTTCTCGTCTGAACTAAATCCAAAGTTTTGAGATTGATTGAGACTATGACTCTGGTTAAGGATGTTCTCTGATAAAGGAACGCGTAGCGTGTCCCCAAAGGAAAAAGAATGACGCATGTGCTTCGTCATCTCTCCAAGCTCATTCTGGTACTGTAAGCGATACACACTCGCCCGTTGGTCAAGTTGTGTGCGTTCATTCTCCAGTCTTCGCTCAGTTTCCAAGCGAACCCGCCCTTCCGCAATGCGAACTTCCTCACTTTTCAAACGATTAGCCTCCTCTAAACGATCCTCTGC
>JACKZZ010008923.1_pt1 | contig 13335 bp, 14 predicted proteins | sample 8027871 | NCBI WGS metagenome assembly JACKZZ01 (sample SAMN15724774, study PRJNA655200) | protist metagenome | isolation source: fluorescence activated cell sorting (FACS) single amplified genomes of... | place: USA: West Boothbay Harbor, Gulf of Maine | collected 2000-07-19
ATGCGCTTGCCAAAGTTTATTCAAGACAGGACTGCCAATAAACAGCATAAGCAGTTAGCAAAGACTATTTATTCCACTCCACAGATTGCCTTGACCCGGGCGGCGTCATTATTTGAAACTTACATCCCTCAGGACATTGGCTCAGGTGTAGTCAATAATATTTCATAAATCACTTGTGCATATTGTAAGAAGAATAGGCACAAAGTCAAAGATTGCCGGAAGAAGGCAAATAAGTCATCTTTTCAAAGTGGTGCAAAAAGTCAAACTGGGTGTCACATGACACATCAACAGAGCCGCGAAGTAAAAAGCAGAGACTTCGATATCCTTGTGGCATTTGTGAATCTCGGGATCATCCTACTTTCCAGTATAATAATATTATATAACATATATAATACGTGCCCACAAAATGACAATACGACTCTGGCATTACCAGGAGCAACATCAACATGGAGTTCCGCGTATGATTATTAATAATACTTCAAGTAATTATAAATATACTTTTCTTAATATAATGTGAGGTACTAAATATTAAGAATCGCAAAAAAGAAGAGAACAAGAAGTGGCTGCTCCCGATAAGTGCCTTGCAAACATGTCATGCAAAAAATCATACCCATGCAATAATAATAAAATTAATATTCCTATATCCATCCCAACATACAATATGCTTATAATATATTAGATTTTATATTCTCCATCTTGCCACCTAAATAGCCTTGCACAATGACACGTATTCCATTACGTAATTCAGATGAGAATTATATAACATCATTTGATAGTTATTTTGAAGCACAGGAATATGGTATGATGCAGATAGATAATGCAGAGAAATGGATTAATCATTAAATATAATCACATGTAATAGCCTTGAGCGTACCATCATTATTAACACCAATTATTTTACAAGGTTTACAACATCCATAAACAAGATCAGTATAATCAGATAAATTGTTCAGTCTTCTTCGTCGTCATATACTGGATTGTCCAATCCAAAGGCTGAGAACCTCAAAACATTCAAACTCTAATATTATTATAAATCAAGCAAATAATGATGAATGCTGTCATTATGCTTATCAATCATGGTTGACTGTCATTAATCATTCATTATACAGTAAAATAATTATCTGTGAACATTCCATGAAATTGTTATAGGAGAGGAGAGGGCTACATATGAAATCATCGATGTTCGAGGTTAGTCAGGTAGTGGTGAAAATTTAGGTGTGCCAATGAAGATTTCATAGATTTTACGGAATATGCGGAAGAACTCTTGATGCTTTGTGTACCGGTGAAAGTGTTGTGTGGTCTCTCATTCCTTGTGGTTGCTTTTTTTTCGTGGTCACATCCAAGAAAATTGTTTTGTCAATAATCTGCCACGAAAGGATATCTCAATCTTGCAATAGATTTAGGCTAATAGTTTTACATTAGCATCATTATCTCAATGTCAAATATAGAGCTTCACCAATGGCTAAAATCATGGCCTCAAACATTGGCCCAATTTGAATTAATTGTTTTGAGTTTAAAGAGGAGGTATGTGTTATACAGTACCGTAAAGCACGCTACATATAAATTATTGTTATAATTCACATTTCAAATGACATAATACCATGTTTGAAATAATATATTACGACAACAACTACCGTCTTATCCAACTTCATCACCTTATCACTATCATGCGTCTCTCTTATCATGATACAATATATATATAAACTCAATTTGCGAATATTGTTTCATCGTTCAATAAAACAGACAATTATGTGGCTCCTACCCTTGTGCTAGGGCTACATTGGAACTTCTGCGATCCATTTTAGGCACTTGTCGATTTCGCAATGGGTTGCACATGTTGGAAGTCGTTCGGTATATACCTATGTTATATTGTTGTTCTGTACTATTTATGCTATACTGTGTACGTTGTATCACCGCTTTCTATCAACTTTCGGCATCATTTCCATGTATCGTCTAGATTGTAACGTGTGTGATGTGGTGTGTATGTTATGGGATGTAGTTCGGTTGGTATAGAATTAAGTGGTGCGGCGCCCTCAGAATTGGCTATCGGAAATCTTGTGCGCCGAATTTTGTATGTTGTTCGAGAAGAGTATGCCAATAAAATGAAGTGAGTGAGTTAAGTGTATAACTGAAGTGTTTGTGTGATATTTCTTTCTATTTTTAAAATAATGTAACACCAATCAGTTATAACTCGCATTTCAGTATAAAATCAATTAATATGAACCATTGCTCCATGTGAATGAATACAATAGGTCTATCGGAAATGATAGTGAAGAAGCGGGAGACGTGATTATAAGCAAGACCAACAAACAGGTACACATATCTACCATTCATAAATACACGTACAGTTATATTCAAATAATTTAAAACCATTGTCCCTAACGCTTTCTCCTTCTGTTTTCTCTGTGTATCTATATTTATGCATCTATGCTTGTCTGTGTGTCTATCAGCGTAATCGCAGTTTATCGTCTTTGTCGGCTCAGTCGGCGGGAAGTCAAGACGATGATGTTGCCATGGTTGATAGTGAGTAATAAATTTTGTATGTACAGTGACTATATACAGTTACTAGACTATGCAGTCACTCTGTGCAGTCAGTTGCAATATGCAGTCAGTCATACATAATGTTACGATATGTATGGTGCAGAGATCTCTGAAGCATTGAGTGCTGCTGGAGTGAACGGATCTTCTGCTACTGCTGTTGGGTCAGGGGGGGGGATATTTGGTGGATATGAGTTGACACAGCCAACAGCAGTGGCTGGAGGAGCTGGAGCTACAGAAGAAACTGAAGCTGGATCCTCTCATTTTGTTAAATCTGGTATGATATATGGGAGTGGTGATGTATATATATGTCTTATTATGGTTTTCTTGGTGTATTTTTCGTTTATTAGGAGCTCTGTCCTCTATTGGGAGTGGAATTGTTGTCGGTAGTAGTGACAATATTGGAGGGGTTGTTGGAGAGAATACAGGCGTCTCTTTTACTCGCAGCTTTGATATGCGACAGGGAGTTATGGCTGGCATCAATGAGATCAATGAAGAAGTGAGTAGTATATGATAATAGTAGTAGTATGAAAGAAAAATATGATCATTGTAATTTAACTTTTACAAATGATAGTGGTTTGATAGTAGTAGTACGGTAGTAGTAGAAGTACAGAAGTAGTAGAAGAATAAAATAGTATTTTGTTTAATATTTATCCAGTCATTTTGTTGATTTAAAAATATTTTATATTACTAGATGGATAATGTTAACATGCCTATCGCTGAAGGAGCCCAAGAACACATTCACTCAGATGAGTGTATCATGGCCCTAGGTAAGGATGGAGAGAGCACGAGTATTTTCTAGGTCATTGTCAGAGACATGGTCAGCCATACTTTTATAATCATTTTGGTGGTTGTAGTAGTATAATAATGTTGCCTAGGTTTATATATGTTATTGTCATGATTATTAATATTGCCATGCTCATATCACTCTTCAGGTGACAGTCATACAGTCGAACTGTTTTTGAAAGCCGCTGCAAAGAGAAGACGTTTCCAGGTGGGTTGTATGTGACTACTTAGTTATGAGAACACAGGAAATGTCATAGTGAGTAGTAATTGTAGTAGTCTGATACTAACTCATTTCCTTCTATCATTTTTTGATTATGAATACACTAATATGGCTACATTGCTCTGATTATTACACCTTCAGGTTGTGGTTGCTGCAGAAGGTCAGAATATGACAGGTCATCGGATGGCCACTGCTCTAGCTGGACATCCCAACATTGCAGTTACATTAGTACCCGAAACAGCTGTGTATGCTCTGATGAGTCGTGTGCATAAGGTTAGAAGAAGTTTATATGCGTATGTATGCATGTATGCATATTTATGTTATTATAATCGGTATTTTTAGGTGGTGTTTAGTCCTCAGGCAGTAATGGCTGATGGAGGTTCTATTTGTCTTGCTGGACACCTCATGACTCTTCTTGCCGCGAAGGTGTGTATGTACTACATTATACGTTTACCAGAGATGCTATACATATGAATTGAGTCAGTGAGTCAGTGCTTATTATACACTTGTTGTTTGTCTATTACAGGAGCACTCAGTACCAGTAGTAGGAGTCACTGGAATGTATAAACTGTGCCCGTTATTTTCACACAGTCAATCACATGTTCTTGATACTTCTGGAGGATCGCCTAATGATATTTTACCTTATGGAACAGAAATCAGTATTGAGAAAGTTGAGGTGATATGACGATAATACAGTATGTTGTTAGGATAATAAAGTATTAAAAACTTATTATTAACTTTATTGCAATATATTTGTTTTCACAGGTTCTAGCTCCTGCTTTTGACTTCATTCCTCCTGAGTTCATTGACCTATATATCACCAATAATGGTGCTCATCAACCTTCCTACATATACAGACTACTATCAGAGTTCTTTCACCCTCATGATTATCAATTGCAGTAGCTACGCTTGGTATATGATAGTCCTCCCATATCAGAAGGCGACAGAAGTGGTAGTAATCTACTTAGAGTGAATTTTGTTTGCTCCCGCTCCCTGCTTGCAATATTAAATAGGAGGCATAGGAAGAGAGGAAGGGGGGAGGTAGTAGTTCAGAAGTAGCAGTCACTGCGCAAAATAATTCAAAATTGTCGCCATCAGCCAATATATGAAATCATTCTTTACTAAGAATAGCTGATATCCATTTAAATTAAAAGCATTTGACTACGATTTACTATCATTTTTGGGATATGAACTAGCCGGATAATAACCTTGCGTAATTGCTACGTCGGCTAAATCCCTATCTTGACCGCAGGTTACTATTACTAGTATAAACCTAATTAGGGAATGATTTCATAGAAAAGTAGCCATATATATATCAGTCACCTAGCTAGCTCTATACTGCTGCTGGTTATCGATTATAACTAGTTGTCACTACTAGTAATGTGGTTGTGTACTGTGGCCAGTTTCATGATATTTCATTGAACAACATCAAACTACTGCTAATATGATAGTATCGTACTACTACTAGAAATGCCATACTACTGCTATTATCGTACTACTTTCATACTTAAAACTACTGCTAGTGCCGTACTATCAGGGTTGTAAACCAATTAATTGGCGCAAGCTGTAATCAATTATAATTGCAATTATTACTTACTGTCCCAATTTTAATAATTGCAATTTCAATTATTGCCAATTAATTGGTTTACAACCCTGCATACTACTGGTATATATCATACAAATAAACTACCTTACTACTATCATACTAGTATCTGGAAATAGTGGATTTCATCCTGTTTCTTCTCTAGATCCAAATTTAAATATTGATTACCAAAATCGACATTTTTATAATACAAAAAATGATTTAATATCAAATCCTTATCTCTATAAAAGGAAAACAAGTGTTTGTTCCAATTAGATTTTGGTTTTGTAATAATCCAGGGCTATCTTTACCCCTTATAACGTTACAATACTATAGTGGTTTTCTTAGAGTTGAATTAAGGCCTTTAAATGATTGTATACTATTTAGAGACAGATATTAATAGTCCTCATCATACCGGGGAAGGTAAACAAATCACGTACAACGGTCAGACACACTCCCAAACAACCCGTTCTGACTCCTCTCTTTTTGAATTTTTACCCTCATAATAGACGTGAACATAGATTGAGGCCGTGTTCATGGCACCTTACTTTGCTGAAAATGGAAAAATGGTCGCTTTTCGTGTTCGCAATTTGGACAATGCACCGGAGCCATCCATTTATTCAATGTTGCCACATACGTCTAGTAGAAGCCACATATTGTTCAGTCAAGGCCTCGTGTCTTGTCGATTAACTGCTTTTGTGGTGATTTAAATCCCTTACGCAAAATGCTTGATTGAGTACACGAGAACGAGAGTAGTCAGCTAGAGAGATAGTAGTGACGTAGCTCATGTCATAACTTCACAATTTATTGAAACGCAATGAATGAGTGAGATTCCTTGCATTGATAAAATTCCTACCGAATTGAAAGTTTAATAATATAACTCTAGCTATTTGGCTACTTTTAACATCAAACTAGTTTTCTCCAACTATAGTGTCTGAGTGTGACCATTACAGACAATAACATTACAAAATTAATATAGTATTCAATTGTTAACAATATCATAAATCGATATTCAAAAATATCATTGTCGAGTGGCATCATTTAGAATCGGTGCATGCGTCTGTGGGAGGGTTTATAAGGGGCTACTCTCTTTTCCTTGCTGTATTTATACCAACACATATATGTGCACATACAGCAAAAACCCATGTAAAACAATCCAATAAAGCTAAACCCAATTACCCATGACTCCCTCAGTTTATACATGCAATTAGTGTCTGATATATAGCAAGCATGCAGGACCGAATCAGCAGCACAATGTTTTTTTCCCTCATAATAAGTTCCATACTCCTTACACATACACATATCGCATATCGCAAAGTCTCCATCATGAGCAGCTATGTTCTCCATGCAATTATAATACATTCTATCTGAACACCGGCCAATATTCGGACCGCCTGTATATGTATATACGTATTTCATTTGATGAATGTAACGTTGCTAAACTACTATAACAGCTATCTAACTAACTCACAAACTTACTTACCCCATGTTGGGAGTGACGTGGGCTCACCAGATGGCACTGCAGAAGGGGCATACGTCTGTGCATACACAGTAACTGGAGTCGCATATATAGGCTTATTAAGCACGCTCGCCATCTTTGTTGCACCCACAACTCCGTAGGCTACCCCTGCTGCTTTTAGGTTCGTAGTGTACTCCCCTGAGGCTACATTATTCGTCATTAATTTCTTTAACCACACCATAAAAGAAAAGGTTGCAGTGTTATTAAACCCCAATGGTTCTAAATGACCCAGCACCTCAAAGGTTATGATCGTATAAAAAGATACCAGTTCACTCATGCTTTGCAGCTGCTCTTGTTGAAGTGTTAGTATTTTTCTCAATACCCGATTAGGAAGACCCGTAACCACTTCCACAATTGACATTATACGAATTTGATTAGGAGGAATTCCTGGTAAAGCGAGAGACGTGGCATATATTGAGGCATTTTGAGCACTTTGACTCTGTCTTATTTCATTAGCTCCAACATTATCATATTGGAATGTAATGTTAACATATACATCTGTGGAGGTAATAGTTGGTGCTCTAGTGGGACTGGTAGGGGAAGAAGATAAACTAGGAAAAGAAGTAGGCGTATACGAAGATTGAATAGAAGGGGAAGAAGTAATATTAACACCAGCTGTTTGAGTCGGAACAGAAGTAGGAGCCGTGCTGTCAGAAAACCCGGCGACCTCCAACGGCAATAATGATAGACACAATAAGTAAGTAAGTAAAAGCGCTAATTGCAAATGAAAGAATTGATAAATCATTTAGGCATGATGTTTGTTATTCACAATTAATTCCCACTGTTAAACATCGGTTTTTTCTCCTCAAAAAAAAAGCAAATAAATATACCAGCCGGGAATCGAACCCGGGGCGTCCGCATGGCAAGCGGACATTTTACCACTAAACCACTGGTATTGCTATTGTCGAATAACGACAGGCGTAGTATGGCAAGGTTTTTTTATAGTATATAATATGTGATAAATTATATACGCTTCTAGAAATGGAACACCGCTGGGCTGTCAAATCAAAGGTCAATGAAATACCCTTCTAAAAGTCTTTCTACCGGCTTTAAGTTGTCTCTTGCCTCAATTGAAAAATCAATTCCTGCATGATCACACACTATATGCGGGGTTGCATTTTGTGATGGTGATCGACATTAAAAAAAGCAAAATGGAATATACCAGCCGGGAATCGAACCCGGGGCGTCCGCATGGCAAGCGGACATTTTACCACTAAACCACTGGTATTGCTAATGTCGAGGAATGACAGGCGATGCTATGCCTGGGAGTTTTTATAGTATAAATAATCTATAACGTATTGTGTTGGGATTAATTTTGCACTAATTATCCGAATTGCATTGAAATAACCGCAGAGCGACCTTTTTACCAGTCATGTCCACCATCACATACCACGATATCTCTTCTGTGCAGTGCACTGAACTTCCACTTAATGTGATCATCATTGCCAGTAGTGCCTCCATCACGGAAGTAGCTACTTTGCAAAGCACAGGCTGGTTTAGCGCAGATGCTCTTGACACTGTTGCTGCGCTTGGTGCGACCCTTGTAAGTAATAACATTATTGTCATCATATTGTAAACACACATTGTCACATATTGAATGCTTAAAACAATGAATGTGAACGTAATACATACTGTGGTATTTAGGCCCCTTCCAAGGAATATGGTGCTGCTGCAGAGACATATGTGAAAGTAGATGGCAGTGATAATAAATTGCAGCGTATTGCTGTATGCGTCATCCCAAGAGGGTGTTCCAGACATAATGCTCCAGGCCGTCCTCATGCTGTCACCGATCTTGTTCGAACCAATAAAGGTAGCATAGTATATTGTATTATACAATTCAAATATACTAGCACACCATTCTCATCAATATTTCATCAGCGTAACTATTATCACTATAATCCATATGTAGGCACTGGTGATGTTACCGTTGTACTCCTCAATGAGAACCCAACAACTACCAACTTCTCAACATGTTGTGCAGTGGCAAGAGCCTTTTCCACCTATGCTATTCGTAAAACAGCTCGAACTACTGTTACCGTTAATGTGTACGTGAATCAACCGACTGCAGAGCATTTAACCTGCACTTCAGCTACTAACATTGCACAGTCAATTCAGTTGTGTCAGAAATTAGTAGGCAAGTGGCAATATTAACTATACCGTAATACTATGTTCTATTGATATAATGTTCATTATATTATACTATCGCAATCTATGCTATATACTATTGATATAGTGCACTAACACTATGATCCTGCGCTTTGTTTCTATTTTATAGACATGCCCCCTAATGTTTTGCACACCGATGGTTATGTGCAAGAGTGTCATACAGTAGTGAATGACTTATGTGCACTTGGGCACAATGTATCAGTGGATGTATTTCGAGGTACGAAGAAGCTACTACCATACTATATTGTACTGCTGCGAATATTGTTGTACCATTAAATATAATTGGTAGGAAAAGTTGAAGTAGAGGGGTGCATGGCTGTATAGTGTTCTAATCTTTACGTCATTGCCATATATACTTTACGTATATACACGGACACACACCATATTGTCTTACTCATATGTCATATACCATACATATAACCTTACACATACTAAAGGTGATGAACTCAAGGAAAAGGGCCTAAATGGTCTCTTTGGAGTAGGACAGGTACATAACTAGCCCTAGCATTCTAGCGAACATGTGTGTATACATTCGAAGTAGTACTTATAACAATACATTATATTGCACTACTTACAATTAATACCAATATATTGTATGGTATGGTATATTTGTTAGGCTGCTGTCCATCCATCCTCGTTAGTGCATTTATCATATTCACCTTCCTGTTCAGCTGATGCGAAGTCTGTCTGTCTAGTGGGAAAAGGAATTGTGTATGACTCTGGTAGGATATGGTGTGCATGTACATGTATATGTGTGTTTGTGTGTATATAATATATGTTATATGTGTATATATATGTTAAATGTGTTTGTGTATGTGATGTGTGTAGGTGGCTTGTCCATCAAGACTAAAGAAGGCATGCCGGGAATGAAGAGAGATATGGGCGGCTCGGCAGGTGTGTACGGGGATTTGATGTACAGAATGTGATGGTGCTAAGGGTTAGGTTAGCTTATAAGAGAGGAAGCCCCCTTACAAAACCAGTAGACTACTATTTGTATAGTATTGTAACGAGTAGTAATTATAGTTATGATGCATGGTATTAATGTTACTGGTAGGTGTGCTTGGAGCTTTTCAGTCTTTGGTAATGGAGGGAGAAAACTTGCCCCCCAGGCCTATTCATGCCTTGCTCTGTTTGGCTGAAAATGCGATTGGACCAGAGGCTACGCGTCCTGACGATGTGCATGTCATGTATTCCGGTAGGTGTGAGGGTGGCTATGTCGTAAATACTCATAGGTTGTGGGCTGGTGATAAGAGTATATGCAATATATCAATTACGATAACTTCATTACTTCAATTATTAGGCAAGTCAGTAGAAATTAACAACACTGATGCTGAGGGAAGATTAGTATTATCTGATGGATGTGCTTATGCAGCTAAAAGTCTTAATCCTGGGATCATTATCGATATGGCCACTTTGACAGGTGGGAAGAGAATAAGAATAGTTATAGTAGTAATGACAGTTGTCAGCACTATAACCTTAAGTAATATATGTTTGTCGTATTACCTACCATGTACATACATAGGTGCGCAGGGTATTGCCACTGGTAAACGTCATGGTGCTGTGTACACTAATGATGAGGATCTGGAAGCTCATGCCATTTCTATGGGTAAGTCATTTAGTTAGTTGGCTGTATACATGAATAATTCCCCAACTAATAATTATACAGGTAAACTAACAGGAGATTTGGCGCATCCCATTCCATATTGTCCTGAATTTTTTTCGATTGAATTTGCATCCGCGGTGGCTGATATGAAGAATTCTGTGGCATGTCGAACAAATGCGCAAGCATCTTGCGCAGGTATGATAGAAACAGAATTATTACAATGTACTGCTATGAGTAGGAGTAGTCGTGTTGGTGCTCTGAACTATTATAGTATGTTGCAATGTTGTAATTATTGTTGTGCAGGTCAATTCATTGGTAACCATTTGGAAGAATTTCTGAGTAACGGTGGCAAGGTATGCATGTATATATGTTGGCATCATATGATGCAGCATGTTTTGTGTAATTATTTGAAGTATATGTTAACAAATTCCCATTGCAACTTTGGAGATATATTATGTAAAAGTCGTTAGTTGACGTTACGTAATACCGTATAATATATTATCACTTTTATTATGCAAAGTTGATGACTTTGACCACATAAATCCCGTTTAGCTTATTTGTATTTGTATATTACTTGTGGTGTGTAAATCCTTGATTTTGTGTGTGTAAACTAATTACCCTTGTTGTTATTATTATTTTATGACGACCAACATCATAATTACTAGTGGATGCACATCGACATGGCCTATCCTGCTGTGCAAGGAGAGAGAGGGACTGGCTATGGTGTAGCTCTTCTGTATGCCATTGTTAAAAATCTTTAGACATAAGACACCGTGCTACTGATAGTACTGGTGGATGTACTACTACTGCTACTGGGGAAGGTGATGGTGGCCTACTAGTGTTTTTTGCTCATGTCAATCGTAATACCAGCATTGTCATAACGGTATGACAGTTTTTTTCAATTGCTGGTTATTTGAGTAAACATGGCTGAGCTTCTGTCCACTGCTAGTAATAATACATACAATGCTTTCTTATGCCCGCACGATCACTACAATTACTGCACTTATGTCTTTGTAAAGAAAAGTATAGCATTCTCGCACCATCAAAATTACAACCAGCATTATGGCCTCAAAATGAGAAGTAACAGTGGCTAGTTATTATTACTGCTGACATATGATAACCTAGACACTGATGGTTAATGTATTACTAATAATGAAATGTGCATGATGATGCAGTGGGATTATTTTACAGAAACATAGAGGTACTAATAGGCGTCTAGACGTGATTATTGTAGTTGTATCGTTACTTAGAAAGATAAAGTTTGGACTACTGTGTATGGTACACGAAAAAGTAGGTCAAACATAAAAACTCGTGAATTTATTAGATGATTAGTATGAGTGATTATTAAGTTGATATGATCCACACTATAGGGTTGTACACTATTCGTTGTGCTATCAATCTAGTCTCCTCTTTGAGACCTAGCCATCCATCCCATATCATAGGTTATATTTTGTGTAACATCCTCCAGTGCATCAAGTCGGCTATCATAATTTACTGCGTTATCAAATTGAGTTTGAATGTTAGATAAAACACCATTCAAATAATCAAATTCGGTATTCGTCACGACACCCGTTGATATTAATGCTGTGTTTAATTTGTTACTTGAATTAATCAAAGTGGTATCATCTATATCTGCAGGCCTAAAAGGATTTATTTGTGGAGTGGCTGTACTATCAAGTAATACACCAGGAGTTTCCATATTTTGAGTGAAAACTAAATCATTATTAATAGTTGTTGTTGTCGCATCGGTACCAACAATATTCAAACATTTTGTATTCAAAATTTCTAACTGACTTTCTATATTCGAAGTTGTCCCTTCTAGATGACTTACTTCCACATCAGTAACTCAAGAGAGATAATCATTCTGTATTAGTTAGTAAAACACCAAAATATTTGAATGTCAGTACTAATAATGATACACTTCATCTCACTTCGCCTACCTCTTCTAGTTCCACTTCACTTATTGGCCATACTGCAATAGCAGATTCGGGTTGCACTGACGTACTCCTAAAAAACGAATCTAGTCATTTCCTCCGCGATTTGCAGCCACACACGGGTCTCAAAGTCCACACAGCTGCCATCTTCATTCCACCCACAAAGCAGAGATCCGACAAAAAGTGGAGACGTATTCCCAGATAAAAATCTTGGAAGTAATCTGTCAGGCCTGTCTCCACTTTGCAACGATGCTGGGTGTACTGTCACTCTGACAAGCACATCTATAATTGTTTCTAGAGATGACGAAATTTTGTGGAGCGGAGTTAAAAAACCCACAGACACGCTGTGGCAATTAAATTTATCGGATTGAAAATGTGATGATGCAGATGATTCCACTTCATCAAGGTTTGGTTCTGCATTGCAAACCATAAGGCATGATTCTAATGCGGAATTTGTACAGTTTACTCACGCTATTTTTGGAAGCTGTCCGATATCCACTCTCCTTGCAGCTGTGAGAAAAGGGTGGCTAGGGAATTATCCTCGCATAACTGCTCAAATGATTCGTCAGCATCCCCCAGTTGAGAGAGCAACTGCGATGGAATATCTGGACCAGACCAGACAGGGCCAACGGTCTACACGAAGCGTCCGTGTTACTGCTTCTTCCGTTGCCCCATCCACTCGTGTTGTCGATGATACTGCCCCAATTTGTGATAGTGTTGAGCATCTCAGCCTCACAGTTGTTTCCATGGCTTCTTTATGAACTCTTCAGATGCCACTGGGTGTTTCCCAATTACTACTAAATCGGGTTACAATTATCTTCTGGTGTCTACTATTGGCGGGTATGTATACTTACGATTGTTAAAAGATCGTTCTAAAAGTGAATATCTTAGAGCCTACAAGTTGATGTATGATTTTTAACCTCCATGGTCACAAGCCCAAGATTCAACGGCTGGATAACGAGTCCTCGTCTGATCTTGAGCGTTTTC
>JACKZZ010014260.1_pt1 | contig 13334 bp, 8 predicted proteins | sample 8027871 | NCBI WGS metagenome assembly JACKZZ01 (sample SAMN15724774, study PRJNA655200) | protist metagenome | isolation source: fluorescence activated cell sorting (FACS) single amplified genomes of... | place: USA: West Boothbay Harbor, Gulf of Maine | collected 2000-07-19
GAAGAAGTTCGGGCCCATGGGCTACAACATGATGTATCCGTTTTCGAATGGAGATCTGCGGGATTCCGCCAGCGTCCTGTACAACTACCTGGAGGGAAGTTCGTCAGTCAAGATCCCGTGGGACGATCTGCGCTACATCTTCGGCGAGATCATGTACGGCGGCCACATCGTGGACGACTGGGACAGGAAATTATGCAGCACGTACCTGGCCTTCTTCATGCGCGACGAGATCCTGGACGAGCTGCAGCTGATCCCGTACTGCGACGGCAAGCTGGTCTGGTTCACTCCTGCTGCGGGGAGCGCGCACGACAAGGTTCTCGAGCACCTGGAGACCATGCCCCCGGAGTCGCCCCTGTTCTTCGGCATGCACCCCAACGCCGAGATCGGGTTCCGCACCACGCAATGCAACAACCTCTTCGACACGCTCCAGAGCTTGCGTCCGAAGGAGAAGTCAGACGATGACGGCGCAGAACAGCAATCGCCGCAGCAGATCGCTTCTGCGCTCTGCGATGAGATCTACGAGGAGACGAAGGAGGTCAAGTTCGCCGTCGAGGACACGAGCAAGTCCATGAGCGAGGAGGACAAGGGCCCGTACCAGTTCGTGTTCCTGCAGGAGTGCGAGTCCATGAACCAGCTGATCGGCGAGATCGTGCGCTCTTTGGGCGAATTACAATTAGGGTTCAAGGGCGAGTTGCAGATGTCTGAGGCGATGGAGGCTCTGTCGGGTGCTCTGTTCGCGGAGCGGATCGCCCCCAAGTGGATGAAGCTGGGCTTCCCCACCACGCGCGGCCTGGCGGCGTGGCGGTCCGATTTGAAGGAGCGCTGCGAGCAGCTGCAGGACTGGATCGCGGATCCGCTTACCATCCCTAAGGTGGTGGACATCTCGAAACTCTTCAACCCCGCCTCCTTCCTAACCGCGATCAAGCAGTTGTGCTGCCAGCAGCAGTCCTTGGAGCTCGACAAGCTGGACGTGTTCACGGAGGTGACGAAGCGCGAGCCCAAGCAGGTGGACAGCGCGGCCAGGGACGGGTGCTACGTGTCGGGCATGTGGCTGGAGGGCGCGCGCTGGGACACGTCGAACAACTGCCTCGAGGAGTCGAAGCCGAAGGAGATGTTCGCCCGCATGCCCGTGGTGTGCTGCAAGGCGGGGATGGCCAACGACAAGGAGGAGAAGAACGTCTACTTCTGCCCGACCTACTGCACACCCGGCAGAAGGCCGCACTTCGTGTTTGCTGCTCAGCTTCGTACGAAATACCCTCCCCAGAAGTGGGTCCTGGGCGGGGTGGCCATGATCCTAGACATCGGAATTTCCATGTAAGTAGTCGAATTATTCCCGAATTCCATCCCTCTCTAGGATTAATTTCCTAGATTGTTACCACACACAGAACTGAACAGAGGAGGCACTAGCATACTTGCCAGTACTTATTACCAACTATCATTTTGTGCGATTTCCGGAAGCGGACCGGTTAGTTTTCAGTGGAAGGACTAGTCTTTGAAGTGAGTGGAGGAGAACTGCGACTCAAGAGCTTGTGGATCTTTTACTTGGATATTAACTGCGTGCGCACTGCATTGCAGATTCAGTATATTGTACAGTCGTGACTCGAAGTTCTTATCTGAGTTGTTATGACGTCGTTATCGTTTGTACTGGTTCTCTTATACACTCTGTTTTTACTGGTTGTAATGATTGGACGGTTGCTGATTTGTACGTGTTGGACGACACGATCCTTAACGTGACACTTGAGTTCTCTTTGAAACAAAGGTTGGAATTCTCTTTGAAACTCAATTTCTCTCTGAGAACAAGATTCCGGATTGGGAACAGTTTTCTTCTTCGATGGTCCCTAAATAATACAACAGGTATCGATTTCTTCTTGCTGTGAGTAGTCTCATTCAAGTGTCGGACCCCCACAGAGCCGACAGACGGTGTTCTCTGCGACGATTTTTCATCTGGTCTCTTCAAAATGCAGGAGGATCTGGTTTTCGTCTTCATTTTCACGCCAAATGTCGTCTCTCGTCCAAATGTCGGAAACCCATCAGTGGTTTACGTCGATCTTCTCGGTTTTGGTCTGCTGAGAATGTCGGACCCACCACCGCGATTGCTATCGATGTTCTCGTGTGCCCGCGACAGCTGGAGCCTCCCACCTTTCGACCGCCGAGGCGGTCACGGAGAGCGGTTACGGCAGTTCCCGCGGCAGTTTGAACGGCAGTTCGGAGGACGGAGGTGGGCTTTCTCGACGGCGCGGACAGCCCGGCGGGCTCTTCCTGAACAGTTACAGATTCGAGGGAGTATAGCTGAACAGCCCCGCGGGAGTATAGCTTGGCCTCTTTTGCGGAGCGTGCCCTCAGCACAGCCACACCAAACGGCATAGAGCCGGGCTGTGTAGTAGACGGGAGGGGGTCACTGAGGCCTCCTAGCCGTAGGACGGGAACTGCCGCGAGGGGTAGGAGCTCCTCCTTGCCGGTTTGAAAAGCATCACAAGGTTCGCCCTTGGGGGCAGGGTGGCGCCCTTCGTGCGGGAACAACAACAACAACAGATTCGAAGCGACGCGAACGCGACGGCCCCATTGGCCGCGGCGTGGCCAGCCGGGCGGAATGGTGATTCCGTCGGGGGTGAGTCGCCCTGTGATGCCGCCCCAGCTCTGAAAAAGAGACGCGTGGAGAGTCGGGGCGCAGGCGTAGGCGTGGGAGACGTGGGGGAGGTACTAGAGCAGGCCCGTACACTGCCGCCCAATCCTCGATGCACATGCAGAACAACGCCAACAACGGCATGCAAATGCAGATGCAGAACAGCGGGACGCAGACCGGCATGGGCTGCTCGTTTCTATGCTTATGGTTGGAGCTCGGTGAGTGTGTGGCCTACTCCACGCACGACACCGAAGAGACTCCTTGGGCGTCCAGCAGCAGCTGCCGGAACGGGACGGGGACTCCTTCGGCGTCGAGCAGCAGCTGCGGCAGCGGGAAGAGTCAACACTGTCCTGATGCGCCAAGCTCAGCTTGAAGCCGCGCAGCTTGCGCAGAATTTCTTGACTTCTTCATTGTCTTATCTAGATGTTACTCTTAGGACTAGCTTTTATTTGACGTTGCCCGCGCCTCACTATTCGAAAGGCATTGCAGGGCCGTGCGGACTTTTCGGAGCTGTCTTCTTGACATAGTAGGAGCTGGCTTTGGGCCGTCAGTGCGAACCTTGGGTAGAAGGTCGTAGATGTGTCGCAAGCTGCGCAAGCAGAAGACTGTCTCGCAAAGAACGCGAAGAAGCAGGAGAAGAAGCAGGAGAAGAAGCAGGAGAAGAAGCAGGAGAAGAAGCAGGAGAAGACTCGGAGGGCCCGGAGGGGAAGACAGCGCAGGAGAAGAAAGGGAAGCAGGCAGCGAGTCCGACGACTTTTGCTCCTCCTGCCTGGAGCCGTGACTGGAGGGGGAGGTTTCGGCGGAGGCGGGGGCTTCTTCGCCTTGGGCAGGTCCGACGGGTCCGTTCCCACGTTTTCACGAGTTCCAAGCCTAGTTCCAAGCAGAGTTCCGAGCCTAGATCCAAGAGTAGTGCTGCTGACAGTCACGTCCGAGTGGAGAACCTGAACTTGAACTTGGAAGAGCATCCCGGCGATAATCTCGACACCATCCCCGACGAGTTCCTCTCCGTGGCTGGCTCGTTGTCCGTTTCCGGGCGCGGGATTTTCGCCCGCGGCAACTCGAGGGCCGAGGAAGGCGGTCCTGAAGGACAGTATCGCTCCGCGTCGTCGGGGGAGTCCGCGGCGTCCGGTGCTGCTTCCGCTGCTCTGGGGACCAAACAGATTGCCGATGCTGCTCTGGGCAGGAGACGGGCTGCTTCCGCTGCTTTGGGCACCAAACAGACTGCCGCCACTGCTCTGGGCAGGAAACAGTCCGACGACTTTTGGAAGGAGAAACGTATGCAAGCCATAATTTTCCATACCTCCCGTTGATCGGTTGTTCTGTGTCCCCTGTTGGGCCCACGCCAGAGACACTGAGCTGTCCTCCGCGTCTCTGCTGTCCTCCGGCGGCAGCCTCCTGCGCGTTCGGCTTCGCCATAAGCGGGGCGTCGGCGTCGTCCGACATCTTGGGTGCGGATCTCCCCGCCATGAGCAGGCCGGCTCCAGCGTGAGGACGACCTCGAGGAGGAAGGAGCTGAGAAGGCGCATGCCACCGTGAAAAAAATTGCATTTACGAGTTCGGCCATGAGAAGGCCGGCTCCGAAGCAGGGTGGCACGCTGCGTGCTCCGGTGTGGAATACCCAGGTGCAAGCACGAGGAGAGATGCAGACAAAGGGCGGAGTCGCGCGAGGAGCGCGAGGAGCACGAAAAGCTGACCCTGAAACTTCCCCGGAGCAAAGACAAAGTGAACGCGAACGACAAAGAGAAGCTGGCGCAGATGCTGCAAAAGCTGAATACGACCAGGTAGATCGACGTAGTTTCGATAACTATCCTCATACTTATATCTTCACAACCGTCTTTACATAATATTCCCACGACCTCCTTCTCTGTCGACACTGTTGACACCCACTTTGAAACCAACAGACAAAGCATTCCAGACGGGATGGCGGTTTGCTTCGAGCTTTCCCAGTTGGGCCCGTTCGCGAAAGAGGTGGTGAACGTCCTCGACCCCGGATAGTGGCGCGAGCGGCCGCGAGTGTGTTACACGTCGGCCGCGGCGGCGGGGTGCAGCAGCCAGCTGCAGCAGCTGGCCTTTCTAGAAAAGGAGATGGCCGGGAAGGAGGGCTCCACCTGCTCCAGGCGCAACTTGCGGCAAGTGCCCTGTGATCTTCCCGCGTGTGCGGAATTTGCAACGAGCGGACCCGTCCGACGGGCGCGGCCCCTTCACGCAGAACAACATTTGCTAGGTAGTAGGAATATTCGGAGCGCAACGAGCTGTCTTCGAAACACGAGGCCGTAGAGAGTTGGCGAGTTGGCGAGTCTGACCTCGGAGATGGCCAAGACCTGCTGTCACAGCAGCTGTGGGAAGCTGGGGCTATTTGGTTATGTGCTTTGTTCTGGATGTCCGAACTTCGCATTGCGAGTGGTTTCCAGAGTCCTGCACCTGTAATTTGAGCGTCATAATCCGTTGCGAAGTAGAATGTCTAGAATCTTCGGCGCAGCATGGCACTAGCTCGGTGGCGTGAGGCGTCGGCTTCAATTTCAATTCAATTCAATTTCTCGAATCACAATAACAGCGGTGTCAATTTATCATTACTCAAGTTCGATCCGTAGTATACCAAAATACTAACGCACGTGAAATATCAATCCGAGGATACTAGCCATCTGCAAAGAGTGGTAAGTAAGAGTCAAGATTGATATTAGTTAGAGTCCAATTTTTCAATTTTTCATCTGAGTGAGTAAAGAATTTTTTGCATAGAGTTAAAGGAATTCCAAGAGTAAAGAATTTCAAAAGGATGCGCAGTATAGTTTTCGAGGACCTCGAGCGTGCGCGCGCGCTCCTCCTCCTTCTCGTCCTCCTCGTCGTTTTCTGGATCGTCTTCGGTCTCTACTGCCTCATCAGGGAGCCGCCGTTCCGCCGCAAGATCACGGGCAGCTGGCTCTGGAAGAAGCAGTGGCTCTACCACCCCGTCATCATCTTCTGTTTTCTGTTGCCGGGCGCGCGCGGGGCCTGCATCGCGCCCTGCGGGCCCTGCCTCGCGCCCCTCCTGCTCGCCCTCCTCTCCGCCGTGGCCTTCAACTGCGGCGCCGACTGGGGACAGCTGCTGCAAAAACCGGGACTCCGGTTCATCCTCTGCTACTACCTGCACCACGTCGCGCCGCTGCTAGCGTTTGTGCGCGTGGCCGCGTCGCCGGAGCTACCCTTAAGCTTCGTGGTCGCGCAGGCGCTGGCCTTCACGCAGGCCTGGGGCATGCACACCGTTTTGGACCTCAAGCACCGCGGCGTCATCGACTGGGAGAGCCCCAAAATCATAGCAATCTACCACGCGATCGGGCTGCCGGTGATTGTGTTTTTCTGTGTAGAGGTGGCGAGGCAGGCCGCCTCCCAGGCGTCGAGCTTCCAGGATATGCTCGTGTTGGGGCTGCCGCTGGCCCTCCAATATGGCACGCGATGGGGGCTGTGGGGGCCGCTGCTGAAAATGTCCCCCGAGGTCGACAACAAGTTTGACCGCGCGAAGCAGAAAATCGAGCCGGCCAGCTTTGCGCTCGGAGCGGCCGTGGCGTGCGCCACGCAGTGGGCCACGCAGTGGCCGGTGGTGGGGTAAGTTGTTAAGGGGTGGTTGTGGATGTTAAGGGGTGGTTGGATGTCGAGGCGTATGATTGGATCTCGAGGGGGTATGGTTGGATCTCGAGGGGTGGCTGGATTTAGACCGTTTGTGTGAGTTCAGAGTAACTCGATGAGTCGATGGTTCGTCTGCCGGGGAGCGGGCAGTCGGTTTGGAGCTTCTGTTTATCGATAGGGTGGAGCCTGCGACGTCTGCCGGGGGGCCTGCGACGTTTGTCAGTGTTTATCGATAGGAAGCCTCGGTCTTTGATAGATTCGAGAGTGAGATAGACTCCAGTAGCTACTAAAATGGAAACTCCCATCTGAACACTGGACAGTCGTGTTCTGCTGTGTTGTCATAGTGTGGTCGTCGCAGCCAGTGAGCCCCTTTTTGTTCCCGATCGGAGCCACCGAGCGGAGCCACTGTTTGTTCCCATTTGACATGGTTTCTCCCAAACTCTCCAACAATGATCCCTCCAGCTCCTAAACTTACACAAAACACCATGCCCCTCTCGTGCTCGTGTGTCGGGTCCAAGCGGCCGAAGGAGGTCGACAACACCGCCTCCATCGTTACCGCCTCCGAACCCCCATCCGTCGGGCAGCCAGACGAGAACGTCGAGAACATCGAGAACACCGATAACACCGACACCAGCCCCGACAAGAAGACCACTGCCACTGGGGATGCCAGCACCACCGTGCTGAGCACGTCGAAGACCTCGGGGGAGCCGGACGCGTCTCCTGCTTCGGAAACTGTCGCCCCGGATGCCGTGGCTCTCGAAGTGGGGGGTCCGGGCGCCGCTCCGGCCGAAGAGGAGAACCTCCCGATCGAGCACTACGACACGGTGCAGTCCTCGGTGGACCCCGACGCCGGGCCCGACAAGTCCATGATCATGCGCAAGGTCACGACCATCGGCAAGAAGATCACGCGCTCGCTGAAAAAGTTGAGGCGGTCCGTCGTGCGCGGGGCCGGCGGGGGAGGAGGGCACGATGATATTATGGACAAAGACATGGACTTCTCCGTGTTCGACACGTGGCGGAAGGACCAGCGCATGGTGGTCGAAGGGTCCAGATTCAAGGTACGGAACGCGAACTACAAGAAGACCGGCGAAAAAATCGCGAGCGCGCCGCCGTTGTTCGAGTTCATCGGCGCCGACTTCGCCCAGGCGGAGGAGTTCAGGATCAACCACGTGGCGGAAAGGTTTCAGCCGGCGTTCCCGGCGAAGAAGGGGTGGAAGCCGGAGTGGGGCGTCCCGGAAAGTCTGATCATCAACGGGGAGGTTCCCTACCAGTCTGGGTCCCTCTGGGGCGCGCACCCGAAGGACGATCTGGGCTACGCGCTCCTGTCCTACCACCAGTTGTCCGACGCGTCCATCAAGCTGCTGCAAGGTGGGAAGTCCTCGCCCGCGCTCGAGCTGCTGAAGCAGTTCATCGCCAACGGCAAGTCGGAGAAGAACGGAACGGCCTTCAAGAAGATCGGCCAACTCCGGAATGTGGACGCCGTGGGGCTGCCGTCGTTCCTCAAGTCGTACAACGGAAAGCCGATTTTGGTCACCGGGTCGTGCAAAATCTACACGGAGAACATGCCGCGCGTGCTGGAGATCCACTACGACTGCCGCTGCTGGGCCTACGCTATGCGCAGCGCGCTGCCGACCATCGCGCAGAAGCTGCCGATAAGCGAGGTGGAGTTCGGCTACCTAATCGAGGGCAAGACGGAAGACGAGCTGCCGGAACAGCTGCTCGCCTGCTACGGCGCCAAGAACCTCGTCTGCGAGAGCTTCAAGAAGGCCAAGGGGAGGCAGGGCCCGCAGGGGAAAGAATGAAGGCGCTTCCGGGGAGGGCGGAAGGAAGGCCCGGAAGAAGCCTGGGTGTAAGGAGTCTCCAATTATGTCATGAGGAGAGTCGCAGTAGGATTTAGGATATTGCGAGGTCGTATGTTAGGATATTACCAGGTCTGAGTTTAGGACCCAGGAGTATACTATGTACAATTGTCAATTTCAAGGAACTACTATCGAGTGAGGAAACCTTTATCCAGAGTTTCATGTAGAGTTTCGTTTAAACATGTGAAAGTGTCGTTGTAACTCACGAGAGTGCGATATCGCTCTGTTTCAAGCCCAAGAAATTGAAATTTTGCGCATTTGGATGCACACATTTGGCCGGATTTTACTGTAAACGAGGACAAATTGAAATGTAGACCTCAAGGTAGAACGGAAAGTCGAAGGATACGGTGGCGGTCGAATAATCGGATTGTCGTTGTTCGAATCGTCGAGTCGTTTCACTCGAAAAGTTGTTTCATACTCTAAAAGGTCCAACAATGAAGGCGCACGAGCGAGTTCCAACAATGAAGGCGCACTCGCTCGTTTTGCTGGGCTCGATCGCGGGTGTCACACCTGGTGTGGTGTCCATCGGCGTCGGATTCGGCGTCGGATCCGGAACCAAGTCGGTCTGCAGGATGACTTGCACGCCACAGACTGGGGTAGATCCCGAGAAGGTTCCAGTAAATCCAACGTGCGTGGAACCGTACTCAGAGGCGAAGAAGAAGAAACTCCTATTAGTCAGATCAACTCCTTTTAGTCGAGAATTGGGTTTTAGGGGCGACGAGTGTGGCACGAAGGAAGAACCATGTTTGAATGTTCAGTGGAACAAGAGCCAGTGGCACTGTACTACTACAAGCTGACAGCTCGAAGATCCGCCCTGGAGGATTTCGTTAAATGCAACGTGCATGGACTCGGAGGGGAGAAAAGAAAAATTAATTAAATTTAAGGTCCGTTTAGTCAAGTGGATTCCGGATAATCAGACGAGCTATTTTGTGAGAGTGAGGATGAGAATCCGAGGGTGACGTCACAGGTCCTGTGAGAGGAGTTCGCTTTTTTGATTCGAGCAAAAACCGAGAAAACGGCTCAGGACAGTCCTTTTTGGTGCGAAAAGCGGCAACAATGTCCAATCTCCCGAAGAACCAGAAGTCTACGCCGGTCAAGAAGGTCGCAAAGAAGGCTGGAGCGCCCGCCGGAGTGCCCGTAAAGCAGTCCGAGTACAACAGCAGTGCGAAGGCCGCTCCGGCTCCAAAACCAGCCGCGCGATCTGTGCATGGCAACTACGGCAGTCTCGAAAATAACAGCAATTCTTTTGAGAACACGCCTTTGATCGGCATCCTCCCGCCGCTGCAGCAGAAGATGCCCAACTTCGCCGGCGAGATGGAGCCCGTCTTCGGGGACGCCACCTCGCTGTTGATCTCGCAACATCCAAATGCGCTGATCTTTTCGCCGGTGGAATATGGATTACTTGGGCCGCCGGATCCGCTGTTCGCGAAGGAGCAAAGCAGTTCGGTCGCTCGCTGCTGCATGGGCAAGGGGCGCGGCGCGCGCTGGCAGCTGTTCTCGGGGAGCTCGGCCTCGCAGGGCCGGGCTGTTTACCAGATGGAGAAGGGGGCTTCGATCGGGCCCTACTGCCCCTGCATCAACAACCCCAAGTTCATTGTGCACGCGCTGGACGCAGACGGGTTGAAAAAGAGGGTTGGGGTCGTCGTCACCAGGCCCAGGTGGCTCAAGGCCGAGATGGAAATCAGGGACGAGGAAGGTATGGCTAGCACATCACTGTCGTTATGGGATTCTCAGAGGTCGATGATGCAGTAGTTTAGACGAAATTCTTCAAGGTACAATGCAAAGCAGTAGTTTAGACGCATTCACTTCTCCCCATTCACTTCTCCGCACTCACTTCTCCGTATTCTTTGAAACGCTTTCTTATCTCCCATAGGTACGCGGCTCGGCAAGCTGAGCGGGTCTTTGTGCCAGAGCGGCTGCTGCTGTCCGCACTGCGGGGTGTCCACGTACTCCGTGAAGATGGACAGGTTGGGAAATGACGAGGGCAAGATCGCCACGATGTCCAAGTGCGGGTACCCGAACACGCGCATGGAGCTGCCGCACGGTATGACGAGTCAGGAGAAGGTCCTCACCTTCGGAGCCTACCACCTGCTGCACCTCCAGTACCTGGACCCCAGGTGCTGCGGCTCCAGCCATCGGCCCGACTGACGTTTGTTTCCAAGAATTTTTATGAAAGTTTCAATGTCTTCTTTGGGTTTCAGGCAAGACTCGTCTTCTTCCAAGACTTCGTAGACGAAGTTCGTTTCATACTATGTACGTTCGCCGAGTCGGTTGTACTGTCGGTGTTGATACGACGCGCTGCTTGACAGAAGTATTAACAAAAGCTACAAAGCAGCTTTATGTGTACACGCTCAGCTAAGCACGTAGAGAATTGTGCATGATTCATTCCATAGGAATGCGATCGCAACGGCAATCGGAAGGTGTGAGGGCCCAAGAGGGGGCATGCTCGGGTGTTCGGTTTCTGGTGTGAGTAAAGGACACAACCATTGCCCTGGAAAATCGAGAAAAAAGTTAAACGACAAAATGGGTTTGGATTCTTGTAGTCCTCGACAACGTCGGCAACGATGTCTTCGCGACGCAGGGCGGAAACATGGGACGGAACGTGGGCGGCGCGAACGGTAACTTCAGTCAGGGACCTCCTGACGATCTGCATCCAGCAAGACGACTCGGTGAAGACGGCGCAGGGCATCCTGGAGGCAATGCGCCGTTTGAAGAACGATTCGACCAAGGACTCCAAGAGCGATAAGAAGGTCACCAAAGCATCGTCCGCCGCCGGACTCGTGCGCCTCTTTCGGGGCGTGCGGGGTCTATCGTTTTGAGCGCGGCCCGCGCGTGCGCGCGTGTGCGCGCGCGTGGTAAATTATGTTTTCCTGCAGATGTGTGCCGAGAAACGCGCGCGACTCTGCTTCGCGTATACCGTTACGGACTCGGCTCCGCTCGGGACCGCGGTCCGCGCGGCGATGTCAGTGCGGAATGATAAAAATGCCTGTGGGGGCGTGGTGGAGGCCAATGGGAAAGACCGCCTGCGCCCCGGGCTGGTATTTGGGTGGCCGGAGTAGAACGGCGCAATGGGCTGGAGTTGTACTGCATTTAGTGGGCCGCGCGCCCCTTTCGGGGCGTGCGTGGTCTACAGCTCTGGGGGCGGTCCGCGCGTCGATGTCCGTGCACTGTGGATGCCAAGGATGCCACGTGAACGCGCGGCGCGCAGCGCGATGCTGTCTCATGCTAATGTTCAGTATACGTAACTTTCAAATAATTTTGCAGGAAGCGATTCAGACTTTCGAGCGTCTATTCTCTACTATTAGTAATAGTAGAGAATACGCGTGGCGCCTGAATTTCCTAATAGTAGAGGATAGACGCTTCTCCACGTTTTACAGGAAACGAAAAAGCGCAAAAAGACCCGCGCGCCCCTTTCGGGGCGTGCGTGGTCTGCAGTCCTCGGCGCGCCACTGGGCGCGGTCCGCGCGGCGATGCCCGTTCGGATGTCGCGTGGGTGCGCGTCGCCTGAAACCGAAACGTATGCGCACACGGCAAGGGCGCGGGCGGGAATACGGGCGGCGCGAACAGTAATTCGAGTGGCGTGAGCCCGCCGTCCCTGGCGCTAAATTCCGCAAACAACAGCCAGCGCTTCACCAACCAGCGCGGCCGCCCCACCAACCAGCGCCTCACCAATCAAGGAGGAGTCTGTTCCGTGCTAATGCTCAATCTACTTTCAAATAATTTGGCGGGAGACGAGTAGCGCTTATCACCCCGTAGGCTGTGTGCTAACCGTACGAAGTTTCAAAGTTCAAACGGGGCGGCGTCGCGGCGGCCAACGCCAAGCAGAAGAAGCCGCCCCCTCGCGCGCCTTTTTCGGGGCGAGACGTGGGAGGAGAGGTTGTGGCCTCCTGCGCCGGGGGCCGTGTTCAGATGGCCCGAGTAGCGGGTAACTAAGACATAACAACAGATGGTTGGAACAGCCGGAGCGGTGGCGGGCACGCTCAAGCTCGACGAGCGAAAGGAGCTGTCTTCAGCACACCAACTTGACAACTTATCTCGCGCGCCTCTTTCGGGGCGTGCGGGGTCTATCGTTCTGAGCGCGGCCCGCGCGTGCGTGCGCGTGGTGAGTTGTGTTTCTCTGCAGATACGTACCCAGAAACGCACGCGTGCAGTGGCCTAGTGCACTGCAGTCCTGGGCGCGTTGTTGGGCGCGGTCTGCGCGTCGCGCGAAAGACGTGCGAGGAAGTCGAAGCGCGATCTATCTTATCTGTTATCAAGAACTTCCAATATCAAGTTCTGTAGAATTCTGAGTTTGCCGACTTGACAGACTGCCGCTCTTATCGAAACGAAACCATGGCTGGAACAGTTCAACCCAGTCTTAAAGGAGCGCCCCGTTAAGTTTCGGGGTGTGGCAGTGCGTCGTCTCCAGCCCTGGGCGGGATCCGCGTGTCGGCGTGTGTGTGGATCAATGACACGAACGAGCGTTTATTGTAATGGTCTACGAACTCAACTGCCCTTTCTGTCCCTCAGGAGACGCCGAAAGCTAGCTATCAACTTACTGTATTGCGTAGTATTCTTACTGCTAGGCGAAATATAAGCGGCCAGTGTGCTTGAACGCCCTCGCGCGTTCATAATTTAAATTTAATCCAAAACAGAAGAATGAATCGGGTGTTCGAATGTGCATGTGAACGGAGTTGTAGCTACCCGCAATAGTGGGGCTATAGTGCAGACGAATGTGCTTAACATAGTCTTTTTATCGATAGAATGCGATGTGTGTGCTTATTTATCCACTAACAGTGGGACGTGAACGATATTTTGATGCTGTCTCATGCTAATGTTCAGTATACTTTCAAATAATCTTGCAGGACACGATTTTCAAGCAACGTTATACAATTGCCAATTGGTAATAACTTATAAGATATCAACTCAGGTTGGAGCAGAAGACGTCATTGAAGGAGCAGCTTGACCAAACCAAATAATTAGTCACTGTATCAACCCAAATAATTAGTCACTTGACCAAACCCTAAACGCAAACCAAATAATTAGCCCTGAAGGAGCAGCTTGACCAAACCAAATAATTAGACCCTGAACCCTTCGAGCGCCTGATAATTCAATAATGGGTGGCCCAAGCAAGCCACGTTAATAATAATAGACTGTGCCTTCTCGCCACCTGCGGTGCCTCTAGCTCTTAGCCAAGCTAACGCTAGACTGGCGGCTAGTGTCGGCACGTTCTGCACGATCGCGAAAATTTCCAGAGGAAGCCTCGAAGCTTC
>JACKZZ010014515.1_pt1 | contig 13321 bp, 10 predicted proteins | sample 8027871 | NCBI WGS metagenome assembly JACKZZ01 (sample SAMN15724774, study PRJNA655200) | protist metagenome | isolation source: fluorescence activated cell sorting (FACS) single amplified genomes of... | place: USA: West Boothbay Harbor, Gulf of Maine | collected 2000-07-19
GTAGCGCGACCCCTAAACCCTAAATTCCAATGCGGACTCTCACACGGTCGCGCTACGTCTGTCCAGCAGATGCCTTCGCTAGAAGGTTTCGGTATAAAAACTTCGCTGCGTGGCCAGCAGCAGTGCCAGTTGTGGTTAATATGCCCTTGTTCTCATTTTGGTGACTGTATGAAAGCCGGATCGAGTCGGATAGAGTAGTTTCTCGGAGGCGGTCCGCCGTGACTAGTCCGTGATCCATGAGAGAGGTGAGAAGTCGTTTTTGCGGATGACGCGATGAAGTAACCAGTATTAATAAGCGCGATGAATGCGTGATGAATGCTTGATGAACATACGCCATGACCTCGGACGAGCTCCCGGGCCCCTCGACGTTCCGTTCCAGGACTAGTTTTTGATGATGAACCTCGATGACTCGCTGCCCCTCGAGGTTCCGCTGCAGGAGGTGGTCGGGCCTGCCGCCCAGCAACGACGGCGGCGCGCGCGCGTCTCCCGCGGGCTGCGGCGGCGGCTGCGCGGCGAAACCGACCCTTTTGGAAGTGGGGGAATCGGATCGGATCCACCGTTTCCCTTCGGGGGGCCGTTTCTCCTCCTGCTCCTGGGAGGCTTCGGGTGCTTCCTGCTGTGGTGGAGCTACTCCTACCTCATTCAGTCCCTCCTCGATGAGCGCAAGCAGCTCGTTCTCGATTACAACCGCGCCATGCTGCGATGGACGCAGGAGCTGCGCCGCGAGTTCTCCGCTCTAGATCTAAAGATAAGCGTAGAAAACCGCAGTTTCGTGCCGATGCGCAAATCCGAGCGGCTGGCGGACGTGCTGGAGGTGTACGAAAAAGACCAGGTGCACGGTCTGGACACAGACGTGTACAAGCCGCTGGTCTACGAGACCAAAATCTTCCTGCGACTCACGGTGCCGGACTGGAGGGACTCGGAAAAGACGGAGCCGAAAAGAGTCAAAAGACTATCATCCGCGTTCGGGAATGCCGTCCGGGCCCCTTCCGCCGCGCCGAGGAGCCGCGACCTGCATCTCACCATAAGAGGCTCAACGTTACGAGAGACAGAGGTCGGCCCGCTCCCGCTGCGGCTGCGGCGCATCGTGAACGTCCCCGAATTGGAGCGCATCTCGGCGGAGCTGGGGCGGGAGGCGGAGGAGGGGGAAAAGGAGGCGGTGGACATCCTCGGCGAAAACGTGAGTTCCGCCGCCTCCGCACACCGTCACAACCCGTTTCTGCACCACGCCTGCACGCAGTGGACCTACAGCGCGGACAAGAAGCCCATCTGCGTGCAGGACTGGTACCTGAAGAGTATCTGTCTTCTCTACGACCCGCGCGCGAAACGACTAAGGTTTGCGCCGGAGCGGGGGGTGAGTAGTAGCGGGGCTCGTCAAGGTACTAGTACTATCGCAGGCGGTACTACTATCGCAGCTGCTACTACTAGTAGCGATGCCTTCGCGGAGGCGAGCCACACGGTCTGCGGGCTGCCGGCGTACGGTGCGGGTCCCGATTCGCTCTACCGGGAGGGTGGCGTGGGCAGCACCCCGGCGGCGCGGCACCAGAGCTTCGCGACGAGAAACTACAGGCCGGACAACTACGTGGCCAGCGAGGACGTGTTTGGCAAAGCGGGCGGAAAATTCGAGGAGCCCGCCGGGCCTCCGACGAATCACAAGTCCAACGAAAACGTTGCGGAAATTTCGGAATCCTCGCGGCTCGCGCAGCAGCTGCAGCTTGTGCAGCAGGTGCGAACACAAAGACGGGGTCTGGATGTCGCGAAAGACGCCGCTGTCGCGAAAGAAGACTCTGAGGATGTCGCGAAAGTAGACGCTGCGGGGCCCGTTAATATTCTCCAGGGGCATTTCTCCCCCAACGAGGTGCGGCCGCCTCCCTACCGTGTTCCCGGCGCGCCCAGCGCCTCTTCGCCGGTGGTAAACCGCAACGTGATCACCATTCTAATACGGCACGCGGACGATCCGTACCTGCTAGCGCACGACATGACGGGCGGCAGAATGGACTTCGGCATGCAGGCGAAGACGGGGCTGCTGTTCGGGCTCGTGCTGCTGCTCACCGCGGTTTGCGTGTGCGCGATCCCGATGGGGACGCTGGGGCAGCTGGCGGCAGCGAGCTGCAGCGGGGGCGGGTCGTTTTTTCCGCGGATGCCGGGGTCGTTTTTTCCGCTCAGCCTCAGCTCAGACGGAGCTTTCTTCTCGCGAGACAACGGGGAAGACAACGACCTCTTCGAGAGGAGAGTGCCGTCGGACGAAGACGAGGCTTTTTTCGTGGCACTCAACACGCCGAGAGACGAGGCGGGGGCGGCGCCGTCAAATAATCCGCCGCCAAATAATCAGGCGGGTCCACGGAACGCCTTCGGAAACGTGCTGACGAACGTTCCACCGCCGCGCGAGCCGCCGCGCGAACCTGCCGGTGGTGGCCCGTACACTGCGGCGCTGCTGAACGGGTGAGGGTCTCGATGGAGGGGTCTCGATGGAGATTTGGCCTTGCTGTGTGCAAATTTGCTTGTGTGGCGATAACCCCATTGTGTACAAATTTGAAATTTGTTTGTTGCCCATTGTGTGCATCTGGTGCCCGAAGAATTTATCAGAGAGAGAGCACCAGCGCTGAAGATGGCCTTTGACTGGGGCTGCACCGAAAAATGACACGTGTTCGCGCCTTTTGAACTGTTCGAGAGAAGTGTGGTGGATCGGAAACGATCGGAAACGCAAGGGGAAACCACAGCTGATAATAGCGTTGCTTTCGGCGACGCAAGGGGGCGAGTGGAGAGGAGGAAACTGTGTTCGGATGCTACCTAAAAAAAAAAATTACTGTATTCCGATGCATCCGATCTCTCTGAAATAATTAAATTTTCCCATCTCGCGATCTCTGTGCCACCCGTCCACGGTCCGGCGTACTAGGAGACAGAGAGACTACTAGTATTCGTGTGTGTATTAACACCTTCTTTCCATCGCAAGATGTCGTCCGCCATGGCTCCGATGATGCCGCCGCAGCCGCTGACGGCTGGTATGCCGGATCCGTCCACCATCGCAAAGCAGAAGGACGCTTACATGAAGATGCTGGACGAGCAGGTGAAGCAGGGCACGACTGTGCTGGAGGCGCAGGTGAAGCACCAGAAGCAGTACCTCGTCGGGCAGGCCGACCAGCAGAAGAAGCAGTTCATCATGCAGATCGACATGGAGGTGACGCAGCAGCAGATGGCCCTGGACCAGCAGCGCATGGAGCAGCTGATGGCGCTGCAGCAGCAGGCCGCGCAGCAGAAGGCCGCGCTGGAGCAGCAGAGCATGCAGCTCACCATGGAGTTCCAACAGAAGAAGGCTGAGGAGGAGATGCAGAAGCAGCAGTTCGACATGGAGCGCGCGCAACAGGAGATGCAGATGAAGATGCAGCAGGAGATGTCCAAGTTCCAGGGCGCGGGCTCCATGTTCTCCATCGCCGGCGTCACTCCCGGTCAGTAGAGGGTTCTCATTATTTGCGTAATACTACATCTCGACTCGGACTTGGAGTCTTCAAATTCTATGCACTACGAATACAACTTCTTGATGCAATGCAGCAATCTCTTCTCTTCATAGTATTGACTATTCGTCTATCATTCGTCTATCACCTTTCGTTGCGCTACAGTTTTTCCGAAAACTGCGACGAACGTGTTGCACAAACGTTAACGCCCAGGTCGGTCCATGGATCGTCCAAAAAATAGGATATGCATCGGCATTGACTGAATCAGGAGCGTGCGCGACATGTCGGTGTGGAGTTCTCTCGAATCCTGCGTCGGAGTAAATGTGCACTCGCTCCCTGCGCGCTGCGTCTGTTGGCGCCGTCAAACGTCGCTATAGCCTATTTGTATCGTCGCTAGAGTATCCATTCCAATGGCACCAGCGTAATATTACGTGCCCCATTCTTCGTCGGCACAGCGGTATAAAAACAGAATGTCGCCACCGCGGCAAAGCCGCTTCGGCGCTGCGTCCTGCCGGCTGCGGTTCGTCGGCGGTTTTGTCGCACTGGCTGGCGGTTCTGCGGCGGCGGGCGTGAGGGCCTCCGAGTCCGTTAATTACAGCCTTGATCTCTCGGTGATCGATGGAGGCGGTTTCGAGTTCCAGGTGTGGGACGCTGAGACGGCACCACTGCGTTCCGCGCGTCTCACCTGGCAGTTCCCCGCTCTGCAGGCGCGCGAGGTGTGGCAGACCACGCAGGAGGCGTTCGGCAACTTCCACTTCGACGAGAACGCGCGTAGCCGGTGGACGACCGCGGTGATCGAGTCTGCTAGCGTAGTTTCTGATGGTGACCGTGCGATTCTGACCGGCCGCTTCGACATCTGGGCGGACGAGAAGCTGGAGCTCCTGACGGTGCCGCATTTGGTGAACGTGGGGTTTAATATCACGTTCCGGCTGGATGACGCTCAAGACACCACTGCCAAGAATTTCCTCCCCACCATCCACTCCTCCGTCTCTTTGCTGATACCCGGCGAGCGGCTTTCGCCGCCGGTGCTCGGCTGGAAGAGCAAGGGGACCACGAACTTTATGCTGGAGAGCAACATGCGCGCGATACAGGTGAAACTGGAGGGCATGCATGTGTTGGCGGAGAAGGGGAGTGATACTAGTATTAACGATTCAGGTGAGCGAGAGCGCATCCTCGGTCTCGGTCCGCAGTACTCTTTCACCGACCTCGTAAATCGCGGCCCCATCCTGATGTTCCCGCAAGAGCAGGGCGCCGGGCGCGGGAGGGAGCCGCTCACTTTCTTCGGCAATCTGGTCTACCCGTACGCTGGAGGAAGTGCGTTTTCGTCCTACTCGAGCGTGAACGCGTTCGTGTCGACGAAAGGTTACGGTCTGATCAGCACGAGCGCGGAGAAGGGAGAGTGGGAGTTCTCGACCACCTCGACCACGCCAGCGAGCAATCTTCCAGTCACTAGTACTGGCACGAGTACTACTAGCGCTGGTACGAGTACTACTATCACGAGTAGTGCCAGCAGTGTCGGCATCTCGCACCAGCTCACGTTCGTGAAGGATTTCTACGACGACAAGATTCAGTATCTGCGGCGGGACTTCGAGATGATCTTGTTCGCGCAAAAAAGCAGCACCATGGCTACCGGTACTAGTACTAGTAAAAGTACACCCGCAGCCCACGACCCGCAGCCTACTACCGCCACTCCTGACCCGCTCGGCGCCGACCTCGCCGCGCGCATGGGCGCGGAGCTCAAGACTCTGCTGAGCCTGACCGCGGAACAAGATGGTGGCTTTGTTCGCTCTGCGGAGAAAGACTTCCCTGACTACGAGACCCCCTCCTGGGCGGGATCCGGAGCGCTGGTTTCCGTGGAGGGGGGCACGAGCGTGGTAGACGCGAAGCTGGAGGAACTCTGGAAGGCAGGAGTGCCGCTGGCGGGCGCCTGGATCCAGGATTGGAGCGGCCTCGTCTCTACGAGCTTTGCGAAGCGCGTCGTCTGGGACTGGCGAATCAACCGCGACTGGTACCCAGGCTGGGAGGCGTTCGTCGCCAAGTGGAGGAACAGAGGCGTGAGAATGCTCACCTACATCAACCCCTACCTGAGCTCGGCGGGGGCGACCCATTCCCAGCAGAATCTCCAGCAGAATCTCCAGCCGCACACCCAGCAGATCCAGCAGATCCAGCAGATCCAGCCTCAGACCCACCAGATCCTATCTGAAGAAACCCAACAGACCCAGTCCCGAAACCAGCCAACACCGTCGACGCCAGACCAAAATGGTAAAAATGGTAAAAATCCCAACAACCAGACCCTCTTCGAGGAGGCGCACGCTTTGGGCTACCTCGTCTCGACGTTTGTGAACTCGAGTAGACCGTTGGTGCTGCCGAGCGCGACGGACGACTTCCGGTTCGGGATTCTGGATTTATCCCGCCCCGACGTGCGCGACTGGTACTCCGACGTCATCCTCTGCAGTGTTATGATGGTGAAGTACCCAAAACGGTGCCCCGAGAACGAGAGCCCGGAGCCGCTCGTCTGGGGCTGGATGGCCGACTTCGGCGAGTACCTGCCGGTGGCGTGGGAGGGGAACGCGAGTACTAGTAGTGCTGGGAATAGTAGTAGTGCGACGGATAACAGTACTAGCGCGACGAACAGGAGTACAAACATAGAAAACCACACAGAGCAGAAGGAGAAGAGAAGGAACTTCTTCTTCGACGCGGCGGGCCACGGGCGCTATCCGGAGCAGTGGGCGCTTGTGAACCGGCTGGTTATGGAGAAGTACAAGACACTCCGGTCTACTACTCGGCAAAACCAGGAGAAGCAGTCTTCTTTCCTGGGTGAGGAGGTGGACAAGCTTGAGGCTCTGGTGACTCAAATGCAAAACCAGGTCGTGCGGATGCTGGAGACGGTGCGGAAACTGAGAGAGACTCTCGGAGAGTCGATTGGCGGTATGGGGACTGACGCACTGGTACTATCCGAGAAGAAGGAAACCCACTCGCTAGTAGTGCCGCAGCAAGAATCATTTAGTACGGGAGAAACCGACGACGCGGACGCAATCCTCCCGTTCTTTCGTTCGGCCTCGCTCCTGTCGTCGTCGATTCTGAATTCCTTCTGGATGGGCGACCAGATGGTGACGTTCGACGCGTGCGACGGGCTGCAGAGCGCGTTTTTGGGCCACCTCAACGCCGGCTTCAGCGGCCACAAGCACATGCACTCGGACGTGGGAGGCTACACGATGATGGATCCGCACAGGTATAAGGTTCTTTTTTTACTTTTAGAGGCAACGCAAGATGAAAATCGGATTTCTGCCCGTCCAACGCAGACAGCTAATTGAATTCCCGGACGTCGCTCCCGTTGCACAATATGGAAGAGGAAACTGTCCTCGATTTGCTCGCTAAACTGGTCGTTTCGGACTTAAATTCTGATCCCCTCACCCCAACGCCTAGGCTGGACGTCGGTCCTCTGGATTTCGTCGTGGTTCCCGCGTACTACCGTTCCCGCGAGCTGCTCATCCGGTGGATGCAGTATTCCGCGTTTGCCGACAGCGTCTTCCGCACGCACGTGGGGACGCTTCCGAACACGTCGTCGCAGGTCTGGGACCACGATGTCCTGCCCTACTTCAAATCCTACGTGGGCGTTTTCGCGGCCGGCCGCAGCTATAGAGACGCGGTGCGCGCCTCGGAGCCGCAGATCCCGCTGCTGCGGCACGGCTTCATGGCGGGGTGGGGCGGCAAGACCGTGTGGTGGGAACGGTCGCCGGACTATCCGCCGACGGAGGATCATTACGGCGGAAATGCGGTGCGCGCAGTGGAGGAGCGCGCAGTGGAGGACTCGGAGCGCACAGTGGAGAACGCTCGCGCGAGCAAGAACAACCTCCGAGGCAGTGCACCACGGCAGCAGGTCTTTCCCCCGCAACAGGTCTTTCCCCCCTTCTCCGACGACTGCGAGACCGGGAAGGGCGTTCTCGTCGGCGAGAACCAGTTCTTCCTCGGCCCCGAGCTGCTGGTGGCGCCGGTGTTTCGCGCGCACCAGAGGAGCAAAAGTGTGTGGCTGCCGAGCGGGGTAACTCCTCCGAGCGGGGGAACTCCTCCGACCGGGGTAACTCCTCCGAGCGGGGGAACTCCTCCGACCGGGGGAACTCCGAATGCGATCGGTACTAGTAGTGCTGCGCCGTTCCTCTGGAAGCAGGTCTTCACGGGCGCGGTGTTCGCCGGCAACGACAGCTTTGTTCGCGTAAATGCGAGTCTGGAGGTCATTCCGGCCTTTTATCGCGTAGATGCGGGGGCGAAGTACAAAGAGACGCTGGAGAAGGCGTACGGAGGGCTGCGCGTGGACGGCCTGGTCGAAACTCCCGAAGGAGAGGGGGTGGTGTACGTGTAGTTGGTGGTTAGGGCACGTGTAGTCTTATTGCCTGGATTGGACTGCCGAGATCAAAGATTCTACTACGAGTTCTAGGGCAGAAAGCCGTCTTGAGCAAGCCTTTTTGACTTGACTCACGAACCAAGATCAAATTAGTGACGTACTGCTGCGCCTATGGAGCGATCGTGTTTGTATAGATTGACTCTTGACTGGCCCCCAGGCAGCCAACAATTCACGAGCCGCGCTCGCGTGGTACATTTTTTTTGCCAGACAGATACCGATGACGGACGACATGGAGGACGCTGACATTCTGTATTTTTTCAATTCCCGTCTGGCCTGTCGGTGACACTGTTCGAAAGTTCCCCCGACCTTCCAGTCGAGTGTTTGGTGAGGGAGAGGTGTATGAGCAAAGAAGAAGCGGTGTAAAGAATTCCGTTGCTAAGAATTCAGCGTTTTATTGTCCCTACTAAAAAGGCGTACTCCCGCCGCAAGGCAGTGGCACAACAACAGTCAGACTCATTGTCACTATGTCTGTCCCTCTGCTGCATCCTGGCGGACAAAATTTGTCCGTGGATGCAGATTGTGAGAGTTTCCTCTCAACGCACAGCAGCGACCCGAGCCGGTCAGGATCTTCCACAGGGTCTTCCACATCATCCACCGCAGCGTCGAGCTCTACGGCGCCGAGCGCCGGCGGGAGCGGGAGCGGGGGCGGGGGCGGGGTACTAGCTCCCGCGGGTCCTTGGGCCCCTAGTATTGGTAGTACTGCTGGCGTTGTGCCCCAGAATGGCCGGCTGCAGGGCCGGCTGCAGCCTAGTACGTCTCAGTCTGCCAGAGATTCTTCCGCAAGCCTCGGGGAGTCCGACTCGACTGGGACCCAGTCCGAGTCGGACATTTCGGTGCTGGATTACTCGTCGGCGTTGAATTTGTCGACAAGAAGCAGTTTGAATTTCTGCGACTTTTACATTGGCCTCGCCATGGTCACCGACATCGTGCTGGGGCTACCCAAGAGCGACCCGCCGGACGAAATATGGGTCATCGTGCAATACTCCGTGCTGGCGACGTTCCGGTACAGTACGGTCGCTACTTCGTAGTAGTAGTAGTAGCAGCAGTACGGCACGACTGAAGAAGATCGTTCTTCGTATTCGTAATTCAACTACGAAAACCGATTTCCCTTCCCGTGCAGGTTCCTGGACCTCCTCTCGTACCGCTACGGGTGGCTGTTGCTCCCTCTTCTCCTTCTGCTCGCAGTTTTCGGGTTGTCGTCGGCGTACGGCACGCTGTGCTGCGCGTACTCCCCGCGAGTGTACGTGATTCTGGGGGTGAGTTGGATCGTTTTCTTCTGGTTCTCCTTCCGCCTCATAACGCTCACGTTAGACGTGCTGGAGGAATTGTCGCTGGAGTCGAGAACCGCGGAAGGAACTGCCACAGGTCTAGCAGAAGAAGCTGGGAGATCTAGTACCTCCCCTGCAGGTGGTCCTGTACCGGAGGACATGGTTAACAACGGTACCGCAACTGCAAGCAGTGGCACGACAAATGCACAAAGTACTATTAACATGACCGGAATTAACGGAAATTTCACCGACAGCAACAGCAGCAGTAACAACACCACCAGTGCGGGTACCAGCAGCATTACTCCGGCTCCGGGTGCCAGCAGCAGCAGCAGTACTAGTACTACGGGTGCCAGCAGCAGCAGCAGTAGTGCGGGTCTAGCCATTCGTAGTGCCAGTCTTTCGCGCTGCGCGCGGCTGTGGAAAAGGGTGCGGGAGGCAGACGCCGTTCGCCGCCAGCAGCGGCGGCAGCGCGTCCTCGACTACCTCGGCGGCGTGCGGAATTCCACCGCTTCTAGGACGAGTCGCCCCCCACGCGCAGTTTCCTCGCAGAGTCCGAGATGCGCGGGAACAGTTTTATCACGTGCACGATTTGTTTCGAGCCCATCTACGCGGGGAAGCAGGAGTGTCTTCCGGGGTCTTCCGGGGGCCGTCTCCGCGTCATTCCGGGGTGCAATCACGTTTACCACGCGGAGTGCGTGGACCCGTGGATCGCGAGCCGGATGCGGTGCCCCAACTGCATGGCCAGCGTGCACATGAGCTTTGGGGATAATCCCTCCACTGGCGGAGCGGCCGATTTCAACTGCCCGCCAGCTAGTAGTGGTATTAATGCACGCTCCGCTGGCAGTCGGCGGTGAGTGCTGTGGGTGCGAGATGCGAGTCTGCGATAATGTTCCGAGCTCTGTGCTTCTGTTGCTCTTGGAACTATGCCAGTGCGTTGTTCCAGCGATTTCGCGACAAAAGAACGGAAACTCATACTGCGTCTACGAGTGTCGCAGTGGGTCTTTTTACTGGCTGTACCAATGTGTTAGAACTCGTTATGATAAAGTTCAACCGCTTTTTCTAGGCTAAACTTTTTTCTTACGTGCAGTCTCCAGATTCCATGGCACATGTACAGTCCAATCCGTCCTTCGCAGTTTTTTTTGGTGGTGGGGAGTATTGTACTAAACCCTCGGATGTGGCAGGGGTCGCTCCGGGGGATTCTTTTCATCGCTCTTTTCATCGGCCTCCAAACCCTGGTGCAATGCTGCATCATGTACAGGCTACAGGCTACAGCATCGGCGATGGCGCTGTGGCTCATCTAGCACGCGTCTTTTCCGCCCGCGTTTGCGGCAGAATACTGTTCGAGCTCGCAAGGGCGGTGTTCTGTGCGAACTGAAACCGAGAATGCCGTTCATTGTTCAAGAACCAACGGCAATGCTGAAGAACAAATCCGCATTCGGAAAATTTGGGTCGTAGCACCAGCACACATGGGTCAAATCCAAATTTTTCGATCCGTGGTGATGGTTCATTGGTACTAAATCGGGGGTCATGTGCAAATGCCGTTATTGATTGTCATCAGGGCCGCATTCATGGGTCACAACGCTCTCCGAAAATTTATGACATGATGCAGAGTGGAGCTCAGTTTAGAACGTACTATGTGACTTGCGTCATACGTGCTTTCGAAAAAGTATGACGCTGCGGAACACTTCAGCATGCAGGTCCGCCTCAATCGTGTCACTCTTCTCCATTTCGATGGGAAGGAGGGAGGCTAACTTAAGGAGGCCGGGTGCGGCTGACCGTGACGAGATCGAGATTCTGAGAGTGGGATAGCTCCAGATGCCCTGACATGGAGCAGCCGCGAGGAGGAGAGCGGCCGCCCCCCAGCAGGCGATGAGGCTGCAATCGAGGCTGCAATCGTGACTCTAACATCGGACCCCACTGTACTGTCACACTCGAAGCCACGATAGCATCGGGCTCGCAACAGTCAGATATGAGCGTGCTGGGACATGGCGGACACGACGGGCATAGTACCGTGGGTGGGGGAAAGCTGGCCGACGAGCCGGCCGGCAGCGCGCTCATTACAAACTGGACTGCGCTCACTGGTCATTATCCACAGGTACAGATACAGATACACCTTATCCCTCCCCGGGGGTTCGCGCCCCGTCGCGATTCCAATAAATGTTTTGTTTTTCTCTCCGCCCGAGAGCTCGCCGCTCGGTTCTGAAAATTAGGCCGCATATAAACTCTTTTTTCACACATGGCCTTTTCTCCTATGTTCTACTTGTCAGAGATGAGCGTGCTGGGACATGGCGGACACGGCGGGCATAGCACCGTGGAGCAGGCCACTGCCTTGGATGTCTCTTTGCAGGCGAATTTGGACCCGACGCAGAAAAAACCCGTGTTGTTGGAACGGTCGCAGGCCACTGCCTTGGAACAGTCGCAGCCCTCCGCACCAGCACCTCTGCCCGGCAGCGTGCCCCATGGTGGATGATCGCCCAGTGCCGCAGACGTGTGGCACGAAGTCAAGGTGTCCGTCGACGAAAAGGGAAGGAGTGCAGGGAAGAGAGCTGCAGCGCTGCAACTGTCGGGACAGTCGGCAGGTTCCGGACAGTCGGGACAGTCACGGTTCGGCTCTAATCTAGGAGCCGTCGCGACGCCCCGCACTGGCGCGGCGTTTGCGCCCGCCTACTCAACGATTGCGCGTGCCGGCTCAGAGATCGCGCCGACGCCGACGACGCTGGTGGACCGTCTCCTGTTCGCGGCTCTTAGCGGGTGCGCAGACGATTTCGAGGAGATTGAGGGGGAGGGCCTCGGGGAATCGCAGGCGCACAGGCACGTGGATCCGTTAAAGCGCGTGAACCCGCTCCTGTGGAGTTTTCATAAGTCGGATAATTCTTCAGAGAAGAGTTTCGCCGAGAAGAACTTTTGCAAGCTGAAAAAGCGGTCCGTCCCGCTCTGTGACGCCGATTGGTCCACGCCGTGGTCGAAAATGATCGTGATGGGTGCCGAGGCGGAGCGGCGGGGCGAGTTCGCCAGTCTAGAGGACGAGACGAACGTGCTGCCGGTCTCAGCGGATTCAAAAGTCTCTTTTCTGTCTCGAGTCTTCTACGATCATCTGAACCGGTTTCTGATTTTTGCCCCCGCGGTTTTGGTAATACGGTGCTGTCCTTCGTGGTCTTCGGCGCGGTACCCGCCTTCGGGCACCCGCGGAGCACTTTTTTTAAGCGGACCTTCGTGACCTGCTTCTACTGGTGCTTCTGCTGGCTGGGTGTATTTCTGATCATGGACATGGTCGCCTTCGACGTCGACGCCATCACGTGGAAGCGCAGCTGCGTGTTTTTGACGAGGACGGTGGTCCCCATAGTCCTCGCGAGTATCCTGTGGATCGAGGGCACCGGCGCCAAGCCGGAGCTGCTGCAGACGTACACCTTCGTGCTGCCCTGGTTCAGCTTCCTTTTCGGCCCCGGCGTGCTCATGGCGCACTTCTACATGGGCGATGAGAAGGCGTACGAGTGGAGAAACATCTGCTGCAGGTGCGGACCGCCGAGAAGGCGGAAGAGAGGGCTCTCTGCTGCTGTCACTTCTAATATTAACGACCTCGTCGGCACAACATCTGCTTGTAGTGCGTCGGATAACATCGAGACAGCAGGGGGAGGCCTCGGCACCCTTCGCTTTCGCGCCTTTCTGGGTTTCGGCGTGCGGTTTTTGTGGTTGACCGCGACGTTCAACGCGTTCTTGACTACCTACTGGCGGTTTGATTACAGCGTGTTGGTGCACTCCGAGACGCACCGGCCGTATCGCGCGTTCTATTTTGGATTCGTCAAGGCTCTCACCTTCGTAAGTATGCACTACGCCGTGGAGAGTCTGCAGATGGTGCACTTTCGCATACACGCCCAGCCCATCCTGCTCACATGGGCAGCGGTGCTGTTTCCGATTATGATGGCGCAGTGCAAATCGCCCTTTGACGTGTGCATGTTCCTACTGTCGGACTGGTGCAATTTTCTCCTAAGGGTCTTCGCCACGGTGCCGCTGTTCCACAGGTACTTGTATTTTACTATTTTTGCTTGGACTAGTACTACTAGCGCATGCTAGCTCATTAATAAATCCGAGAAACTTGCTTCTCAATTTCAACGCTCATGCTTACATCTTCGGCTCATCTGCTCTTTCTTTTCTTGTTCCGCATACCTTCGTTATCAAGATTTCGCGCTCCGTGAACTGCA
>JACKZZ010009144.1_pt1 | contig 13320 bp, 20 predicted proteins | sample 8027871 | NCBI WGS metagenome assembly JACKZZ01 (sample SAMN15724774, study PRJNA655200) | protist metagenome | isolation source: fluorescence activated cell sorting (FACS) single amplified genomes of... | place: USA: West Boothbay Harbor, Gulf of Maine | collected 2000-07-19
CTTCTAATATTTTTTTCATAATCTGGTATTAGTTATTATCTACAATAAGCCCTAGTCTTTACTAGGGTTTTTTGTTATTATAAACTTAACGCCATCTATTTCAACAGCCTGAACTACATTGTTTTTTATCCAATTATAAACAGCTGTAGTACTTACCCTCTGATCATGTGCATAGCTCTGCACAGATATTAAATTTTCTGTATCTACTTTCATAATTAAAATGGTAAATCTGTTGTCTCTTTTTTATCTTTCTTAGCTGCCTTGTATTCTGTATTCATTACCCAGCTTACAAACACATCTGCAAGCCTTAAAATAGCCTCTGAATCATCTCGCTTTATACATTCAGCAGCTGCTTTAAGACAGCTCTGCTTAACGATCATTTTCTGTACATCATCGCCACGCTGTGCTTTTTGTACATTGTTAAAATTGCCATCTCTGCTAGGTGAGGCTTTAAAATTGTATACAGGCTTTATTTTAGGGAATTTAGGCTTTGATGTGTCGTATATATAATCTACCTGAGCGCCCTCTACAAAGTTGCTTTGATTCTCACTTATGCTGTTGTATTCACCTACATCGCCGTTTTGCATTTCTACCTCATATTTATAGAATGTTTTACCTTGAAATTCAAATGTGCCATTTGCTTGCACAGACTTTACTACATCATTTTTTTCCATCTTTGTTTAATTTTAAAGTGTTTAATTGATTAATTGTTAAGTTATAAGGCGCATAAGTAATATGCTCCCAATTACAGACCTTTACAAGTCTTTTAATATTATTTACTACCTTATTCATCTTCTACTAATTTTATTAAATCCTGGTTAAGTTTTAGCGCTCTCTGTAAATTGTTGAGCTGTCCGTTATCATGGCCACCTATTGAAGATATACAGCATACATTAATTAAGCTAATTAGTTCGAGCTGTTGGCTTTTTAAATGTTTAATCATTTTCTTTTTCATAATCAAAAAAATTAAGGAGGCCTAAGCCTCCATATTAAATATTAATTTGTGTGCAGTATTATAATCGCAGCCTGAAAAATCTTCTATTTCGTTATTATCCCCTACAAAAATTTCTATATCGCAATCATAAGTAAAATCCCAACCTATAAACTGTTGTCTGAACATTCTTGCTTTTTTGTTAAGTAGTTTCATAATCTGTTGTTTTTAATATTAGTTAATTAGTGAAAGGAGGCCGAAGCCTCCATTTATATTAATTTAGTTTTTTTGCTGCCCAATTTTTAGCCATTTTTAAAGACTTATAATCTTTCGAGTCTAATACTTGTTCTTGTCCGTTATATATCTGAACAAATAAAGCTCTATAGATTGGCGTACCATATCCATTATCTGTAACTATGTTTACTGCTTTTGTACCTTTTGCGTTTGTAAGTTTCATAATCTGTTGTTTTTAGTATTTGTATTAGTTTGATGTTGTAAATGTACAACAATAAACTTAACCACCAAACAATTATTAAAAAACTTTTAAAAAAAGATTATTTAGCTCTAATAAATTCGTGTTTTATTTTCATATTCTCGCAGTAGAATCTTAGCCACCATGCGCCTAAAGGCTTGGGAGGCCTCCCCCTTTCTCTGTGGTAATTTTCGCCAGCAAGATACTCCTCTTTGTAAGTAGGTAGACAAATGTGTTCTTGCTCATCTAGGTATATATTACCTAAATGATTAACTCGCTCTCTAGGAATAGATATTTGCCAGCTCTCATGTATATGTCCCGAAACGCATATTTGTGCGTCAGGTAAATAAACTGCCTTTCTATTGGTTTGTATTACACCTCTAGTAACAGGGCCGCCACCTCCGTAGCCATGTGTAAAATTAAGCATTATAGGTGTTTTTCTCTCGCTGCTGTTAGCTCTTTTAAATCTAAATCTTACATAGCCTGTATATAAACCCTTTGTAAGCTCTGTTTTATTTTTATAATTAAGAGTAGTAACAAAGCGCTCTATTAAATCAGTTTCATGATGCCTCCTTATAGCGCTCTCATGATTCCCCTCAGCTACTAGAGCAAACATATCAGCATAAGGGCTAAACCAATCAACAGCTGTATTAACTACAGCATCCAAATAATTATCAACCTGATGCTCTGCTCGTAAATCAGTCTTTGATGATCTTCTATCATATTTACCTTGCATAACACAAAATAAATCTCCGAAATCAAGTATTTTAGCATTTCGCTCTCTTGCTGTGTCTAAATGTGTTTTTTGCAGTTTCCAATCGCTGTGCGGATTGTCCCAATGTCTATCTGATGATAATAAATACCACTGCTCCCATCCAGCTTTATACTCATGGTCAATATCTAGTACTTGTGGGCTTATTCTTTTAATTTTAGGCATTATCTAGTATAATTAAGTTAAATCCATCAGGCGCTATTTCGAGCATTTCTTTTACTGCTCTACGACTATAAGTTATATCACACTCGCCATCTTTATTTATATCGTAAAAATCAGCACCTACAGCAATACAGCCTTTTAGCTGTGTATAATAGTTTGCTGGATGGATGAGTATATAATCTCTATTTTCTACGTTTTCAACAAGGTAGTGTTTTCCGTATTTTTCAGATGTTCTAGGCTTAACATTATATTCGCCTACAGGAATACAGCTTGTATTTCTTCTATTATTATTATCAGCTAGCTCTAATGTACAGCACTCATACTCTATATCTAAGCCATCAAATAAAAATAATCGGCCTAATGTTTGTTTTTTATTTTTATTTAACCTTATTAATACTGCTCTTTTCATTTTTGTAAGTTAAATAAAATTTATATAATGTAAATAATAGCCCTATAATTAAAGCAGTTATTCTTATTGTAGCCTCTACATCTGTGAGGCTTATGCCGATTGTAGCCCCGTTTACTGCTATGCTTTGAAGTGTATCTTTATCCATGTTTATACTGCTTGTATTGTTGCAAATGCTCCATAAATTTGGTCAGATACTGCCCCAGGCTCGAACATTAAAATAAAATATTCACCATCAACACTTTCATAAGGAGTAGCTAAAGTTAAATCTGTGTTTGAAGTACCTGTTCCTTTTGAAATAACAGTAGAATTTGTTATTCTTGATGTCGCGAGAGCAATGTTTCTATTTTGACTTGCGTGTATTCCTACTTTTGTAACTTCATAATTTAAAGGGACAAAAAAAGTTGCATAAATTTGACTTCTAGAATAATATGCAGTTGGTCGTACAGCACCCATACTTGACCTGCTGTAAGTTGAAAAATTGTTTCTGCTAGTAATATTAAAATCGCTTGGCGGTATGCTGATAATTGTTTCTGTTATTCCTTGAAATAAATTTGGTACACTTAAACCTCCGCCACCTGTTATAACATTGCTTAAATCATTTGGCTTTAATAATAAAAATGAGCCTTTACTATAATTTGTTGTCGGTGTTATAGGATCAAAATTGATTAGTGAAGCGCCTGAATTTTGTTCTCCGTTTGCAGTTACTTCTGTTGTATTTCTTAAAAACTTATCTGCAATTATTAGCTTTTGATTATCATATACTTTACTAATAGAGCTTATTGTAGCTATTTTGTCAATAGTTGCTCCAGCTGTAATATTATCATCTGTAGTAGCGACTATCAAATGGTTTAATATAAACCCTGTTTTATAATCACCTAAATTATTATTTGATGCCTTGCCCTCAAAATCAACAATACCTGTATCTGTAGGATTATAAATTGTTGTGCTTGTTTCTGTTGGTGTGCTACCTAAGTTTAATTTATACCATACGCCTTGCCAAGTGTCCTCCATAGGATTAAACTTACCACCTCCGAACACATACCTCGCGCCTGTGCCTCCTATTGTATCTTCATAAAAGATAGTTCTGTGAGCTTCATAAGATGTTGATATAATAGATGCGCTTAATGTAACCACAGGCTCATCTTTACTCTTTAAATATTCATTACATAATAGCTGACCTGTACTTATATAATTACCACTATTACCATCTCTAAAGCCACCTGTTCCAATATAATTATTAGAAGCATCTTTAGCTCTAAGTGTGTTAATTTGATTGCTAGAGCTGTTAGTACCTAAAGGCACATCACCTAAATCAATGTCAGGCGCTTGATCGTTACCCGATTGAGATGCGTAATATATTGCACCTATTGGCGTAGATTCATCATCTGTAGCATTTTCCTCATTTGCAGTAATATCAGATAAATAAGGCACTACTCCTAAATCAAAAGTTTTAGTTAATGATGAAGCTGGGGTACTTGTAGATGTGTTATAATCTAAGTTAGTAGATGAGGCTGGATTAAACATACTAAGCCAATCAGATAAATCTGTGTCCTGAGAAACCCAATTTGTATAAGGCATCCAAAAGAAATTATAAGAATCAGAAGCATTTATAGAAAATTCCACTTGCCCAAATGTACTACCCAAATCAGGTAAAACTATACCAGGTACATAAAATCTGCTTGTTGCCTGTGCTGTGCCTGTTGATGGTGTATCGTTTTCCCATTGCGTAAATGGGTAAGGATAATCGCCTCCAAATTGACTTAAATAATCCTGCACAGCGTTTTGAGATTCGTATAAGCTATTCTGTGAATTGCTGTAATAAGTACCTGAGCCTGTATAAAAGTCAACAGATCCTGCTGTAGTTGACCAAATGAGATCCATTGGATTGGTAGTACCTCCTTGCCTTTTAAGATACTTATTACCTACTTTAAGAGTAATATTTAACACACCTGTCATATGCATACCTTGACCATTTGCTGGAGTAACAGCGTTAGCACCTGTTAAAGGGAATGTTTGCCTCATTATAACATTTAAGAAAAGCTGTAAGTTTGTTGTGCCTTGTGCAATAAATCCTAGTGCTATGTTTCCAGATGTATAATCAAGCCCTATAGGCATAGTGCAAAAATTATTACCAAATATATATTTAGCTCTAATACTTTTGGCTTCCTCTCTTATGCTAAATTTAGCGCCCCCTTTTATTACTGCTTTATTATTGTCTGATGGGCTTGCTGTGTTATCAATAACAATTTCATCTGATATACCAGTAGGGTATTGTGGTAAGTTTGGTGTTATTTCTCCAGCTGTGCCATCTGCTGTAAATGAAAAAATAGGATCAGGTGATGTTTGGTCTAATGTTCTAACTTGCTGCACATGATACTTACCAGCTGATAACATTGTACGCATCATGAAACTTTTGAGCATTCCTTTTATTTCCTCTACATAATTATTAATCGTTAAAGGAAAGTTCTCAGGATCGCTAACAAATGCAGCTCTGTTATAAAATGTTTTTCTTATTGTATTTACGCTCTCTGATGGTGTGCCTGATTCTTGATTCCACCAATTTGTTTGCCATGCAAATAAAAGCCATAAATTAGGAATCATTGTATCTATGCTGTAATTATCCTCAAATAATTGAAAAGGATAACTTAAATCTCTGTAATCTGATTGGCTTGCTACATCAACCTGATTATTATATTTATTTAGCTGCTTACCTAGTGAGCAAGTGGCTTTTACATCTAATACATAAGGGAAAGCTCTATCTGAGTAGCCATCGAATCCACTTGTAACCCAGCCAAACCACCATAAAAAATATGTAGATGTGCCTGTATCTTTTCTATATATCTTTATATAAAAATTTTCATTTTGTGCTGTAAGTATGCCATGAGCGTTAGATAAATCCGTAGCATCCTCTACCATATACTTAAAGGTTAAAGTACTTGGCATCATGCCGCCTAGTATAGGATCTTTTATTTTTTTATAATCTAATCTAAAGCCAGGTGTACCTGATTTAATTACAGATGATGATGTTACTTCTATTGTTTTATGCCAAATTTCTACTTTATAATCTAGCCCATGATTAGACTTAAATTCATTGAAAAAATGTAATTTTGTTGGCATAATTTATAATTTTTGAGCGCTAGCTCCGTAATCGCTTTCTAATTGGTTATTTATTGCAGCTACTAGATCAGTTCCTTGTACAACAAACTGACCTGTAATATTACCTCCTCCCATATTTCCATTGGGGACTATTGTACCTGATTGACCTGGCACAAACATTTCAGCTCCCGATTCTCCGACCATATAAGGCTGACCAGCTATTACAGAGCCACCACTTGCTTTACCTGTTAATGAGCCTGTAAGCAGCCCCATAAAATCAGTAGCGCCTCCTGCTGCTGTTTGCGCAGCTCCTAAACCTGGAATCATAGAAAATACAGCTGCTAATAATGCTGCTTTAATTATCATGGCAGCTATTTGCTTTGCCAAATCTTCAAATATTTTACCTAAAGACTTCATAAAGTTCTCGCCATTTACTACAGCTGATGCAAAGCTACTAGCTAAATTATCTGTAATGCTTAAAGCAAAACCTTTTGTAGCATCTTTAAGCGCATCAGTTTTCTCTTTTAAAGCTACTAAGCTAGCTCCGTAAGTTGTATCTATAACTTCAGCCTCCTCCTCCATCTCATCAACATCCATCTCTACTAAAGAAAGAGATTGATCGCCTGTAAATGTTGGAGCTGCTACATCGCCACCTACACCTAAACCACTACCTAAACCGAACAAAGATTCTTTTGCTTTTTTTGCTCCGTTACTTATAGCTCTACTAAATGAGCCAAACTCTGTTTTATATTTTTTAGTTTCATCTTTTAATGACTCTAGGCCATCAGATAATTTATCAAATGGGCTAGGTATTTTTTCTCTACCAAAGAAACTCAGTATTTCATTAAAGCCATCTGTAATTAGAGCCAATGGATTAAATTCTATAAAGAATTGTAGCATAGAAATTAGAGCATTTTTCCACCAAGAAACATCTGAGAAACGCTCTTTAAATGCTTCCATGTTATCAACCACATATATAATAGCAGCGGTTAAGGCAGCTAAGCCAAGCACAACAGCGCCCAAAGGAGATAAGAAAAACCCTACAACACTAACCAAAGTACCAAATAAAGCTATTAATGGCCCGATTGATGCCAACACGCCTCCTAGCGTTACAATAGCTATCTTTAAACCACTATCTAAATTCGTCCAAGCTGTAATGCCTTTATTTACCCAATCAATTAATTTATTTAATACAGGTATAAGCATTGCGCCTATCTGTTCCATCAGATCGCCAAATCTATTCTGTAATTGTTTAAGACCTCCTGCTCCAGCTTTGGCTGCTGCCTCAGCTTGTCCTTTAAATTGTCCTTGTAAAGCTATTACAGCGCTATCTAATCGCTCAGTACTACCTACAGCGCCCTCAATTTGTATTCCGTATCTGCTTAATGCATTTGTGCTACTACCTACAGATTTAGCTACTAAATCAGCTGCTGCTGATAAATTCATACCTTTGGCTGTAGCCATGTCCTGAATTAATGGTGTAAGGCGTTTAATAGCTTCTTCCTCTAAGCCCATTGATGCCAGCATTGATTGCGCTGCCATTGTTTCCTCGTCACCAAAAATAGTAACCTTTTGTAATTCTTGTGCCTGTGTAGTTAAGCTTTTAAATGCTGCTTCATTACCTTTTAAGGCAGTCATTAACTTAGCCTCTGCTTTGGCTTGTGTGTCAAATGCTTTTATTGATGCTGCTGCAAATGCAGTAAGAGGAGCTGTAAGGCCCATGGTTAAGGCCTTACCTGTTTTCTTTAATGAGGCTGCTGTTTTTTTAAAGCCTTTAGAGGCTGTTTTCATCTTAGACTGAAAGTCTTGAATATTAGCGCCTAGCTTTATATTTACATTCCTACCCATTTGTTTTTAATTTTTTGCTTCTCTCTTGTAAGTAAGCCAATCTTTCCTTTGTCATCTTTGGCGCTATGTTTGTTTTTTTGTCCCAATGGAATGGCCAAAGTTTCTCAGGCTTCACACCTCTACCTTTCTTTGTGTGTGGTGTTATTAAAGTTGTAGCTAGTAGCCTAAACTTTTCCCAATCATTTCTATCTCTTTGCTTTTCTAACTTCTCAAATCCTCCTAGCTTGTTTTCAAATTCTCTAGGTGTAAAATCATCTAGTTGATCAGGTGTTAGATTAAGCCAACCAAAAGCAATAGACTCTAAATCATCATAAGTATTAGAAGCTTGCCTTTGTTCTATTTTGCCTTTTTTTTTCCTTTGCTCTTTGTAGGCTTTGCTAGGCTATCCTGAAATACTTTTAATACTTTAGTCATCGCCTCATCATCCTCATCCATTAAATCAGCTACATCATCAATAGACAATAAAAAGTCTTTCTTCATTACTCTAGCGCCATCTTTTAGGCCAGCCCATACTAAAGCTAAAGCCTGAGTCATGCTCATGTTATCGCCTAAATTTCCTAAATCGCCTAGTGTTGTGCCTGTGGCATCGCTAAAAGCTCTTAGAGCTGCAAAGCCATATTTTACAGGGTAATCTTGCCCAGCTATAAATACAGGTGTTGCTTTCATTTATTGATATACTTGATTTAATATTTTGTTACCAGCTAAAAATATTTGATATTCTGTTCCTGCCTCAGTTTCGCCTTTTAAATTTAGTGAAACTACATAAGCATTACCATTATATTTTACATTATCATCAGCTGCATTACCATTTTTTACACTAAACTCTAAAGATATTTTAGTTCTATTATCTAAAATACCAAAAGCATCAATAAAATAATTTTTTAAAGGATTGCTTTCGTTTTGATATAAACAATCACAGCTAATAGACCAGCTTCTAACACCTAAAAAAATATCTTTCCACGCTTGACTATCTTTACTCGTTCTATCTACCTCATCAGATTCTATATCTAATGTAAAGTTAGTAGCATAAGCAACATCCACTAAGCCTAAAGGTGTTTTATTTAATTTTAGTACTAAATCAGTTCCATTAAGTGTGCCTGTAGCCATTTATTATGCTGCTGCTGCTTCTGTTAAAGCTCCTGAGCCTGTCAATGTAACGCTAAATGTAGCTTGATCTTCAGTACCACCATTTACAGATAAAGATGTTACATAAGCCTCGCCATGATAATATTTATTACTATCTCCTGAACTTGCTCCTGTAATAGTTAACTCAACAAAAACCTTTTCTCTTTGGTTTGTTCCTCCTAAGTGATCCCAAAAATCAATAAAAGCTGTTTTGCTAGATTCTGCTTCATTTTGATAAAGAGCTTCAGCTGATGCACTCCATGAGCGTAAGCCTCCTATAATTTGTTTCCAGCCTGCGCTGTCTTTGTTTGTTTGATCAATCTCATCCATTGATATTTCTAATGAGCATGATGTAGCAAAAGCTACTACTACCTCATTTGAACTTGAATCGCCTACTTTTAAAAGCAAGTCAGTTCCGTTTACTAATCCTGTAGCCATTTTTTATTTATTTATTTTAGTTTGCAATTTACGTTTTTTTTTTGTTTATAGCAATATACGAGCCTGAAAGCTAAGGCGTTTGCTGTAATATTTTCTAGCTTTATTAAAATCCTCGCTAGCGCTTTCTAAGGTTATCCCATTTAATTTAACACTTGCATAAGTTCCGTTACTAGCTTCCTGCAATGCTTTACTTGAATAGATACTTAATAAAATACTATCGCTGTAATCTTTTGCAATACATTCTAAAGTAAAATCTACGATGTACAATGGAGCTGTTTCTAATCTTGATGTTCTCTTAGTATTAACAGGATTAACAGCATCAAATTCATAAGTAATAGCGACAATAGGATTGCCTTGTTCTTTTAATGGAGCTGGCTGAATCTTACTTGCGCTCATACCTGTAATGTTCATTAAGGTAGAATCGTTTTTGAGTATATCAAAAATAACTTTACCAATTTTTAACCCCTCTGTGTTCATTACTTTAGCTTTTTAAGTTTTTTATCTAGCAACAATAAAATTTCTTTTCTAAGTTTTGATTGTGTTTGTGTCTTATTTTTATTGTAAGCCTTTTCTATATTTTTTTGGGCTTCATATTCCACATCATAAACTTGATCTCCAACCTCTACAAGATGCGCATGATACCCTTTATTGCTTCCATAATATCTTGGCCCGATTAATATAAAAGGCACACCTTTTTTACTTCTTATACCTTTAATGATTCCTATAGACTTCGATAAGTTTTTAGTAACATCATTAATATTACCCCTAATATCATTTATAAAAGGCTTAGCTAGTTTCTTTAATCCTTGCTTAATTACACTATCCTTTAAAGCGTTTTTGCCTAAATCTTTTAAGATTCTATCCAGCTCTTTATCTCCTGTTATTGATGTTGTAGGTGTAATCATTAATCTGTAAATGTGTTAGCTTTTACTATTACATACTGCTGATTGGCATGGCCTTTGTATTGTATGCTAGAAACTTGAAAAGAATCAAAACCTAATTGTATAGTATCAATTCTATCTATCAATTCTGTAACGCTTTCAAATCTAAACATAAATTCTACATTCTTTTGTAGGCTTATTGTTTCTGCTTCTACCTTTTCAGAGCCAGGCAACCATTTTACTTTAGCATATCTAGCATAGCTTACTTGAGATGTATTTTTATAATCTCCGTAATCAGTTTGCTGTGCTTCGCCATTAACAATTATGCTTACCTTATGTCTAAATTCGCCTGGATTCATTACCAAATATAATTCTTATATTGATTAATAATATTTTTATAACCTAAAGGCATCTCATCTACTTTTAAATAACTTACAGGGCTTCTATTATCATAATAATGCTGTATTAACATATACATAGCTATTTTAAGTGTGCGCGTTTCATCACTATTTTCAGGCTCTACACTATATTTTATTTCAATAGCATTTAATCTATCTTTTAAAGTAAATGTATTTATCATCTCTATCTTAGGCATACCCATATAATCTACACGCCTAAAATCTTGGCCCTCTGTTATAGTTGTTAAAGAATCAGATGGATTATAATATTTAAATACAATATTAGTTCCTAGTTTACCTGAATATCTAAGCTGAAAAATGCCATCATTTGGCCATTTATCAAAATACTCTGTAACATCTAAATCTACTACTGATGTATTAGTGTCTTTTAGCACTTGCATACGAGCTATCTTTATAAGCTCAGTAATATAATCATTGTCATCAGATGTATCCACTCTAAGATAATCCTTTGCTTCAGTTAATGTTATAACTTCTGTGCCTGAAAAATCTTCTATTTTTGCTTGCTGTGCCATAGTTTTTTATAAAAAAAGGGGATAGGAATCAACCTACCCCCTTATGAATAAATCAAATTACTATTTACGAATCAGTATCTGTAAATGTTTGTAATGTGCTTGTTGGTCTTGCAGCTTTACCATCTACTAAAGTAGTAACTACCAATCGGCCTAAACCTTTTGATGCGTTTGTATATGGATCAAATAAAACAGATAAACCTCCGAATTGTCCTAAGTGAATATCAGAGAAATCACCAAATAACATATAATCACCAGCTCCAGCTGTACCATTTGCAGCACGCCCTACATTTGAAGAAACATAGTAAGGAATTGTGTTAATTGTTTTTTGGAAATTGTCCATAAATCCAGCTACATAATCAGCGCCAGCTAATGCTTTTGCAGCACCTAAACAAGATGCGTTAAATACATAAGCTAAACGTGAAGCGTTAGGATTAATGTTATTTGCAAGTACAGCAGTTTCTACTCCTAATAAATCAGAAATAGCTATTGCAGTTGTACCTGATGCGTATGAAGTTGCATCTGCAAAGATAGAATTTGGCCCACCAGCTGAAGCATCAGCAGCAGCTAACAAATTTGCTTCCCATTGTGCAGTAATAGCTTGAGCCATGTTACGCTGTAAAGCTGTTTCTACGCCTGGATTCTGTGCCATTAATTCAGCACTCATACCTACAACAGAAATCAATTTGTTAGGCTCTAGTGTTACAGTTGAGAAAGATCCTGACTCAGCTACATTTGCTGAAGCATCTAAGTTCTCACCAATAAATGATGCACTTACAGAAGATACAATAGGGAATTTTCTATCAGCAGTTAAGCCTGAATAGAAATTAGCACCAGCTTGAGCAAGTACAGAATTAGATTGTAGTTGATCAATAAAAGATGCTACTTCTACACCAGCTTGCTCACCTAATGCTGCACGAGTCTGTAGAGCAATAGATGGAACAGCTACACCTCTAAACATTTGGCCAGGAGCTTCCATACGAGCTTCAGTATCCATCTCTTTGATGATACCATCTAATTGACCTGTATAAGCTGCTTTAGCTACTGCACCGAAAGAAAATCTTTTAAGATCTTTATCAGTTTTAGCTACATCTTGTGTCTTGAAAGATACAGGATTGTTATTTTTAGCTAACTCTAAAGAGCGCTCTAGGCGATCAATTCTTGATGCTAAATCATTTACGTTTTTCTCTGTAGTATCAAAAGACTTTTGTTCGTCATCTGTTAAATTACGATCTTCAGCCTCTGCTACATTAATTAGAGCTGTCATCTCATCTAATGATACCTGACGCTCCTCTCTTAGTTGTTTTAGTGTTTTGTTCACTTTTTTAATTTTAATAGTTTAAGTTTACTCTTTCGAGTCTTTACATTGTCCTTATTAATTATTTTATGATGGTCTAAAGATCGGACAGCAGCGCTAGTTTGTGGATAAGCTGGCCTAGTAACTAAGCTAACATCAATTAGCCTTTTTACTTCCTTGACTTCTCTAACAAATCCTTTGCTATCTTCAACCCATTTATCTTTATCTACATAAAACCCAAAGCTCATTTTAGAAATATCACCTCTTTCCATAAGCTCAATAGTGTCTTTTGCAGCTTGTGTGTTTGGCATTCTTATCTCTGATACTAAGCCTCTCTCATCTACAGATAGCTTTAATGTGCCTGAGCTTGTTCTACCAAATACAATATTATTATCATGATTTAATAAAGCCACTACATCATTATCTAGTACCTTATCAAATGCTCGATTATTAATCTTTTCTTTAAACCCTCCTAAATCTTCGCTTAGTTGGTCAAATACGGCAGCATACCCTCTTATGATTGTATCGCCTGACTCTGTTCTTTCTGCTCTTAGCTCAGAACAATCAAATTGTCTAATTTCTAAATCTTTGCTCATATTTATTTATTTTTTTTCGATAAAATACTCCAAACAATAATATACTAGAGCTGGAAAAAATATTATAAAAATAACTAGCAACGCCTCAACAATATTACTCATCGCCTTGCTTTTCGTTTGTTGCTAGCATATTCATTGGAACATAATATTTATCCCCATCTACGCTATCATTCATATTTTCCTTTCTTCTTATTTCGTTTGGGCTAATTGCACCAATAGCAAACAGCTTAGAGTAATACTCAGCTCGCGCTTTACTATCTCCCCTTAATAATGCTGTTGTGTTAAATTCAAAATAAGTAACTCCTTTCTCATTTTCAAATATCAGTTTTTTATTAAATTCCTGTTCAATCTTTTTTAACATCGGA
>JACKZZ010005830.1_pt1 | contig 13314 bp, 10 predicted proteins | sample 8027871 | NCBI WGS metagenome assembly JACKZZ01 (sample SAMN15724774, study PRJNA655200) | protist metagenome | isolation source: fluorescence activated cell sorting (FACS) single amplified genomes of... | place: USA: West Boothbay Harbor, Gulf of Maine | collected 2000-07-19
GATGTCATCGTTTCAGCTTGCTGTAGCATATATTTAAGGTATCACGTCGGCTAGCTCTGGTAGTATAGGTTGTAGATGAAGGAGGTGAACCTTGATCACATGCCAATCATGCATTGGGACATCAGCGAGTCGACGAGTGTCGATCGGGACAGAATTTAAGCGGAAGTAGCATTTGTTGAAAGTCTCATTGGAAAGCCAATTTCTAAGTTGAAGAAGTGTATTCTTGGGAATACCGTACGTGATTTTGTAAGAAGAAGCGCAACCCCGTAAGCTTGTAGATGAAGGGGAGGTTTCAGGTCCAATGCTTCATGGACGTTATCTGCGATAGTGATAGCCAGCAAGGATTTGCGAGGTGTGTTGATTAAGTTGATAAATAAGCCAGACATCTTTGTGCAAGGAGCGCATGAAAAGCCAACTTGAAATTTTTTCGATGACAGCAGAAGCTGTGCTACAGAGGTTGGCAACAGCAGAGCAGATTGAACATAAATCGGGAAAGAACCTGCGCTCTGTGAGAGTTACCCAAAGGGGAATAAAATCCTTGGTTGATTTTGGTGCTGAAGCTTTGGAACGAGAGGTTGATGAATTCCTTTGTTTTTAGGTCGCGATTTGCGATGTGTCAGTTGTTCTGTAACCTTGCGATAAGCGGCTGTCGTGGAGCAGCAGGGAGGATGCCCATGACGGCACACCCAAAGTAACGATATTGAAGACCAAGATTCTTTGTCGCGGCGTGTAGATGCAAGGTCGTTCACGCGACGATCTGAACCTAATGAGAGGAGATAGCCGGTTGGGCGCGTAGGTCGCGTTGTTGGGAAGATTTGTATAGGGGTACAGTTTTATCCAAGATTGCATGGATGTCGGGAGTAGAGCTTTTCACAGAAGAGGTGGGAATATTCCAACTTACCCTTTTTGCGATGACACGACGTGACTTCAAAGCAGAGATCGAGAGTCGCGGAAAATTTTTTAACAGCTGCAGAAGAGTGGTCGTATGCCATTGTTGATGGAGTTTTGTGCTGGTTATATCTCGAAGAGCGTTTGGTGTCACAATCCAAAAAGAAATTGTTGTGCCCGGCGAGTTGAATGTGAGAGAAAATGGGTTTCTACCTGATTCATTTCTGTGATTTGTTTTCCACACGGCAACCTGACTGCCATAAGCTTCGTGAAGGTCGAGATGTAAGATGCTGTCAGATGTGTATCCTTCGCAGGACCCAGTTGAAGTATTGAGTTTGCGCCGGCTAAACTAATGATAGCTTAAACAATTGTACTGCGATTTTGTGAGGTTTCCGAGGTAGAGAATTGATACTTCGACTGTCACCAATTTTTGATATTGGTTTGGAGACGTTTCTTCTTCCGAGAGAGGTAACAAGAGAAGTATGGAAGATCGTGTTGCAGGAGGACTCCAGTGATTTTAAGTTGTTAGACGTCGGTTGCTGTCACCGTGAATTCTCTACCCTCCATGCGATGGATATTTTCTTGAATCGTTGTTTCTGTAGAAGCGTTACTCACCAATGCAACTCTGCGCGTGCTTCCAAGTTTATTATCAATGGTTGGGAAGCTTTCTACATTCGTCTAGCTAAGATCGTCGATTTTTGGGCTGAGTTCCGGAAACTTGTGTGCAATCTGGCATCCTTGATGGCGGGCAGGAGGGCTATCAATTGACCGATGATGGTTCCGAGGTGTTTTGACTTGAGTGTTCCATTCGATTTCGGTGTTCTTTCAAGGTTCGTAATACTCGCTTTCGCACCGATTTCGGCTTTTTCTTGAATAAAGTAATCGCTATTGTTCGTGTGGATATGATGAACCCTAGGTACTCTACTTCTTGGGACGCAAGAAATGATGATTTCGCTACTTTTAGCGGTAGCCCCTAAGATGTGAGGCATTTGTTGGATGTTTCTGAGTTCATTGTTGTCTCGGAAATGTGTTTGGACCACTTTCGTTATTTCGCTAGCTCCTGCTTGGTTTCGTTGAAATGTTGCTAGCAGCTGCTCCTTGCTCAACTCCCTTATAGAGTAGATCATCTTTAACCGCGGTTTTGCGGTTGCGGTTCATGATGGAGCCGTTGTTGTTGTTTGTTATTGCTGTTGTTGTTGTTGCGCTTTTTAACAGTTTGTATTAGTTGAATAGCCGCTGTTGTTATATTGGCGGTTGTTGTTGTTTCGTCGCCAGTTGCCACCGTTATAGTCGCGTCGATTTTGGTTCCGCCCCCGACCTCGCTGGCTTTGGCCGCGACCCCCACTGAAACGGTTGCCTTAGTTGCTGTTGGTATTAAGGGTGCGCCTGATTCTTTGCGACGTGTCCTGGGCGACGTGTAAACCTTTAACCTCGTCGGGAGATAATGCCAGCCCCAGATTGGTGAATTTGGGTTTTGGGTTGTAGGGATGTCTTTATTTTTGATTTTAAGGTCGGTGTTAATGACATGGAATAACGTTTTCGGTCTGCGCAGCGTACGCTAAAGTAGAGCCTGCCAGTTGTTCACGAGTTGTTGTTTGAGAAGATTTATTGCGCCTTTCGACTGTAAAATAAAGGTGCATTCTCCATTTATATGCCATGTCGCTAGCTAACAAGGCAGTGCGACAGACACTGAATGTGATTGAAGTTAAAGAAGAAAATCCCTATCAAAATTGGGCACTTTCATGAATTAAATGTGTTCGCTAAAAATATCTTGATGTTTCAGCTTTGTTTTATATCGCTACCAATGATAACGTAAGATAAAAATGATGATGAGCTGAGGAATAGTGAGCGTAGCGCGATCCACAATAGCTAGACGTACGATTAAATGGTGCGCATATGGTGTGTGAATAAATAACACAAAAATCCTTGGGCAAAGAAAGCCGCAGCTGCCATGCGATGAAAACTCGTCCGCGCGTATCACATACTAAATCTAACGATGCCTAAAACTAGACAGCTTTGCTGTGCCTCGCGCTTGCTTTACTTCGCTTGCCGAAATAATAATAATATAAAAGCTGGTGGCAGCTGCGCTTCTCGTCTAATTTGTAAGTCCCTGTAATATTTATTGCTCTGCATGTAAATCTTTGTAGTTGACAGCGGCGCGTATAAGTCATCGGCGTGGCTGCAAGAATGCGGCGCGCGGTGAAATAAATAATATGCATGTGAGTGTTGATAGCATATATTTCATATATTCATCCGCAACAGCGAGTTTAATATTCGTCTATTTGAGGCAATGTTGTGTGCACAGCTTAATAGGTAACCAACAACTACATTTATACCTTCAATTCTTCTGATACGCACGCTCTACAAATACATACTGGCTGTAATGGACTATACTTCCCATAACGGTTTCCTTCACCGTCATGGACTTTCTAATCACAGCTCTTGTGATGGTTGTTTCTGCCTCAATGGTTCATCGATTATACAATCTTCCTCACACGTTCTTCTCTCGTGCCCTATTTATGCTGGTGAGCGCAAGTCTATGCTTTCTCTATTGAGTCTACTCTTCACCTCGCCAACCCTGCGTCTCTGCTCGATCTTTTGTCCCTAGCTCTGTTACTGCACTTAACTTTGCTGTTGCTGAGGCTTTTTACTCTTTCGTCTCCAACACTATGCATGTCTAGTTTCCTCTGATGCTACCCATCTTCAGTGTCTCTTCTTCTGCCTACTTTCTACTCTACTCTTCTTTCTGTTATACTACATAATTTCTAGCTCTCTTCAAGGTTTCTCTTTCTTTCTTCATGATGCATGCGCATACTGGACTTCTGCATATACAGCATTATTTATTAAATTAACTCTGCGTATTTTATGAGCTTGTATGCTTACTTCCTAGCTTACATTTTTTATATAGCGTCTATACTTTTATTATTTAAGCTTTGTGCTTCCTTGCTGCGTTCTCTTTTTTTTTTTTTAGTAAAAATTCTTTACATACATACGGCTGTTCGCCAATATATACTATGTTAGCACTGCGACTCCTCTATGCATGCTAGTCACTTAGCTTAGATGCTCAGATCTCTCAGCATCTACGCGTCTACTTTCCTGGCTGCACTTTCTGGCTGTTTCTTTTTGCTTAATTAACAAAATATCTGTTATAGCTTGCATGTAAACACAGGTGCAGGAGAAAAGCAGAACATTACGCCCTCGCATTATCGTCATCAGAAGAAATATCATCCCAGTTATCATCATCCATCTGAGCGAGTTTGCTTTGGTATATAGATTTCCCAGTCTTATTTGCTTTTGTTGCAGTATACAACTGTTTCTTCCCCCCTTTTGGCACATCCATGCTTGGATCGTACCTGATAGCACCTTTTTTTGCTAATCTAGTGCATAGCGTTTTTCGGCTAAACGAATCAGTTCCACCAAGCTCTTCAAAGCCTTCGATCCGATCTTCTGTAAAGTTATCTTTTGTCATTATAATTGTTGGAAGAAGAACAATCAGCAACTTTTGAGCGAGATACTCACACTTTTCAGCATTCATCTTTAGAAACCTTGTTTCTAAGTGTCTTTTGGCCAAAGCTTGAAAGTGTTTTTCCAAAATCTCGCAATGGTGGGCACTTAATTTGGTTGTGTTGCGATAGAAAACAGTGATTGTATGCTTGCTTTTTTTTACTTCGTCGAACCATGCCTTTTCATCATGAACTTCAGAATATTTACCTGAACGAACATCAAGGTAGACCACGGTCATCGAATGCCTTCAAATTCGCGCATGGTATAAAAATAGTGAACCATGTCCTTTTTGCTTCCATTCAGCTATTTGAGCTTGCCGTTTTTTCATCTCAACAATCCTTAACGAAACACCAATCTGTTAGATATGAATGTCTCTGTCGTTCATTTCAAAAATTACCTTCGTCGCCTTATCTGTTCAAGGTCAGTCTTTTCAAGACTGTCTAGCGCATTTAGTTCGTGATCGAGAGCATCCTCTTTCTCTGTAAAACATAGCAACGTGTCACACGCATATTGTGTCAAACATGTATCAAAAGCAAGAATCGTAATTTGTACCTTGAACTGCGCGGAGCATATGTCCGGCAATTTTAGCCTTTATGTCATTCAATTGCGATTTTGCAACTAGTTGTGCTGGATTTAAATCTCGAACTTCACAGTTAGGATCGTTTTCCGGCTTTCGCATCGCCATTGTTCAATGATTTGCTGCGTCGTTCTAGACTTACCTCTACAACTAAATAACTAAATGCAGTTCGCCGATTATTTAATAATTACGCGGTAATTTTGGTTACCTGGAATTCGGAAGTGGCCAACATTAGAAAAAACAAAAATCAACGAAGAATTGGATTTGTGTGCAATGGGGAATGTGTTTTCTGCCTGCAACTACTCCCACCGTCCAGCGGTAACAATATCATGAAAGCTTTAAACTTTACAATCATACATCGTCACGTGTTCACATACAAGAAACACTCCACGTGAATGTTTTGTACAACTAGTTCATTTATTTTCCAATTTGTGAATGTTGGCCGGTTGATCTATCCCAGAATACCCTCCGAACTCTATTCACAAGTAAATGTGTATCTGATACATTTAAATAAATACAGGGAAGTGGGAAAAAAAATGAAAAATCTGTGCAGTTTGACGACGAAACTGATGTAAAACATTACTCGGCAATGTTCACGAAACAATTTGAAAACACAGGCTTAAGGTCACATCGTTATCATACACAGGACGATAATGATTCGAAGAGTGCTGTTACAGATTCGGGTTCGAAAAAAACGATGTCAAATAATTCAGATACAAGAAGGAAACTGAGGGACAGCTTGGAAAATAGCGGGAGTGATAGCGAAACAAATGAATACAGTCACATCGAAAGTTTGTGGCGCGAAGCTAACATGTCATCGGTTCGAACGCTACTATATTCTGAAGGCCTGGTCAAAGATAGATATTACCTGGGTCATAAATACTCCAAATGTTTTCTTGGGAATGAAGCCATCAGTAAACTCGTCGAAAAAAAAAAGGCAGACTCTCGTGAAGAAGCTGTTAAAATTCTCCAGGCTCTTTGCTGGGCTGGAAACCTTGCGCATGTAACGCGGGCGCACTTGGTAGAAGATAGATCCCTGTTTTATGAATTTCTTGCAACAGTGAAGGAACTGTCTGTGTGCCCAGGAATTTCTAAACACGCTCTATTTGATATTCGCCCCGCAACATATGCTGAGACTGGGTACGAAACCGTTAGCGGTAGCACTCGTGGTAGTTCACAGCCTGGAGAGTTCGTTTTTTACAGCGAGGACGGCTCCCCTGTGCGTTCAACGAATGCTGATAATGGTTTCATTTTCTGCGACGGAATAGCTAATGTAACTGATGGAAGTGATAGGTGTGGAAATATGAGGATGAATACTATTCGTGCACAAAGTAATGTTCCGCCATTAACATCAGCATTTTAATTAATACAATGTTAGGTTTAAGTTTGTCATTTTTGTGGCTACATCGACTGGGAAATGGGAAAAACTTGAGCTGGATGAGGCTCCTATTGGTGTTCCTGTGGATATAGTAAGGTTGTATATTCAGGTTGAAAACATGACGAACTCTCACTAACTTACTTTGTTTATGTTTGCCTTTGAAATATCAGTTGTAATCACAATGGAATTCTGGTAGTAGACTACACTGACGGTCGCTTAAGAATGGTTCGGGAGGATTTATGCATGCTAAGTGAAACTAATGGCGCCAAAAGTGTGATGAAAAGGCTCGATGAGCATAATACAACCCAGCTACAGACTGTTGCTATACGAAAACATTGTCGGGGTACAAGAACAGCACGGTTTCCCGGCATAATTTCGCTCGTTAAGGTGACACAGGCTTTATCAAGAACTTCACCGATAGAGGGTCAGGATTTTCGTATCCAGCGAGATTCTAAAACCGGGTCGAATACAATACTATGGTTGTCATCAGGTTGCCGAGGTATTTTTAGTGTTACTTATACACCCGATGCACGAACTCGAAGCAGGGGCCGATTCACGTTCTGGTCTGCAAATGTCGGCAGCTTTCAACCCGGACGCACTACAACAAGAACTCAAAATACTCCAGGGTTTCAAGGACTTGCTGCGATTAAAATGGCATGGCCGGGAATGGTAAACTTGTGTTCTCATTGTCCTGTTATGTACAAACTCTGGCATTCTTTTCTGTTATCTTTTGACTTCCAAAGTCTGATACTATCGCAGATAAACCTTAAGAAATGCACTCCCGTGGATGACATAGACTGCACACTACGCGAGGATCATTTTATCACTGCAAGGGCTGTACAGCTTGATATGCCAGCTATAGTAGGGACGCTGAAAGATGAGAAAAACAACTTGCTTCAACCTTATAAACACCGCCGAGATGTATTTTCAGGGTACCATAATGATATGTTTCAAAAATATTGGCGCTGAAAAACGGAAAAAATTGGCGCAGATCGCGACTGCTCTAAAAAAATACCTTTTAATTCAGGACCTCCGCAGTATCCCTTCTCCTTGAAAAAGGGCTAGCAGCCACTCGCTCACACGCAGTGTCGTTAATGTGGCACCTGCAGACGCATGGATGGATATCCCACATTGAAAATTTTCAGCTGTTTCAAGATAAAAACTTTTACTATTGTATCAACTCACGTCTGCAGCCAGGCCTTCTTATTACCGTACATTCAGCGCATAATCTAAGCAGGCTGGGAGGGCTATCGGCAACAGAGCCATACGTCACACTTCGGTAGATTGCTAGATTCCCAAATTAAGCTGCCATTTTAACAAAAAATACTGAACTTGCTTAATTTATTGTAAACTTAGATTTCCAACTGGCGAAGAAAAAAAGTCGCACCCTAAATCGGCTGCAATCTGGAATCAAGTGTTTCGATATCGCCCACTTCCTGGTATGGAGTCTCAACCTATTGTCGTAACCGTTAAAAACTCACAACTGCGGACAGCGCCTTTTTTTGGAGGAGTGTTAGTGAAGCCTGGTGACTTACTATCAAGCCCAGGACCGAGAACATTTATTCTTCAAAATAATGATGGTAGAGGAGGTGAGATCCAGCTATCAGCGTGTTTTGAACACCCCGCAGCCGAAGCCCAGCGGGCTATAGAAGTATGCTTACACGCTAGATACCCAGAGGAGGAAGGTATTATATTGGCAACATATGGACACGGATCACATAAAATAGATGTCACTGACTCATTGGTAACAAAATTGGTGTTCAACGGCAATCTGATGGTTTTGAATAAGGGTCAAAGATGTAGCGAGATATTTGGGATGGACCCTTGTCCTCATAAATCAAAGTCTCTTTCGGTGCAGTATCGCCTGTTTGGAAAACTTCATAAGCTAGAACTTCCTGATGTATTTTGTTCGAGTGCAAGGATACCCATTTCATCAAAATCATGCACAGCAGAACTTGTTTTTAAGTCGCCTACAACGCCAAGTTCCCCGATGGATGACTACAAAACAGAATCACACACAGTTCAACAAAACAAAAAATGTCGAACGCGCCCAAAGTTTTTGCGGTCGCTGTCTGACAAAAGTCTTCAGGTTATTGGACACATTGCAGGCTGGGAAACAAAGCTTAATGAAAACTCGGCATGGGTTGACCGTGGAGAGTTGTGTGGTGGTGTGGATGAAAAAACGAGAGTCATAACAGTTGCGGCTGAGGGTGGGCTGTGCATTCGGAAAGGATGCTTTCTTGGAGTAGGACAGAAATCGTCTTCAAAGTTTGAAAACTGCTACGCTCGACTCGTGTTTAGACGCGTTCTTACAACTGAATCCACCACAGTCATGAAAATTTCAGTAGATCTTTTAATCTATCCTTCACCGGGAGAGTCATTGAGAGACAGATACGTTCTTGCTACCTCTGAAGTAGATTCTGTTTTCGATGGGTCAACAACGAAGCGCATGAGTACAGACAAAAACAACACCCAAGACTCTGATGCAAGGCGTGATGTAAAAGATCTTACCTCTGGAATCGCGACTCAGATAGATGTTAATCTACCCGTGACAGTTTCAGGGCTAGACACAACCGACAATACTCTGTGCAGCTTTCATGTTGATGTCCAGGCACAAAGAATACACTTTCAAGCAAACTCTGCTGCTGAATGTTCGCGATGGTTATTTGCACTGCAAGCCAGTACTGACTTTCTGCTCTCTTCAGAAGAAAAACAGGCTTTGGTACAGGTAACAAAAAAAAAAGCGACCAACCGAAAATTATCATTACCCCCGCCCCCCACCGTTTAAACAGTATTTACTTCGGAAATCGAAGTCATGCTAATGTTTCTTTTTTGCCCTTTTTACTGATTAGTCTGCAATAGACGCAAAATCTCGCGAAGTACATGCAGCAATCCAACTGGAGAAAAAAAGAAAAACCAATATCCTTGAATCTTCAGGACGTAGTGGTGGATTAAATATCAACGTTGAACGCGATTCCGCAGTAGCAGAAACTGCAGTAAACGATGCTGACGCAGATATGCAAGAATCAAGCGACGTATTAGCTAGAGAAAGAGGGATTTCAGAAGGATCAATTCAGGGTGAAGATAGTTTAGAATGCGATGAAAGCATCGCGAAAGTTAACAATACGCTTGTTTCTTCAAACAACAGTTCAAATATTACAGATCAACTTCTTCGAGGTGTTTCAAGCCCTGAATGCAATCGACCCAGTGTGCAGTCGGCATTCCCAACTACAGACACAACATTATATGAAGATGTAGTGACGTCTGGCGTGACTCTAATGCAAGGAAACCTTGAATTTAGATCAAAACCATGTAATTTTTTTATCAAACAGACGCAAATGAGCCTAAGGCTGTTTTCGACCAAAAATGAAGGCGGGAAAATCATTGGACGATGGCTCCTAAACGGTGCCCGCGCAAAAGTGATGCTCCCTAGCGATAAAAACTACAAGCCATTTGCATTCAGCGTCTTACTCTTAGACGACACAAAACTCGTTCTGGTTGCAAAAGATCGCGATGAAAGAGCTAGTTGGGTTGGTGCGTGTGAAGGTAAAACAGTTAAGAACACCCAGGCTTTAAACAAAACGAGAGCAATGGAGCTTGTTGAACAACAGCAAAAACAACTCAGAGCAACAGTACAGCGAATCCAAGAAAAGAAAATCTCGAAATCGAATAATGAGCCACATGAGGGATTGGGTGACGATGTAGTCTCGACATACGACCCGATTCGAAAGAAACTTGAAGGATGGCTCTATAAACGTGGTCGAGTCAATAAGAAGTATAAGAAACGTTGGTTTTGCTGGGACTCTGAGTTTGATCTTTGGCGTTATTACGAGAGCGAAAAAGCCTTCAGGAGCAAAAAGAAACCCAGAGGCAGAATTGAGCTCCAAGGGGCTGTTTGTAGCGTGCTGTCGAACGGAGAAGACCCAAGTGAATTTGGAGTCTGTAATGAAAATCGAATGCTTGTGGTGAAAGCAACTGATGTAAACGAAGCAAAGCGGTGGATGAATGCTATTGACCACAAAATTCAGACTCTGCGTGCTGAATATGACGGTCAACGTCTGCTAGCAGTAGGTCTCAACTTAGCGCAGACTACCGTTAGGGAAGGTGTGCTCAAACTGGGGACGGCTGGCATATTTGGCAATGATAAGTGGGTTGATAATTACTTTTCATTAGCAGACGGTGAATTGGCGTGGTATACTGCTGTCAACATTAATGGTGGGCAAGGAGAGAAAAAAGGAGAGTTCATTGGAAGCATTAGTCTCGACAGCAACACTGTTTTCAAAATGGACAACGAGGAGCTTGATGGAGGGAAAGGTGGTCTTTTTACAATTGTATCAGAAGGTGAGACAAAAAAAGATGATGTGGTGCTACAGCTAATGGCATCATCAAAATCACTTGCATCGGAGTGGTTGTCGGATCTGCAGAGGGAAGCTGAACTGGGACGAAGAGGGGGTGGATGGTGATATAGATAAATTTGAGACAATTATAGGATAATTATAAAGATAAACTCCCATTAGGCCGTGAGCGTAGAGCACGTACATGCATGTACGCGCCGATACTATACGTGCTTGCATATGCGCAACGTAGTAGTACGCGCAGTGTATTTACCCAACGTTTGCCAAATTTCGGCTATTGTCTACAAAATACATATTCCCCAAATATTTGACTGACCACCGCCTCCTTAACGAAGCCAGATCCCGCTCAATAAGCCAAAATGGGGCGAGGAATAGCCGACACCTGCACTGTTTTGGTGATGTTTTTTAGGAACATTTGTGTAGCATTTCAAAATATCAATATCAAAGCAGCAAATTCCAGCGTGCTAGGCAAGTGTAAAAAAAGACAGCCTGTCTTTTTTTAGTGTTTATTTATTTGCGCCGGCCTCAAGCTTAGAGCGAGACCTAAAAACTAATTTCTAAGAACAAGGACAAAATCCGCCAGTTCCACCATTAACTGAGTTGAAACCTCATCCATTTTTTCCACCCAATTATCCCTTTTTGTTTCCCTTGGCTCTGAAGGTCTATCAACATGTTACAGCCCTGCAGTGCACGCCACGTCCGCGAGGATACGACCCTATGGCGTATGCTGCGCCTGCAAGAAGCAGAAGTTCCACACCAAATCATTCATTCATTCATTCCACGCATTCCGTTAGCAGAGTGAGAGAGATGGAGCAATTCAACGATCATTTTCCACCCACATCTAAGCCACGACAATCATTCCCTATTCATTCGTTAATCATTAATTCTATCAGGTTCTATCGGAGAGATATGGCGCCTTTATTCCCATTTGTCGTGACTTCGAGTCAACCAAAAAAAGACCACCCAAATCCTTCTGACATGCATTCCACCTGCACCAGAATTGCAAGAGCAGATACAACACTTGATCTCAGCCAAAGGACCAAGTTTCTTTGAGCTCTAAGCCACGGCATTTTTTGTGTCTCTCCGTTGGGCTCCACCGTGAGGCTACGGCGCCATTCTTCACTGCATGCCGTGGCTCATTCTGGCTTATCATTTCGAAAAAGAAATAAATGAAAATAGCAAATACCAGTATGATATGCAAGTGTTTACGCTGCGACATTGTTGTAAAATAGGATATTGCTGTATTTTTGGGGTTTAATAAATACCTATTGATGTAACGAGCTCAGTTTGGGATGGCACTAGTGCAACACCCTCATATCATCATTATAATGAATGGAGTTAAGGATCATTATAGTCTTGGATGTGACGGATTCAGTTTGTGGTTCAACTTAACCATTATAGCTCTTGGAACGGCAAAAGACAGATACATATCGGCAGGTGGCCTTGAAAGTAGGATCGTATGCGCATACGTGGACTTAACATTGGTTGTGATGACATATGACATCAGAATCGACATTTACTTGAGGTCTGGATCTTGAATAATTGAATAAACTTCTCTCTGTTGAGTCGAGATTATAGCTCAGTATGATGTCGGAAGGAAATTACCAAAGAGGATACAAGCCTGTCTGCAACTCTCTTCGGAAACCACCATCGTTTGCAAGAAAGAAAATTACAGTTTGAGGAATCAGCGGCCGACGCCAAGGATGGGAAGACCATCACGAGGCGAGTAGAGGTCATTTTGACAGCACGCACGTTTGAACTTTAGCCGTAAGTGGATTTTGACTACTGCAATATCACTGGGGGGTCTGGGGGTCAGGGGAAATCATGAGTCCCTGAAGACACTATACCCACATGAACTATATAGTAAAACGTTTGTTGTTGAGAAGAGCACAGGGTACTCTGAATCATGCCTTTTTTTTTATGAAGTTGTTTTATTAGACTGAGCAGTGCGCCATGTCGCGACACTCTTAGATAAGAAATTACTACACTAGGCGATTGAGGGGGAGGGTCTTCGTAATAATATGGGATTCGAGAAGTTGCGGCATCGTCGTCCTACGCAGAGAAAAAAAACAAAAAAACTAACTTACGAACTTACGAGAAAAAAAGCAGCAAGCCCAAACAACAGCAGCAGCAGCAACAGAGCAGCAGCAGCAGCAGCAGCCAGTGATGTGCACTTGACCAGAGGATGAGGGTGACCAGAATCGGACGTGTATTCTTAAGCACAAAGCACGTTCTACGAAGGACATCAGCAATTACTGCAGGATACAGGCACGATATGAACACCAATCAAAAGGACGACGTCGAAATAGAAATGCCCCCAGCCCACGCGGTGGAAGTCTCGGGTGCAGTCGGGAAGCTGTCCAAAGCGAATGGGGTATATGCTGCGGCGTGTGAATGGGAAGGCCGCATGGCATACTTTAACACCGAGGATGAAGAGTTGTGCTTAAAATGGTACCCTGATAAGAGCGCTTGGGTTTTAATGTTTCCTCATGGACCCCAGTTTGCAGCTGGAGGCAAAGCAGTCGACCCGGGCATGGTAAATGCCGGCTGTTGGATGGTGCTAGGTGAAGATGGGAAGTGGGGAATAGACGCCAAGCTCAAAGTAACTGAAG
>JACKZZ010012784.1_pt1 | contig 13312 bp, 11 predicted proteins | sample 8027871 | NCBI WGS metagenome assembly JACKZZ01 (sample SAMN15724774, study PRJNA655200) | protist metagenome | isolation source: fluorescence activated cell sorting (FACS) single amplified genomes of... | place: USA: West Boothbay Harbor, Gulf of Maine | collected 2000-07-19
GTCTTAGCTCGAATTGACGATGCAGATGATGTTCATAGTTAGAACATGCGCTCAAGTTTTTCCATTCCGTCGAGCGGGGCATCATGTTCACACAACCGTTGACTTTCGATTTCTCGCGCAAAATATTCGTGATGCGCGATTTTATTTTACTGGGTTCTCGTATGGATACAAAGCACCTCTCTGGAGAATGTCCCACATAACGAGACCGTTGGAGGAGGTAGATACTATTCTTTATTAGCTTATATATTCAGTTATATACCGCGTCTTATCGTATAGTATCTAATAGACTCTCCCCCTGGTCCCTGGATCGAATTGTCGGACTCTAGAGAGTATGGTAACGTACTCAGATCTGAGTCCAGGATGATCTGATGTGAATTCGCACAAGTTTGACTTTTGTTTATAGCATATGTGACATTCCCAAAACTATAGTTGTTTGTTACAATTAAACGGTAACTTTGACATCACCCAGATGTCTTTCTCGAACGTGCATCGTACAGAGTCCTTCACGTCGGCTGAGTTTTTTACAATTGTCCACTTGGCACGTTCGTCCTTTTCGATGGAGAAAGATGAGACGGAGACTGGATTCGGTGGACTGGATGGATTCAAGGGATAAAGAGGTCGGGAGGCTCAGGGCCGCGCCTGGAAACATCCGTCGTTGTTCGCGTTCGATGTACTGCATGAGCTGGTACGCGAGAAAGACCGCGAGGGCGAAAATCAAGCCGACTTTGATCAGGCCACGCATCGATGATCGAATTTGGCTTGAGATACAACTGATGGATTAATTTTTAATTTTGAGATCGAACATGAATCGAATCATAATCGTTGAAAAAAAACTCCATCGCATAAATTTCGAAACACGTGTTTCGTTTCATATTCATAATTTTCATATTTTTAGATAGACAGGGAAGACAGAAGGGCGAATGTACACTTGCTACCTGATTTTCAATTAACTGTCTATGCAACAGTTTCAGTTATTGTACACATCGAAATAGATTGTAATTTCATCGACGATGGACGAAAGAGAAACACAAGAACCAGCTAAAACCACGAAAGGAAAAAAGTCATGGAAAGCGGTTAATGTCAAGATGCTTAATCTATCCAGTGCCATGACTTCACTTCGAAAAGGTGCCTCGACGGCCAAACAGCAGCTCGAAAAACAAACGACTAAAAGGTACGAATAATCACATCATATCCGATCGCGTCCTGCTGAAACTCGAGTATTGACGAATTTATTTTTTGATTATAGAATGCAGCCTATGTTAGGAACACTCAAAGATTCTGCGACATCCAGTACGTATCTTCATGCTGAATGAATATTTATTTGTCCAAACAACTCACGCCGTTGCTCACGTCGTAGCCTTCGAAACACTGCAGCAGCATGCGTCCGTTGCAACGGGAAAGAAGGCACACATGTTTGCATCCCAGTCTAATTTTGAATTGAGCATCAACGTGCTTTCGCCTGCACTGAGAGTGCACGAAGGTCTGGTCTTACTGGAGAAATATCGCACGATGAACGTCCTGCCCTACCCACTACGGCAAGGTTCCTGTACCTCAACCGACATGTGTTTCTTAAACCGATCGATCTTTTGCCGCATCTTGCTCTACTTTGGAGATATTCAGGCCCTGAGTGCTTTTGCTCAGCTCAATATCCCGCTGCGACGGATGGTCCATGAAGAACAGCCGATGTGGAAACACACGATTCGATACGTCGGTTGTGATCTCCAGCTTCCGATCACGAGCTCATCTTCGGCCGCGGCTATACTGCGGCAACTCGATTCGAATCTCAGAGCTAGTAGTTGGCTTCACTTTTGCTCGGCCAATCGAGTACAACACGAGTCTCCCCAGTCCTTTCAAGACTATGTGGTATTAGGCCAAGCCCAAGGCAAGACTTGCAAGAGTATTGATACTGATATTCATCGTACTTTGGGTCAAAGTCGATCGATATTACATTCGAATCATCGGCTCGAGAATTCAGAGACCAATCGTGCGATGCTCTCGGCGATCTTAACAGGTATTCAGATTCATGTATTCATGTATTCAGATATTCAGATATTCATATTCATCGATATTTATAACAGCCATGGCCGGCCGTTTTCCAGAAGTCGGCTACTGTCAAGGTATGGATCACATCGCTGCGTACTTGCTTCGACACTTGTTGCATATGGAAGATACCTTTTGGATGTTTGTCTCGCTTTTTGAACATTATGGGATCAAGGGCATGTTTGGACCGGATTTGGCCCAGACGGAGCAAGGGTGTTATCAATTTCGCCGATGCTTTGAAGCCTTGGCTCCGAGACTCTATCGCAAGTGCCTCGGTGCGAATTTCATCGTCGAGATGTTTTTCATCGGATGGTTCCAAACGCTCTTTGTCTACCTCGACGTGTTGCCCACGGAAACACTGGATCGGATTTGGGATATTTTTATTTTCGAACGCAGTTGGAAAATCATGTTTCGTGTGGCACTTGCGCTAGTACAGATCATCGAGACGAAAGCCTTGGCGCTATTAACGGACGGGCGTGGCGTCGAGGGTGTTCATGTGCACTTTACGTCTTTTCCAGATCACCTCGAGGAACTCGCGCCAGATCGATTGATTCCACGCGCGTTGCGGATAAAACTCACGAACGCTACATTGAGGAATCTGAAGTTGGAGTTTATGAATCGACGATGATGATAAGTGAAACGTGTGGACACATATTCTGGCGAGAAGGAATTTCCCTATGGTACGTACGGGGGGTTCGATGAAGTTGTCAAGTTAACTTTTCTCCGGATGTTCGTCATTTTGATGCTCCGATTGTTCGCTCAAGCTAAAGTCGAGGACCGACTCGGTGTGTATTGAACTGAACCTCTTTGGCTCTGACGTCCGACAATGCGCACCTCATCGTCAATCGATCAAACCTGCGCGTCGTGGTGCGTCCTTTGGCTTGTGCCCTGCGCATCAATCCCCCGCTCGAGGTCGAATGTGTCTTTCAAAAAGTATCGTGTGGCCGAAGAAGGGGCACGTGATCACCCAGTAGTGCCTTTGACGGCCAACTCGCGCTAAGGTCGAACAAACAGTGTCTGTGTCAAACTGAATGAAATGGCCATGGTACGTGTGGAGATGAGGGCACTTGTGTCTGTGAAGAGGGTTATACCGGAAAACAGTGTGACACATCTGAGCATCGATTTTCATTTATTTCCTGTACTTCATATGTTTCTTTTCATACGACGACGAATAGTGTGAATTGGAGGCATGCCAAGAAGGAATTAGTGTCTGTTCTGTTTGTCGAGGACAGTCGTGTGAAAAATGCACTGATAAATTCTATCTCGAGTGCTCCAAAAGTGACCCGTTGATCATGATCCAATGGAGCATCGTGGCATTCATCATGGTGCTGTATTACCTCGATATGTTGTACTAGTTGCCCAAAAATTATTAGTTGTTCTGTGTCGTTTCACTATATTGTTTGTCGAGTAGAGTCATTAAAGTTTTGGTCATAACATCAGCGATGGTATCATACAAATATGTATTTTGCTCTGTCGTTCATAAAAACACTTCCAGGAGTCAATCAGACGGTTCGGGTATAATGACGAGGAACGGGATGATTTTCGTCTCTTCCCTCCTTTGCTAGAACTGAGATTTAGTCAATGACTAAACAGCTGGATATTGGCACTTTTAAAAAAACAATACAAGTTGATTACCAATATGATGTCGGTCGCTTGAGGTATCTTTCTCAAAATTTCTATGAGTAAAATAGACCAGGTATTCGCCTGTTCATTAATGTATACTTTGGAATTAAATTACCTTACAGGCCATCCACAATCCATCGCAGTAGCAGCAACATGGTCATCATTACCATACACTCAGGGGCGGCGGTGCGAGGGTAGCGGAGGGTGCGGCCGCTACCCCCTGAATTTTGGCGAAAAAATTAAAACTTATTTTAACCTCAAATAGAACTGGCTGAGTATCACCCGAATTTCCTTTATCTCACACACTGCTTGATCCATGACAATATGCATTTGAATTTAATCCAATGGAAAGATCTTCGTATATAAGATGATAATTATCAGCCAATGGGATTCCTGCATTCGGATTGGCTTGGGTAAATCACTGGAGTTGAGGCCAGCGGTGGACCGCGCGGTTCTCTGGCCTTTTGTATGCCGCCCAAACTCAAATGCCTGGCGCTGAAATCTCGACGGAATTCGTACAATAATTCTGCGACTATATTCCATTCTTCTCTTTTCTTGCCGTATTCGAAGTCAACTCTACCATGGGCAAATCCAATCCAACGACCGCAGTCATGCCGAACGTCGACACGTCCCTAAAACCTTCCAAAATAAAATCTCGGTCCACGAAATCAAAATCCATGCATTCGAATGCGTCGAAAGAAACGTCCCCTGTGGCACCCACGACGAACGTTCATGCTCCGACGCAGGATTTCATGCAACAACACCCGATCTTGATTCTTTTGAATAAAAAAGTTCGTGCGGCACGTAAAAAGGTGGACAAAATTCGAGCGTTGGAAGACGCGATTGCCTCTGGCAAGCTCGTGAATGAACAACAGCGTGAAGTACTGAGCCATAAATATACATCGGAAAAGCTCCTTAGTGAATTCGAAAGCATTCATGCCCAGTGTCAGGAATATCTGAAACAGGACCAAGCTGCGAATCATGTATCTGCATCGAGTGATGCATCCATGACGTCCACGAACTCGGAAAAAGACACGAGCGGTAGTAGTAGTAGTAGTAGTGGTAGTGGCAGTAGTATGGAACCTCCTGTGGTAGGAAAAGAAAACCCCGTTGTGGTGGAGGAAGGGCTTGTGATGGAATGTAAAGAAACGATGACCGAAACGATGGCGAAAACGATGGCGAAAACAGAAATCATCGGAGTTCCGGATCCTATGGACGCCGTGCAGCAGATTCTCGAGGTCATTCATGTCGTGACGTTGCATCAGGCACTGGAAAATCCCGTCCCGAGTCCACTTGATTTTTTCATGAAAACGCTGTGTGGAAAGTCACGACCGCCGGCGGAAATTTCCTTTGATGAAAATCTCATGGAAAGTCTCGAGGAAGCGAAGCGGTATTTAGGTGCGAGTGAAAAAGTAGTGGCTTGTGAGATGACGTATGCACAACTTCGTGAGACGATTCGAATTCTGGTGTGTCCACCGCCGCGTCCCGAAGCCGTCGTCGTGGCCTCATCACCGGTGGTCCAGAGTCCACAATTTAATTTTTTCACGGAATCTCAATTGATCGAAGACGATATTGTGAAAGACGTTGCCACCGGACCCGAAGTGGACGCTGAAATGTCCGACCCATTGGAACCTGCCCAAGCACCTGTCGCCGCGACGTCGTCTTTGCGAAAATCTTCTTCGCGTGGAAAGCAGTATCGTCCGGTCTCAAAGGACAACCCTCCGTCCCAGACGAAACCGAACCCTACTCCAGCGGGGAAGCCCCATCATCATCATTCGAAAGACACGAGTGCCACTAATAATAATCCCAGCAACAAACAACATCGACGTCCTCGTTCTGCACGACAAACGTCAAATAACTCTCGATCGTCCGGCGGTGGAAAACAGCATTCTACGATGAAAAATTCTGCCCCGTCGACCTCATCCTAATGCATTCTCGCAATCCTACAAGAACAAGAAGATTTCTATTCACGGTGTAGTGTTAGAGTAGTGTAGTGATCTCTAGTAAGTATTCTATGACATCTTTATAATGAGTTTGTGTGTCACACGTTCGTCCAATACGCATACCGGAGAGAATTCTCCATGGAGAGCAGGTGGTCAGGGTACTAGTACATTGTTTTCAGGACGTGAACTTGAAATTGGACCGACAGATAAAAGATCTCAAATAATGTTCACTTGAAAATTGTATCGACGGAGTCCATTCAATAATGTCTCTTAGAATTTACACCGATCGATCAAAGGTCATAAAGGACCTTTTAGGTCGGTCCAAACCACCGAAATGGCGAATTCCCAATCTGATTCCCATGGACTTGTGCCTGGCCCTGCGACGTTGGCTCCCGGTATGGATCATGTGGACCTTAATCGTGATGTTGTATCTGGTCTATGTTTTCGTCATTCAGCCACGAGCACTGGTGAATGCTATTTTTCAACTCCATTTTCTATTCCTCGTCGTGAGCTATCTCCGCGTGATCTTCACCTCGCCTGGCTATGCCATTCCAGGACTGGTGGACGAGGACGAATGTGATCCTGCTTCGCCTGAACATCGATGGTGTGATCTATGTGACCTTCCCAAAGTCGAAGGAATTCATCATTGCTCCCACTGTGGGCACTGCATTCAGTTTATGGATCATCACTGCGTCTTCATAAACAACTGCGTCGGTCTGAGGAATCACAAGTATTTCCTCTTGACGTTATGGTATGCCACATTGACTTGTGGCCAAATGGTCATCGGGAGTACCACGAGGTTATGGACGAAGGATGGAGCATCATCATCGGAGGAATATTCTCCGTGGCGAGAGGGTCTATCTCGTGCGATGTGGGTCCTCGCGCTAGTCTTGGGACTGGTCGTAGGCCTGTTCCTCAGTTTTCACCTGTATTTAATTCGACACAATATCACGACGCTCGATTTCATCGCTTCGCGCGAGGGCCGGCCGTCTCCTCACCCGCATCTCCGGCGCATCTGTGGAGAGACGCCCTACATCGGACTCTGGCTCGTGCCGTGTATCGCACCCACGACATCCTCATATACGTCCGTCGACCAAGAGGACGTTCAACAGAACAAGTCTATACCATTTAAAAATGCTCAAACGTAAACATCAAATAGCAGCACGCGCTATTTCTTGTCCTTTTTCTTCTTCTTCTTACTCGCCAACACCTGTTCTTGGACGACCAGACGTTCATACGTCGTACCCAACTCAATCGCCATATCATACACATCTTCGCCCTTGCGATTGAATGTCTTGGCATTATCCACCACGAGATACAAATCTCGACGAAAGGCCTCGAGCGTCGAGTACAACCCCCTTTCGGCATTCAAGTACATCGTCGACAAGTCCATGGGCGTGGTGATAAATTCAAAATAGTTCGGCACGCCCAACGAGGCACAATTCTCTCGCGTAATGCGCTGCAAGAACGGGCTTGAGGCCTGGCCTTGAACTTGCCATTTCTCAAACGTCAAGCCACGCAGCGTCCGAGCGAGACGCAAGAGCCGATGCCGCAGCGGGTCTTCCTGTTTTCGTTTTTTGTCTTTCTTGGCTCGGGCGTCCTCGTGTGTCGTGATCACCGTCACGCGTGGGAGGGATGTGGCAGGGGCCAGCGCAAAGGCCGCACGAAGCGTGTCTTCGGTAAATGTCTGAATCGGACGCTCGAAGGGCACGCCCGTAAGTAGATCACGTAGAGTGGATGGCGTACCACTTGCGCGTGCATTTACGGGCATGCGAAGATCGGGAATCAAGTGGGTATAGTTCTTCGGTAAAGAACTCGCGCTCATTTGATCATACTGTTCTTGGAGATGATACTGTTCTAATAAAGTCTTCCCGGACGAGTCCCACGTACTTTCGAGATCTAGGTTATAGAGGTAAGCGAATGGAATCACACGATGATCAACGGAGATGAAATAGTGTCGGTCTTACTTTTTTTCTTTCCATCATCTATTAAATAAAATGGAGAGGTCGTGAGACGCTCTTGTTTCAGAACTTCGTCGGCCATGACCGTGACGTCGAGTTGGATCGACGAAACGATTTATGGTGAACCCAACGTGGTCGAAGAAGCTTAGTCGAGAAGCACTCGATCGAATCAGAACGATCCGACGAAGATCATGCCGTTCGTCGTCGTGGCCCAAGCAAGAAGCGCGCGTAAAGCAGGAAGACATTCGTGGCGCGTTATCCACGTTATATATATATTGAGCGTATTTATTAAAGTTTCCTACCTAGCGGTATTTCCTTTTCTTTGCCGCGAGATTTTGCTGGTGAAGCTTGCCTTTGCAATGATCTTCATATTGAACGAGACTATTGAACTGTTTACGGCATTGCGGGCAATTTAATTTCTTCATGGTTTGATCTGAAATCTTCGCATGTTCTTTTGATTGCCGATGCGCTTCAAATTCAGCCATGGATTTACCTTGAAAACCGCATGGCCGGCAGCAATAGGGGAGCTTTTTCAAGGTAGGGGGAAGAAATAATGACGTCTCGTGTGAAGGCTTCTCTTCGGACTCGGAATCGGACGAAGTCGAGTCATCATCTTGTTCTAATTCTTTCTCGAGGGCTTTGATTTGATCTTCGACGGATACTTGACCACAATTTTTCATTTGCAGTTTCTCAACGTAATTCGTCACTGACGTATGCATTTTTTTCGCAATCAACTCTGTCATGGTGAATTTGATTGACGAAACTAATTGCAAATGCACCAATTGAATTGCAAAATGACTCCGTTCGCACTATTGCACCAATCGATTTTGGGCCAATGAAATGAAGTTATTATCGAATTCTCAAATCTGATTGGGAGACATTAATCTGTTGCGGTGATCGAAGCCAAAGCTTTCTATAGGAAGCGCACAATGGATGAGTTAATCCATTGTGCGCTTTTGAGCTTATAGAACCATGTCGAATGTGGTCCAGACCTGAACCTTGTCGTGTCTCAGGACTTTTGTTTTTTGTTTCTTTTGAAACAGAAAGGTAAAGATTTTAGCAAATTGGATCAATGCTGGAAGTTCGTATTGTGTTATACATGATAAGCTGCTTTACAGATATGAAAGCGGGAAGAGGTGTGGATTCACATCAAATGACAAGTTTGTGGATTTTTTGTGCGAGGTCTGCATCCTGATCGTCTAATTCGTCCAATACAGAAGAGTCATTTAGAATGGCTTGAATCTTTGCGAGCTTTTTCAAGTTGGCATTCCGCTCTTTCATCAGACCTAACTGCATCAAACGTGAATGATTTTCTCTCAATTCAATCATGCGGTGCAATTCTACAAGCTTTTTCAGCTCGACTATGTCGTTGTTTGGATGACTAGCGAAAGCCTCGTCGGTGGCCAACTGGGCCACGTCGTTCCATAATTGCTCTCGAGATTTCAGTATAGAGCTCAAGGTTTCTCTCGGCATGAGCAATGGCTCATGTGCTCTAGGGGTGTTGATTGGTCCGATCGTGTTCTGGTTACTCCTTTTCAAAGCGCTCTTGCTCGATGCTAGAGTAGTATGTTTTGATTAACTTCTACAATTCAGGTCGATCATTCTACGATGATACCAACCCATGGATCGTTCAATTTCATCATCATCTAACAACGACATTGATGGATGATATTCCATGATTAAAAGTTCTTCTTGCGTTTAGCTGTTGTATTATAGAAGCCCAAAAAGTATCTTTGGATTTGAAGAAAGTATCGAAGCAGTTTCGTTAGGATTGTCCATACTGGCAGATGTATTGGCACACATCCATTTGACGTGACTTGCTATGGACACTTCAATATTTAATCGCGTAAGAGGATGAAAAAGACAGTTGCAATAAATCGTAGCTTTAGAATCCTCCTTTTCTTTCTCCAGCACTTAATCACGTATTTCAGTCAAGAGAAAAAGAAGTTTCATGAATCAATGCGGTGTAATTAGTCCGTTGTTCAGTGTGCGATGCGTATTATTCATTGATTGAAAGGTCTTGTCGACCGATGGATTGATCGATTTCGTATTCTGGATCTAGGCTCATGAAATATGTCACGACAGCTAAATGTCCATTTGATGCCGCTTCTCGAATGGTCTCATTATCCTGGGCAGCTCATCCACTTCTTCGATTAAATATTTCACGACAGCGAAGTGTGATGCCAAACGACAATGACTCACGTTTCAATTTCTCAACATTTCTCAGTCGACTGGGCCGAGACTCGTCAATTGTCCAAAATCAGAATTGACGCAAAAGTTCAAAATTCCCCCCGTGGACGAACCATGTCGATCCCCGACTCGGCTGTCATGCTCTCGAATACACCACCCCCTGCGGGTATCCGCCACACCTTGAACGAGTCCCAGCCGTCCTTTCATCGCGTGCCATTCGTTCAAATCAATGATCGTATAGAAAAAGGCACACGATGTCGTAAACGTTTTCGCAAGTACATCGAAACTTCGGCGACGATTGAACGTGATATGGCCCAGAGTATGAAGGCCGATACGAATCTCATGATGATTCTGAATGAGCTCGATGCGATTCCGAAGTCCAGTGTCGAAGCAACCTTTCGCAGGCTTCAGGAATATACCGTCTCGATGGCCCACGCACGCCTCGAGGCGAGCAAGATTCTGCTGGACTCCGTCTCTTCCTTTGAACACTGGAGTCGTGTGAAAAAATGGAATCACTCGGTCTATACCCTCGTGCAAAAGGCCGTGGGCGAGGTGAAGACCCTTGAGAAAAAAATGGATAAATCCGTATTGAGACACGCGCGGGCGCGGGAAGAGTTAGGGCATTGGAAATCCGTATGTGAAATAGCCACCGCGACACTCGAGACGAATGCCTTGAATCCAGAATATCAAAAATCCCATCAGATGACTGAGGCACGGGTCGTTCAGGCACTGGAAGAAGAAAAGGCCGCAGCCAGTGAGTATCTAGACTCAAAGATCGCGTTAATCCAGGGCCTAGGTAATTCTCTTGAGATCGTTCGTGATATATATTCAGATATGGATATTCAAATATTGATATTCAAATATCGAAACGTAGGTCGAAGAGATGAGCTGGTGGAACAAATTTCGGGCATTTCACAACAACTGGAGGAAGATCGATTGGATGCGATCATTGATGTTTTGAATCAATGGATCAAGACGAAGCAACGCGTCCTTGAAACTGAACGTGAGGCCTTGGCTCAAGTGGAACTATCCATTGGACGACTAAGTCGACAAGAAACGTTGCAGCAATTCATTTCGGACCAGCATCATCCGAAATTAGTGCATAAACATACCAAGGCCTTACATCTTCTCGAGTGGCATTTTGAGCTACATCAAGAGTCGCCTGATCCACTTTCGAGTGTATCCCAGCAGAAGAAGAAATCCGACGAGACCACTCCGAGTTTGAACCCCATGTTCCAACAATCGAAGAACAACCATGATCCATCCTGCCAGTCGTACATTACCAAAGATATTCGGGCGAATGATATTGAAGTCATGAAGAATTTCATCGCCAGCTGTTTTTGTACCCCTGAAAAAAGTCATATTGTCAAAGATATTTTGGCCAAGAACATGTATAAGTATCGCACTCGATTTATCCCGATTTCATCCTCCTTACCCAAGACCTCGTCGATCTATGAACATGCGTCCGTTCGTCTGATCCTGATCTCGTGTCTCCAGACGCAACGTGGTCGTTCCCAAGAATTATCTTGTCCTGGATATGATACTCTGGGCATGGTCTTGGAATGTGTTTTGGGTGCATGTGCCGAACTGCAAGATATCAAAGTAGCCAAGAGTGTCATGAATATGATGCAAACCTTTTATGTGACCAAGAAAACCAGTGTGGTGTATTTAACCGAGCGGCTCAAGAGACATGACTTGTGGAAGAACTTGTGGTTCTGGAGGGACGCGCTGTTGCTCGGAATGGACGAAGAAATGTCAAAATGTCCACCAGCTCAACCTTGGTATCACCTGCCTTCAGCCGAGAGGCTCGAGGAAATACGAAAGGTTCATAATATCATCTATGGACAGATCGGGACGTTGATGTATAATATGTCGAGCATTGGAATCCCACGAGTGAACATTGAGCAATTCGTACAGCACGTGGCGCAGAGTTTTGAACTTCCTGAACATCAAATTCACCAGTTGCAGAAACAACACCATGGCCCCTCGAACCAACAAGCGTCAGAACCTCCTCTAGCTTGGTCCTGTGCCCACATGAGTATCATGCCCTCGGGTGGGTCAACTTTTTCCAATCCACAAAATGTATCGAAAACGACCAAGACGTTGAAAAACATTGCGTCCTACTTGAATCCATTTTCATCGTTATCGTCTCAGCCGTTGACGAGTGCCATGGTCTCGGAGGAAACCTCGGAAAGCCAAGTCAGTCTCTCGACACGACCTTCCCCATCCTCCAACACCAGATCTGGAAAATCCAATACTTCTCCTGGGCCCCCATCGCTCACTACGAGTATTCTTCACAATACTGCTGAAGAAGTCACACGTGCATGGGATAATTTATTCGGCGTAGAAGAAAAGATCAGTGCATCATCAGTAGCTGCACCTCCACCTCCTGATATCGGGAATACGAGTCAGAGAAGGCGAAAAGGTTCACCTGATCCTTCATTACAATTCGATACTGGTATGGGTAGCAATACGAATACGACGAGGACGTGGAAGAAAAAAAGGACCAAGACAAGTGCAACACCGGAAAAGATGTCAAAATCCTCCACTCGATCGTCATCGTCGTCCGGAGATCGGAAACAAAGGGACCCAGAATCCTCCGCGAAAACAACCATCGTCCCACCTGTGAGGATACCAGATGAAACCGAGGACGAAACCCAGCAGTCGAATCGAGCCGCGGCACATTCCATTGCCCAAGAATTTCATCATCGACACCACACTCGAAAATCTCATTCTGCGACGAATATCGGGGAGGATCGTCAGAAACGCACAAACTCAAGCGTTCGATCGAAATCCACTAAGTCAATGATGATGCTCGTTGGGACGGATGAAATGATGTCCACAGCACCACAGCCCGTCGTTACTAAAAACGACTCATCCCAGGCACTAGATTTTCCTCAAGGTGTTGCGGCGATTCGTGCTCGATTTGAAAAACAACACCTGTGATTTGAAATCTTTCGTCAGACTCTCGATCTCATGCGCGATGATCAAAACACAATTACAGTTATTCATACGAGCCGGCCTGGCCTTGAGAAAGTGAAAATCATCATGTTTGTGTTTTATATATTCATTCATCATGGCTAATATCCTTCTCAATATCATCCTCCATCGGCTCTCCATCCAAATCATCCACAATATCTACCTCAATATCATCACCATCTTGCCGTTGGATCTTCAGTGGATGGGCTGCTGGTGTCTGTGATGTTACCGTTGCCTCATCCAATGGTGCCCCTGGAGCACACGACGGCTCTTCGTCGACTTTCGCGACTGTATCATTCATACGAATGCACGCACTCAGTCCTAACTCGCGCAACTGATCTTCGAATAAACTCACTTGGGCCTGGAGCTCGACGAGATTTTCACTCTGCTCTTGGACTCGCGTGGGCACGAAGGTCTCGATGAGATACACGTAGCAGTGAAGAATGGACACGATCATACTATTGTACGCTCGATCATCGTCATCATCATGGCACATTCGTAATCCCGATTGGCGGCACATGCGTTCGACGAGTGTCGGTGACGACGTGTCATCGACTTCTCGTAAGAGTTTCGCCA
>JACKZZ010005395.1_pt1 | contig 13302 bp, 3 predicted proteins | sample 8027871 | NCBI WGS metagenome assembly JACKZZ01 (sample SAMN15724774, study PRJNA655200) | protist metagenome | isolation source: fluorescence activated cell sorting (FACS) single amplified genomes of... | place: USA: West Boothbay Harbor, Gulf of Maine | collected 2000-07-19
ATATGTGAGGTCGCAGTGCAAGGACTGTCGTCAATCTTCTGCCATAATATAGCTATGTCGCTATGTCGCTCAATTTGTGACATACAGGCGAATGCCCCAATTTTTGATCGTACGTGGGTTCGTGGAGTGAAGTCTAGAAGTGGGACGCAAAGGTCTCATAATTGAATGCGGTGCTCGGCAAGCAAGCAGGAACTGCGCATCAGCTCGGCAAGCAAGCAGACGTGTGCATTCAAAATTAACTTTCGGATCACAGAAATCACCAAGGTCCAGTGGACCCTCAACATATTCCGTGATGATATATATCCGACTAGTGACTTGGCTAGCCGACAAATTGGTAGAACCCGTGAGGTTTTCATCCCAGTCTGTGCGTTAGAGCCGTGACAATGTTAGGTATTTACAAAGGTCCGTTATTATTATTATCTTACAAGTTTAATTTGAATTAGATATTACCCAGTACATCGTGCCATCGTGTGGTTTCGATGTTTTTGGTACCAGTTTAACCGCATTCTGGAATCTTGCCAAGGCATAAGGGTAAGCATGATTCACTATAAAATACTTGGTATGATCATCAGCTTTAAGAATGTTCCATACAGCGCCAGGGCCATCATCGCAACAAAGTTCCCCTTGTTCATTACAAGCTAAGCATTTACCGAATTCATTTATAATTTTTAATTCACTACCATAAATTTCATTTTGATCTTTGGGTCGAATTAGATTTGGATTGGCCATAGTCAACGACCAATTTTCATCATCATTACCATTTTCATATGTTAAACTGAATGCATTGTCACAATTTAATGACAAATTTAATACTGGATTATTGAATGTAGATATCATTAGAACATTGATGCCTAATTCAATTTTGGCCGGGTCCGCAAAGCCAATTTCAATTATTTCTTCTTCACCTTGCATCACTCTATTATTTGCATTTAATGCTATACCATCTGATGAATTGAGGAATGCAGTTTCTTCATCTGACATTTTCTTTCCATCTAAATCTTTTTGTACTTGTTCTGATTGAATTTTTGGTAATATAAACTCCATTGCACTCAGTGGTGTCTGGCTTTTACCTTCTTCATAATCATACGCCGCTAACTTTGCACCACTGTGTACGCTTCCACCCTCAGGTTGAATATATAAACCAGATAAATTATGTTTCCATAATTTTTTATCAGTGAATGTGAAACTAAAGTTTTTAATCGTATCCCCATCTTCAGGAATTGGTCCTTGTTTTAATTTGAGATTATATCCAACATCGATTTTACTACCTTCTGACATAATATACAATCCAGAAACCAAATGGCGAATAACTCCTGTTCTTACAAGTTCGAAGTAAGTGGATACACGATCTTTCTCATCAAGCTGGTCCTTATAATGGAGACATTCATCACCCGTGGAAGGATCGGCAATTATATACATACCTATTGAAATTAATAGCGTAAATAATTATGTCATAGAAAATAGAGGATAGTTAGTAGTTGTTATAAGTTACCTTATATGCAAAGTCACATCACACCAGTCCTTGAGAGCGGGAATCCTCACTTACCCGAGGTTTTGTTGCGTATCTGCACGATATGCTTGTTGGTCAAAAGACTTCCGTCTTCAGACATACGAGCCATTCCTCCCTTTTCGGTACCTAAACAGCATCCCATTGTGAGTAGAATCTAATATAAGAGTGATCCTTTTTTAGGGAGAACAAGATTACGGCCGCCGCCGGCACTTCTCAACAGCAGCATTTATTAACTTACAACTTTCAGTCGCTTTTGAACCTTGATACTTTACATACAACTTATCCATCAATCATGTACCGTGGGCATGGTGAGAAAAAGGTGGACCTGGAGCAGAATAGCATGCCGAGACCTCCATCTGCTCCAAAGCCATCTCTACCACAGAAAGGCAGACCTGCAGATCTATCATATGCATCGTATAACTTGACTAGACCAGTTTTACTTGAAGAAGGTATGTGTGTTTCTACCTGCGTTGTTATAGTCTCTTTCTTGTCTTCTTGTTCTTGTCTTTCTAGTAGATGCATACTAACATTCCTTTACTAATACATATCCATATAAAAGTTACAAACATGGTCAATAGTGGTTTACGACATATAGAGAAGGAAAAGGATCATCGCATATTAAAATCAGGTCCTGATAGCTTATATGATCCAATATTTATGGAAAAACTTCGTAATGATATGCTAGCAACTTACCGAAGCGCATTCCAACACTATATTGAATCATCAACACTGTATAAACCATTTCTTAGGTGTGTTCAAGTTGAATATGATGCTAGTATAGCTGCATTAGAGAATAAAGTACGTAATTTTAGTACTCATGAAATTGATAAAAGAATAGAACAAGATAAACATGTTTCTGCTCTGGCCGACCAAGATATATCCTATTCGAAAATAATAGAAGAAAAAGTTCGCATGATGTCCGATTTACAAAAGAAATTAAAAGCAAAAGATAATGAAATATTAAATTTAAGAAATGAAGCTGAAAATTTAAAAATAAGTAAAATACAAGCCGAAGATGAATGGCAAGAAATGCGAGCAAGCACGTCTACACTAACCAAATCCTTACTACGATATGAATCATCAAATAAAGAATTAAAACGTAAAGAATCTGATTTAATAAATGAAAATGTTAAATTGACAATAAGTGAAAAAAAATTGACCAGCGAATCGGAGTTATTGCGACAGAAGAACGAGGAGCTAACTCAAGAAAATCGATTGTTAGTTAGCTATGATGAAATTGAGAAGAAAACTATGATGTTAGAGCAAACACAACTTGCTTTACGCTATAGGGATGATCAGTATAAAGAATTAATGCAAAGATATAGTTTGATGAAAAGTGCTATTGAAAATACATATAAAATACAAAAAAAATTATATGATAATAATAAGATCAGTGGTGGTGGTTTTGGTGTTATTTCAGCGGCATCTACCACAGGTAATACAGATCATACAAATATTGTTGGTGGCTGTAAATATCCTGCGACAACGATAGAGTTGATAGAAAGGAATGGTGGTGATATTCGAGCAGCAGTAGAAATTTTATTGGATTTAGTGCGACAATTACAAACCAAAAAGATCATGGGTAAGGACACAAATACAATAGACGATTTAATTCATAAAGAAGGTGAAAGCGATATGGGCTTAACTGACATTGATAATGATTGGGGAGATCTTGATGGTGATGATAAAAAGGAAGTACAAGAACCATTGGACGAAACGGCTGACGACTGTTGGCCGGTCGCTGGTGATGTCAGCACAGTATCAACAGCTATAGACCCTACTGAAACAGGACCTAATGCAGGACATTTACCAACAGATACAGAATCATCATCTATGACTGCAAATGCATATCAGCAGTTAATGCGTTCAGCTCCTAAAGGTAGCTTATTTGCTCATTTTGACGGACTGGGTGACGATATGAATATTCCGTCATACTTGCGAATGACGGGCAGAATACAAAATTTATTTTTTAGTAGACGTGATACTGGCAGATTTATAAATGCGGTCATGTTATCTGCACGTGCAAGACGTGAATTATTACATCGAAAGTTAAAGCAAGTATCACAAGCGGGATATGTACCAAAATCTGCCCATGATTATGATGTTGGAAAAATATACACCTTACTTAGTCAACCTTTTAGTGTGTTTTTTGAGACATTTCTACGCAAAAGATTTTATACTGATGCAAGAACTGTTCAAATTGCATTTAATTTATTAGAAACATCAAAAAAATACATCACTGAATCTGATTGTAGATTATTTTTACTTATACTAAATGATGATATTCCTGAAGATGTTTGGTATTGGCAAGATGACACATTCAAAAATATTCTTAAAATAATGGAAAAAAAAGAAGCAAGTAGCTCCTTAAATACAGAAGGTAAAAGAAAGTTACTTATTGTTGACTTTTTACGTATATTACGTGCTCAGTTTCCTCATAAAGGTGACAGTGCATTTATGAAAATTCAAAGGGCACTTGCATTAGAAAACAAAAGTAGTAGATTTATTGTTGATATTGAATCCCTTTTATTAGAAAGAAAAGATGAAGCACCAACTGTGGGAGGAACTGGACTTCGAGGTATGGTATGTGAATTGTTACGCTCACAATATATCACTGAAACAATTCAATTTTATGAGAAAGTAATGGAAAGCATCGACACAGTTTGCAAAGTACCGAAAACAGGCTTAAATATCATTGCCTACAACCACCAAAAAAATGCATCTATATCTAATCAAAACGATACTAACATAGAAACAACTGTAGCTGTATTAAGACGAGCACTTATATTGGCTGATGATAACTTTACAAGAGCAGAAGTTAATGGTTATTTGGCACGTGGACTGGGTGTGGCACCAGATATAGCCCTTTTATTGGAAGCCAAGCAGGAGCCCATTGTTGTATCTGATTTTAAAACACGCCTTCGATTAGGTTTATTAAAGAGAGGTGTCCCAAAATAGGTGGAACAAGTGTTAATAACTGCAATATTATTTATTTACTGTAATTTTAATGAACAAATTGAATACATATGTAATTTTTTCTCTATTTCAAAAAGCCTGTTTGTTCCAGTCTTTTATGAAGTCTTGATCTTAAATATTCTGAATCTTGTGCTAAAATACGTATATGACCTGAATCAAGGCCTACAAACAAATGTGATTCACGAGCAACAATATTATGAGCAAGATATAAACTACGTATAGGTGAGTTAAATGGAGTGCTTATGTCATCTTCAGCACGGACGGAGTTACTACCATCCAAAATGGCTTCTAATCCAGCTCTGTCACCATCATCAGCGATACCTAGATCTCTGACCCATCGAAGCATAACTAAGCAGCGAGCTCCACCTGTCATAATTACTCTTTGATCTGCACTTAAACACATACAATGCAAATGCTCTTTAACAGCAATTTGACGAACAGGTCCACCCGTTTCTAAGGTATTGATTGGAAATGTGGCTAAAGTATTACCATGAGAGCTGTATGCTACAATAAATCCTGTGTTGCTAATACATATCATATTTACACGGGCATTCATTTTCGATGTATTACCAAGCTTACTGCTTACACTAGTGGTTGCTTTACTCGCACTACTGCTATTATGAGTAGTACTAGAAATACTTGATGCTGACTTGGGATTCAATAAGAAATCAATGGTGCGAATATATGTACCTTCACGAAGTGCTGTTATAATCATTGAGCCATCTTCACTACCACTAACAACAATATTTAGCTCGGAACTCACTGTCACACAATTTACTGTATCATTGTGACCGTGGAGAGTAAATAAATTTCTCACTGGTTCATCCAATTCTGGTAAAATTTCCCATATCATGACAGTGCAATCTGCGCTACCAGTAACAAGCCAATGTTTAGATGCATCTGATGCTGTTGTCATGCATGTTACTACACCTTGATGGACGTATACAGTTTGTATTAATTTAGTGTCTGACGAACACTTGAATGAATTATCCCAATGGCCACACGAAAATAATAGTTTTGCTGAAGGTAACAAAGCAAATAAATGTCCAGATAAGTAGTCGTTATCTCTTTCTCTTTCCCAAGCACGATATTTTGGAGCAGAACTTTTACTACTGGAAACGATCATGTTCGTTGGTTGTTTTCCAGGTGATAATGCCGTTGTGGACATCGAAGTTGTAGTATCACCTCTTTCGCGAGTTCTTTCACTTCTATTAGGAGTTTTCTGATTCGATGCATGGAGAGATTTAGTTACTGGGGAATTACTACTTGATTCCATCGTCTTTTTACTGTTTGACCTAGTTGGCGTAGATGATTTGGAGATTGCACTTTGTCGATCTTTTGTATTTCTTTTCTTTTTATAATCGTCTTTATCAGCATGTGGAGCTAATTTGTCTCGACGTTCATTTTCTTCATTAAGCACAGTGTTTTTATCAGCAGCAATAACCATCTTTGATTTTATTTTTGCAGAATTTCGAGCTTTATCTGAATCATCTTGACGCTCACCGTTGTCGCTGCGACCCCAACTTCCGAAAGACGTCCCAATACGTCGTTCAGCTTTATGAGAACTAACGCCCATAGCTGATTTAACCATATCTGATACAGATACAGTGGAAAACCCACTTAAAAATTGATCGGGTTTAAACAGAAAAGGAGGAATATGATCAGCAGGTTTTCTCGCAAAAGTATGAAATCCTGCATACCGTTGTTCATCAACTGTAACTAATGTATTCATAGACTCTACTTCGCCGATAAATAAAATAGGATCATTACTTACTCTTTGTTCATAATGGCATTGCATGTATTGAGGTTTTTCGTATAGATATGTTTCATATTTTTTACGGAGAAGACTTGCGGCATCTTTAGGCATAACGAAATCATTGGAGCCATACCCGGGTATACTTGATGCTAAAGGGAATGTCAAATCAGAAGTTTGTAGATCGTAGGTTTCTGCTACAATAGCAACTAATGGAGTTCTTTTTCTATGTGGCTCCTTAAATATTTGTTGAGGTGTTTGACCAAACTCTGCAATTTTTCTAACTTCCGCATCGCGTCGGGCTTTCAATTGAGCGTAATTTCCTTCTTCCCCATCACCTTTATCATCAGGTGTTAAACGTTCAAAGTCATGTGTACCTTGATATGTTACACGAGGGAAAACATTGCAAGCAGCTACTGTGTCTGGTGATCCACCAGGTAATTGTGGAGGTCTCTGTTTGTATCCAAAAATTAAATCAATCCAATGGTGTAAATTTCGACTTACATATTCTGACTCAAGTGCTTCCCTGTGCTTCGCTATAAAATCATATGCATTTTTAGCCCATGGTGGTAGCTGAATATTTCCTAATTTTTTGCCATTTTGCATTGTACCTAAATCGATACCATTTGGATTTCTTAAAAAATCAGGATTTGTAAAAAATTCTGGTATTAGCTCCTTGACATCGGATGAATTCGCACCACTAACACTCGCCCAAGAATCTGCAATACTGTGAAACAATCTATCAGCTTTATCAAATTTACCTGATTGGAATTTAACATGTAGTGATGTAAAAGGTTCTAATCTTATTAAATAATAATAAATAAATGCCGGTGTTGTGTAGTGGAACATCGTATGACACGGGGAAATAACCGTAGGATCCGCTTCCTCAGCATAACCGTTTTCCTCGGCAATACGCCTATTCTCCATTTCTTCTAGTTCCATCATTTCAAGTGTTTCATATTTATCTTGCATTCCTTTTCTCACCTCAGGATCTTGCGCTCCAGCAGGATAACGCAAATCTCTAAATGTTTTAGGATTTTTTAAATCCAGTGTTTTAGATACATAATCTGCCAGAATCCATGGAAATACAGGATATTGTGACATATCTTGAAATGAACGTCCGGCAATAAGATTTAATTTCATTAAATATTCATAATTACTTATTTCTCGCGCAATCCATGCGTCTGTTAGAGTCTTACCTCCTAAAGATGCTCGTTCTAGTTTCATAAGATTAGGCCCAGATCCGTAATACTCCCATGATAAATTCTTTGCTTTCATTTTTTGTAATCTTCGAATAAATCTTTTTACTTCAACATTACTATTAAATGTAAAAAATACATTTTTACGATTAATCATAGCAAACTCAATTGCTACTGGAGCCATAAGATACGAACGTTCATAAACATATTTAATATCATCAATGGACCATTCTGTTGTTGGATAGCATTCAAATGCCCAAACAAATTCATTATTTGGATTAGAATTAGGTAAATCTTCGAGAGAATAATCTTTACTTTCATCTAAACGCTTGTATATCATTTTCTTTGTTGTTAATTCAATTGTACCTTCAGACTTGCCATCATTACCTGAAGTTGTAACGGAAACCACGTTGACAGGTGTCGGTTCAATCATCTGTATTTCAGTATTATCATCAAACGCAACTACAGTTTTACTTATACCTGCAGAACCATGTGCATCTTCATCTTCATCAGATGAATCAAAAGCCACTTCACCGTCGGGTTTAGACAATTCATCACCGTTATCAGCAGCACTCGCAGGATTTGCCTTGTTTTCTTTTTTACGATATTTTAATAAATTTCTTTCCATTTTTTTGCGTTCCTCATCACCATCATTATCAAATACATCAAATTTACCAATTTGTTGAATTTTACTTGCTATTCTGTGTTGATTGGCACGTGTTTCGGGTCGAAGAACAAGCCTCATATGTGAGTCACTCTCCGTAAAATCTAATGCCCAACAAGTTTGCTTGCTTGAAAATCCAATTTGACCCCATGGACCACGCTCTTGCATTAGCATTACCAAGTCATTATTTAATTGTCGTTCTATTTTCAATCTAGTTTTCTTGAAATTCCTAAAGATTTCTTTTAAATGAATTTCTTGAATTCTAGTAAACGAACTTATGCCAACTTTGACAACTGCCTGATACTCATCTATTATATATCCAATACAATCAGTAGTATCACCTTCGGTTAAATTTGTTCCAGCTAATAATTTATTGACATCTGGCGGTGTCAGATTACTCAACCCCATTTCTGTTAAGCATTTCGCAACATATTGAACATGAACCATCTTACCTTGTTCAAGTATAGCTGTAATGATACTTTGCAGTCTAGAGTATGTCACACTATCTCTTAATTCATTTGATTGCAAGGTTTCACCATCTTTACCGCAATCAATTGTAATAGAATTGTCATTTTTATCATAAAATAAAGCATATCGTAAATCTCTCATAAAATATTCATATTTAGAATGTAATGGAGTTGAACTTTCGCCAGGATCTAATACCTCTGAAGTTGATTCCTCTTCCAAGCATGCAAGGAACATGGCTATGATGCCATTTCTTGATGCTCTGACAAGTTTTAATGTTAATGTCCACATTATAGGGTAATCGATTTGACCTTGGATTATATCACATGATGAAAATAAATTTAAGAATACAGCAGATAAATAAATACGCTCAAATGACATAAAACTATAACTATGAAGATCACAGTGTGCAATTAAGGCAGTGAGTGAAGTCAATGCAGATTGTAGAATATTTTGTAAATTAGTATCATTTCGATTTGTGTTGATGGTGTTGTCTGATACAACTCTGTGTATAATAGCACATATTAATCGAATAAGTGTCCAGTAAATGCCACCTGCTCGATCGCTGTACGGAACATGAATGAATCCACTTTCACTTGCTGTTTGTAATTCATGACTCGATTTTGTAAAATTAAAGATTCTATTTGTCATGTACCATAATTCGTCCAAAGATGATGATGTGAACATATTAAAATCAGTAGGTTTATCATTCGGATTATCACTATAAGGAAAAATAAAAGAACTTGCATTCACTATATCCAATAAAGCCAATGCCGACATCCACAAATCCAGATGATTCAACTTAAATGTAAACTTCAAAGAAGATTTAATTTGCTCTTTTTGTAAGTATTCTTCGTCTTTGGGTATTAAATCCTTTGTTGCATATTTTTTAGGCTCATATCCGACTATTCCAACACTGCTCAAATCTGCGCGGTTATTAACTCCTCCCACATTGGCACTGACGTGTTGCACAGCCATACTTAATGTTCGAAATGTTCCGTGAATACTGTCAAGTGTCTGGCTCATCAATGCTACGGCAGTATCTCTAAGTATATCAATATCATTTTTATCAATGTAACCATGTTGTCTATCAAATTTTACCGACATTGAATGTAACAATAATAATGAGCAACGGACAACGCTTCCACCTAATAACCGTTTACCGTTTTTGATTTCTGTGCAACGATGATCGGCACTTAAAGAATTTCGTCCAATATCATGCACAGATAAAGTTGGTGCCTTCAATGAACAGCCTAATGATAGCGATGCGCTACAAAGATCAAGGAATGTACCTTTTAAAAGATCTGTAAGTGTTCGTACCTTTTCCATTTCAGATTTAGATTCTGAACGACGTCGAGCTGTATGAGCCATGAGTTCCAACATAGGCACCTGCCAGCCACTAATACTTATAAAATTATCACAGTGTTCATCTCTACCAACAAGTGTGGTTTTAATGTGAATAATGATATCAATTTGTAGTTGTAATGGTAACCATTTACTTTTCATAAATGATAATAATGTTAAAATTGGCATAGTAATAACTTTATCCATACGAGTAAAGTCAGCAGCAGGGAGTGTCGAACAGTTCATTTCTGTATCATTACGCATATTTTCATCTTCATCTTTTTTAATACATTGTAAGCGTTCAACAGGATCTAAGTGTTTTATTTCACCGTGTTCATTTTCTGTCACTAGTTCATCAAGAAACTGTCTAGGTTGCAAATAATTAAATGCCAAAGCAAGAGATGATTGACCGTAAATAAGATTACATAGCATTATGGCCATTAAAGTTGATTGAAAAACAGCTAATTCGTCATTTTCAGAACTTGACTCGGATATGCCGCGAATTACGCACGATTGAAAATATTCTAAAAATTCTACTAAATGAGATGGTGGGAGTCCTAAACGACTCAAGGTAGATTCAGTTGAGCGTTCTCCACCAAATGACATTCTGGCAGCCCTGATATCTGCAAAAATTTGAGATGGTTCTTTGGATAACGTAGATATTGATTCTTCAGGAATTTTCTTTCGTAAAAAGTATTTACTTGAAATGGGTACTTTGGGTAATGTATTAAAAACGCCACAGTTATGTATAATTTCTATGACAATGATGGTGGCGTACATTCTCACTTTGGCATTTTCATGTTGTACAAGTCCCATAATTGGACCCTTAATGGCACCACCACCATAACTTAAACCAAGAAGGACCATCGGTGGAATGTGTTCAAGCAACTTGCAAATAAATTGAAGATACTCAATTTTTATTAAAGATGATTCTGTTATAGTTAAATAACCAAGTAAATGAGTAATTTCTTCAGGTAATGTTGTTTGTTTCATAATGATAAGGAGTATATCAAAAAGTTTCGTACGAAGAAAAGTCCTTTCCCAACCTTTCGGCGCTTCTAATATGGTACCAGTTTGATCAGCATATGTATCCTTTAAATATTTTTCGTGGCAACCAACTTTTATTAAAAGGTCATTATCTTTCTCACAGGAACCACCATAAATACAATGCATATAATCCATAATTTTAAATGGACTAAGGAATGTTCTTCCATACTCTGGATCTTTTTCCATAAAATTTATAACCCATGTATACAGTTCTAATTGCACTGATGCTGGAGTGTATGCCCAAATGGTGAAATCTAATAAAATTTTAGTAAGTAATGTTCTTGTTAATCCACGATCAGACTCACCATCATGATAAGTTTGTAAATAATCTAGTATGTTTATCAACTCCTTCAATGTGTTGGATGTTAAGTGAATCGGTGAGATGTTATTTTCTAACATGTAACCAAATGCTGTAAAGAGTTCTGTAGAACAATTTTGTAATATATTTCTATTCTTTAATAAAGATCCTATCCATGAAACTAAAGCAGGTAAATGCTCACCATAAACATTATGCTTTTGCTCTACTTTACTGGTATAATATATGATTGGTAACAGGGCATTCATGCCACCTAATGACTCCAAGGCTTTGCTGACATCCCGTGTAGTGTTAGGGTATGTGTTTGATTTACATCTCGCGAACATGTCACTAACTTCACTTTCAATCCAGTCATTTTTAGATGATGCTTTTACAATTTTCCATGAGAAATTATTTGATTCTGGGCTATTATTCATACAAATTGTTGGACCTCTCATAGTTGAAGGATTGTATGCCAGCATGACATTCTTTGATAATCCATTATGCTCGTGAAAGATTGCTTCTGATATTAAAGGATTGTTGCGAATAGAGTAACTTTCACCAGTATAAGGCTCGAAGCAATGGAAATAATCACTTCCTAATTCTTTAATGCTTTGTAACCACTCACCCTTTACTGGTTCATTAAAAAAATATATTGCACCCATTTTTCCACTAAATGGGTCAGGATTTTCATTTGGTGCTATATCACGTGTAGCATGTTCATCAATGTCAGAAGAATCGTCTGACTCGTCTTCGGAACTGTCACTATTTGACTCCGATGTTTTGGTCATAATCATGGTGGCTCTATGTTTAGAACGATTCCAAATATATGCACCAACCAGCGTTTGTATATACTGTTGAGATATACCAATATTTGTATAAGGAAACTCTCCACTTACTTGCACATCATTCAAAAGCACTGATGCAATTGCTTTATTGGCAAATATTGATTTTGATGATATGTCGGAAAAAGTGCATGCTATGAATGACCATTGAAGTTCATCTACTATAAGGGGTGTTTTGGAAACGAATTGTACCCCTTTTCCTCTATCTTCGGTATCACCTTCGGGGTACGAAATTAATTGTACTTTATACTTACCTTTATATTCTGAAAATGGCCTCAAATTCAGAGCTAGGCCTGACCCCTCTGACAATCTCATACTCAACAAACATACACCATTTGATCTTCCATTAAATCGCTTAGATCGAATTGGTGGTCTGCCACTTCTACTAGTAGTATTATAATGTGCTGATGGTCGAGGCATTATAACACTAATACGCATATCCTCTGTTGAATTTTGTGATGGTTCAAGTTTAAACCACATACAAAATGAAAATCCAAGCTTACTGATAGGATATCGCGTTACAGTCGGTAAAGCTAATCCACTGTTATGTCCTAAAAATGAAAATTTACATTGTGGACCTGATGTGTCTGTGATCATAAATTGTAATGCTTTAAATAAATGCTTCTGATATTTTAGTGTTCTTTCTGCTGTTGCAGCTGTAGTCGACTTTCCATGGTCCTTGTAAGCCATTTGCATAACACTAAATACACGCTTCAATTGTCGAACACCTATTTTGTACCTACCCAAGACTTCAATCAGCTTAATGTTTGCTATTTGCGCATCATGATCATCTATTTCTACAAAATTATCAGTTGATATTTCAAGTAAATCAGGAGTACAACGAAAACACCATTCTAAATTCATATCTCTATTGCTATGCTTGCCAGATATTAGTGCACTGAAAAAAGTTAATACAAAATTTTGTGTTTTTGGAGCACAGTAACGTATAGCAACAAAAAGACAAGGAAGAATATTATAATTAGTCAACGTATAGTATGACTTGTCGTGTAAACTACTAGAATCATCATTTTTATGATTAAATTCCAGTATTTTTAAGCATTCATCTTCACTTTTTCCATCTTTTATTGCTTCATGAAATTTATAAGGAAATGTTTTTAACATCATTAATTCTAAAATTACTATAATTGTTTCTAGTGTTGGATATGGTTCATATTGTAATAAAATACTCACAAACTCTTCCTCT
>JACKZZ010021617.1_pt1 | contig 13297 bp, 14 predicted proteins | sample 8027871 | NCBI WGS metagenome assembly JACKZZ01 (sample SAMN15724774, study PRJNA655200) | protist metagenome | isolation source: fluorescence activated cell sorting (FACS) single amplified genomes of... | place: USA: West Boothbay Harbor, Gulf of Maine | collected 2000-07-19
GTCGTGTCCTTGCTTGTCCTGTTAAGTTGTCGTCTGCCTGGTTCTGTTCTCTGTCCTGTCGTGTCCTTGCTTGTCCTGTCGTTTCGATCGCCTTGCGGGTAGCCTTAACGAAGTATAAGTTTGCGGGAACTTCCTGGGAAGTTACCTCAAATTCAAAATTAGAAAAACTAGGCCTTTAGAATGCAGGCTAAACAAAAGAAGAAAGAAAGAGTGAGGGAAAGAAAGAGAGACAGAAGAGCGAAAGAGGAGAGAAAAAGAGAAGAAAGTTATTTGTAAAGTATTAAGAGATTAGGGCAGCCCATTTTGCGGCTAGCCTTCTATTTTTTAAATTAGGGGCGCTCCATTTTGCGGTCAGCCGAACGTCACCTGGCCCAAAAATTCTGCCAACTTTGTGGAGGAAACCCCTTTGAAAATTTCCCGATCTGAGGCAATTTTCAAAGGGGTTTCCTCCACAAAGTTGGCAGAATCTTTGGTCCAGAAGAGTTCGTACCAAAAATTCTGCCAACTTTGTGGAGCAAACACCTTTGAGAATTTCCTGAGACTGGGAAATTTTCAAAGGCGTTCGCTCCGCAAAGTTCGCAGAATTTTTGGTCGGAACTCTTCTTGTCGAGTAGGCTAGCCGCAAGATTGATCGCTCTTAATTTTGAAAATTAAGGGCGATCCATTTTGCGGTTAGCCTACTCGACAAGAAGCCGTCTAGTCGAGTAGTCTAACCGCAAGATGGACCGTCTTGATCTTTAAAATGAATGGCGATCCATCTTGTGGTTAGCCTACTCGACAAAACGTCGTTTTTTCGAGCAGGCTAACAGCGAGATGGAGGGCCCTGATCTCTTAATACTTTACAAGTAACTCTCTTCTCTCTTCTCTCTTTCTCTCATTCTCTCCTCCTTATCTCTTCTACCAATTCTCGAATTCAGACATTTCTAAAATAGTTATCTCGTAGAGTAATGATTTTGAGAGCATGGCCAAGTACGTGATCTTCCGAAAAAATAATGTGTTTGAGGATATATATACAGGAATGAAAGGGGCTGCGGGGTGGGGCCAGGTCCAACTGAACGAATCCAGAGTCCGTCATAAGGTACCAGTGGAGGAGGTGCCGCTGTACATGACGAGTCGGATAGCGGGGGGGCGGCCCTCCCTTTTATTCACCCGAAAAAATGGTGAACTGGTAGAGGACGCAGTCGGTATTAGAATTATTCACGAGCATTTGAATTTTTGAGGCTCTATGGACAATTTCAGTCGTTTTCCGCCTCCATGAATATTTTTCGATTTGTTGACCTTCTTTAAATTTTAATATGAACTTTAGATTTGCAGGGGATACTTTTGACACTCCCAATATGGATGAATTAGTTTTACGTCTTAATAATTGATGATACATTTGTGAGTGTTGTTGAAGAATTTTTGATTCTTCGAGCTTCTGAATGCCTAAACCCCACAGAGGACAACAGCTCAGCAAGAAAGCGACAAAAAGTGAACCGCAAAAATCCAGATGAGAAATCCGACACAAAGAGCGCAGGTCAAAAATCTAATCTAAAGATCTTGAATGGGGAAATCATACTAGGGGAGCAAACTAAAGGGAGACCAGCAAAAGATCAGACGAAGAAAATGCAAAATCAAATAGTCAAAGCACCTCTAGTCAGCATAGATAAAAAGAACTGTCTTGACGCGAGGTTTGAACTAGCTGCGTCTGTGGTGGACTCCCTGCGTCCATCCAGCAGCTCCAGCTCAAGCGCAACCATAACTGGTATTGGGATAATTTTTGATTTTCAGAGCTCTTGCGTTCACGGTTTTCTGCATTTGATTTGATTAGGTTTTCGGTATTTTGCATTTGATGTATTTTTGATTGTTTGATTCATGGTTTTCGGCATTTAATTTGATTCGGTTTTCGGTATCTTACACTTGATGTATTCTTGATAGTTTGAGTTTTTGATTTGATGAATTATTAGCTTCTTCATTCTTAGCCATTGTTTGAATCATCGTTGGATTTCTGAATTCTACGTTTGCAGGCGAGGATGGGACGTTTCTGCCATCACCCGCAGCTTCTAAAACGCTGACGATATCTGGGATAAGGTTAGTCTTTACATTTTGAGTTTGTGATTCACTAAATTATTGCATTTGATCCCTTAAGGCTTTGAATTTTTGAATTTTGGACCCCAGGTCTTTGGTCGGGACTGTACCAGACGACAAAATCGCTGAGTTGATTGTGCAGCACGGCTTGCCTGAGCTGCGTGGGTCCGACTGTGCCGTCTCGCGCGAAGCGAATAGGCCTGGTGTGCAGAGTCGCACTGGAGGGGTACTGGTTCTAGTCCAGCCAGATGGTCATATCGCAATGATGACAGAAATAATCGAAACTGAAAGTGTAAATTGCAGAATTGAAGCCTTACTCGATTTCTCTCAATCGTATTTTGCTGAGTGGTCTCTGTTCGACACACTCCAACAAAAAACGACGTCGCTAACAATCATCCACGACGATGCATGTTCGATCTTGTCGGCAATCCAGGCTCGGGCCCGCAGTGCATCTCCTGAGTCGCATCTTGCTTGGCTCGCAAAGCAGCGTTTTATCGTGGATAGATTCCATTACAACAATCATCAGGGTTTATTCTGTGCTCTTTACACGAGCCCATACACCAAGTCCAATGGTAACCACGATGTTATAGAGGACCTCAATGATGCAGCAGCCGAGCAGGTGTTCAGTGATTTTCATGATGTCAAAATTTCAGGTATGAGACAAACCATGCTTTGATACAAATTTTTCAGTTCAATATTCAAAACTAAATCACGATATGGGGACAATTTTTTTCTCTGAAAAGGGTACTCGCAAGGGAGTTTTCTGTGGATGCTCGGCGACTATTGGGAATATCGGAATAATATTCTGCGTAGTGGGCTGGTAATTAGCACAAGAAAGAGGCGGAAAAACCAGCTATGCACTAAGGAGTATAAAAAAATTTCTCCATTTATTAGTAGAGCTCGTTGATATTATTCGAATTTGATCTGTAGCCACATGAAACATTCATATTTAGATTTTTGGTATAGTCTTATTCAGTTTTTGGCTAATTTTTGTCTCTCACGATCAGGCACCCGTCGCAAGATGCACCATAATTTCCACAGTGTAATTTGGCACGAATCTTACAAAAGCAGTTCAAAAAGAGGTTCTCATGAGAAAAATTGGACACTAGATATATCCAAGAAAGAATGTCAAAGAAGTTATCCTTAACTTAAATTAGAAGAGTCTAAAATAAAAATTTTAAAACCTGAATTTTCTTGCCTTTACATTGTGCGCAGAAAATGCTTCTGAATGAAAGCTTTTAATTGAAGTCTCAGAGAAAGCTACGCTACGAGAACGTCAAAGCAAGTTGATAGCCACAAACATTAAAGCCACAAGATCAGATCTCATCGCACTAGAGGAAGTTTAAGCACAGTCGTCGCAGTGTTCCATAGTCAATCGGATAATAGATAAGACTTGAGTTGTTGATGGAGTCGAGAATAAGAAGAGCAAAAAAAGAGAATCTCATGGACAGCTAATTCCGAGACTGAGTGGACGTCGTCATTTTGCATCTACGTTCAATGAGTAGATTAGACTTGAGATTCGAGAGAATGGCATTAATAGAGTCCGTGATAATATTAATGATATTAATACAAATAATTATAATACCAATAGAAAAGAGTATGTAGTAATACTCGTGACACTGATTTGAGGTTTTGCATCAGTTCGTAAATAGGTTGTTTGTCAGAAGCAACTCTATGACCTGTTTCTCGATTTAGAAACCACCAAGAAAGTCATTTTTATTTGACTAATAAAATAAAATTTTCCCATTGGACAAGCTAATGACAAATCTCTATTGTCGATAAATTTTTAATAATTGTAGCCATCTACCACTGTCTCAACATAGATCTTGATATTAATCAGACCATCCAATGCTATTTCAATAAGCTAAAAGTTAATTATCCACCTTGAAAACCTGTACTAACCTCATCAGCCTTCACACAAAGTTTGTATTCATAAAGTGCATTGTCAAAGGTTAAAGCCTGTTAAAAAAGTTTTATTTGACAGATTTCTGTAAATAAAGAAGCCATCACATCACTGTCGATTTTCAAGAAAAATTTTATTCATTTTGAAAAAAACAAAAAGACTAATACCGAATTGGATCGTATTATAGAATGAGAGCAATTTAGATTAGCTTCCGAGTCATTATTATTTTTTACGATGATGTCAGGGTAGCTTCTGACAGGCACAATTGTATTATTAAGCATTCTCTTCCACTGTCTTCGTATTCGCGTCAATGGTACTCTCATGTGAATCCAAAAGTTTTAGATAACCTGTCATCCACAACTATCAAACCCGATCTTATCGTGTTAGCAGTTTCAGAAGTATTATCGTCTATATAATTCATGTCAAGATTGGTTTATAATTTTTTAAGCTCTAATATGTTCACATGACTCGTTTGTTCAAAACCTGATTTAGATGGCAAAATTTTTAAAGCCAAAAAATATAACTTTGAAATTATTAAGAAAAAAAACAAAACAAATGCTTTTTTATTTTGAAAAATATGTGAGTCCACAAGTTTTTGATAACCTGTCAGCAATAATTATCACACCCGATCTCATTCATAATCTCAGCAGTTCCAGAAGTATAATCCTCTATTTTTATTTCTAGATTGGTCTACATTTTTTTTTGAATTCTAGCTTGTTCATAGTACCAGTTCGTTCAATACCTGATTTTGTTGCCGAAATTTTCTTGATCATACAGGGTAAAAAATTCGCAGGGCTTTTTTTACAAATAAACACACAGTTTTAGTAAAGTCATGTCAAATGCCAGCAGCAGCTCCTCTTCGTCGGAATCTTCAGATTCCGACTCTGAGTATTTAGGTTTCGATAATGTAAAAGCTCACGGAAAGTTTCTGGGCACAGATTTAGAGGAAGAAACAGACAGCGAGGACATGGACAATGACGGTATTTAAATATTTCTTGATGTTTTCAACAGTCTTTGATTAGTTTGCGCAGTCTGCATTACAAATATAATCATCAAATATCCCCTGAAACATTTAGGTATAAAAAATTGGATGAAAAAAGAGTGCGAAGAAATAGGAATGGAAGTGAAAGGAGCAACCCAAGTACGGCTGAAATCTTTACACTTTTTTGCAATCTTAATTTTTTGACTATTTGACCCTTTTTTGGAGTTTGAAACTTGCTTTGGTTCTTATAGTTTATTAGATTTTGGACATTTGTGCTAGTGTAGTCTTCTGCGATCCGGATATATTCCAAATTGGCATCCTCCAGGAGGAGCTGGATCTCATTGCAGCAAGAAAAATTTTTGAGGATATGGCTCACAAAAAGAAGGTGGAAGAAACATTTCAGAGACTAATAGGTAAAAACATGCTTTCAGATTGTCGAGTTTTTTAGCCACTCTTTTTTCTGCTGCTAGATGGGCCATTTCGTTCTGGATTTTTTGCTTTTTAAAATGAATGATTAGTTGGTTAGTGCGTATTTTTTGAACTTCTGCTATTTTGAAAGTTAGTTAGCCATTTCGTTTTTTGAATTTTTGTTTTTAACTTTCTGCTTTTTTGCTTTTCTGCGTATTTCATTTTCTGACTTTCCTTTTTTCTGAGTTTCTTATTTTCAGAATTTCTTATTGTCGTGCTTTTTGAATTGTAGATCGTCCGATTTGCTTTTATACGATATTAAAAATTGAAACAGGTACAGGCTACGACCTATTAGGAAAAACTGCCAAGGCTTATAGTCTGGATCCTATCCAATGCCTGGCATACGTTGGGTCCACTTCCTACCCTTCGGAATTTCAACAAGCCGGTCGTCGACTTAATCCCATTACCCTTTGCATATTCAACGTGGGTTTGGGAGGAGAGGATAAGTCCCTCCAGACTCTGTTACCTAAAATGTTGGCACTGGGGGCTTTGGCTCTAGAGGGTCTCATCCCAATGGGTAAGTAAATTTCTGCTGAGTATGGTTTGTTGGTTACTTTTTATTTTTTGAATTTTTGCTGGCATTCTAGTTTGCATTATAGGATTATTTTTTGATGTTGTCTGGACCTCTGATATTTTGAATGTTTTGTATTTAGTATTTCTGGTGATTTTGAGTTTCTGCTATTATGTAATACTGATTTTTGCATTTCTGATATTATGATTTTCGGGTATTCTGATCTTCTGATTCTGCAGTTCGATTCTATTGTTTTTCTTACTATATTCAGGTAAGGACGTGCTGTTCAGTAAAATACGGGAATGTGGACTTTGCGCCAGCACTGTCTCGCCCAGTCCGGTGGCGCCCGTTAACCTCAGACACCAAGAAAACAAACTGAAAGAAGAAGAAGAAGACAGTCAAGAAAAACCAAAGCGAAGTCGGCGCAGCAACTCGACCAGAAAATCGGGTGCAGAAGACGCAGTGGAACCGGTCGGGTCCAACGCCACAGACTTGGAACTCCTGCAGAAAATCGCTTCCGCACCCTCGTCACTATTTATTTTTGACGAGGCCGAGGCATTTTGGACTCAGCTTTTTCAGCCGGTGTTCAAATTATTTTTGAATCTTGAATCTCCGCCCTGAAACCTGTTGAAACTATGTGCTTTTGTCCACACAAAAATCTCTTTTCATAAATCTTTAACAAAAATTATCAAATTTTTTTGATGAAACATTCGAGATTTTTTGTAAACTAAAAGCATTTTGATTTACAAAAAATACTTAGCTAAATAAAGAGCGGTTTTTTTGACCAGGATTCAATTAAGGTTAGTGAACTTTCTAGTATGCTTGACATCATTGAATTATTTTTGCATTTTGAATTTTTTGAATCTCTTAGTTTTATTTGCCCTGTGGTTATTTGGATTTCTGATTAGAGTTATTTTTGATTATCTGGAGGGTTTTGCCTGTTTTGTATGAAGCACCTTCCTGAATTATTAAGTTTTTGAATTTCTTGATGGCATTTTTGATAATTTGGGTTATTATTCCTCTCAGGATGGTGGACTGAATGGCTGGATGAGTGAGATATGGACTTTGGGCAGTTTGAGGAGGGATACTCGTCTGAAAGAGCACAGTGTCGCTATTCAGAAGGCTAACGTCAGTGTCCTGGTATGATGATGATTATAATGATGATTATTATCAACCCATTGTTTTTTCTCAGCAAAAAAGGTAGGCGTACAGGGGTCAATTATTTGTTACTTGTGCAGGCAATACCTAAGAGCTGTGAACAGAGAGAGAGATTTGCGTACAGTGAAGGTCACGGGTGAATTATTTGTTACTGGTTCAGACAATACCTAAGAGCGGTGAACAGAGAGAGTTACCTTCCGAAATCTGCTTAACTAAATTAAAATTTTCAGGGAAATTTGCATCCTTCTTACGTTCAAAGTGTTCTTCGTAACGAGTTACCGCTTTGGTTGATTGCTTGAGATTTTTTACTTAGCTTTTCTCTGAAAATTATTTGACCTGTTTTGGATATAAATTCTCCGAAAAAATCTTGGACTCAACTAAAAACTTTAGGGAATCCCAGTGCGGACAAGACACACTATCTACAGAAGTGCCTATTTCTTTCCTACAGCGGACTGCAGGACTTGGATGCCGTCTCGCTTAGCGCAGTCGAGCTGAGAGGTATTGGGTCTAAAATTAGTGTATGGAAAAGCGGACTTTGCAATATGAAATTGAGTAAATCCGTAAAATATTTGGGTTTGCCGAGATTTTTGAATTTTGAAACCTGTCAAAATTCAGGTCTGATGGATGGACTGAGACAGGTTTGGAAAGAAAGAGTCAAATCTGATATTCCACTGCCAGAGGAGGCATCTGCAGCTTCTACCAAAGAGTCTGTCTTTGAGTGCGACGAGGTAGTGGTAACATCGATTGTCAAGGCATGCCGACAGAAACAACAGGTTTTTTTAGGAACCGGGGGAACGGAAAATTTGGCGCAAGATACTCAAGGTATAAAATTGAGGCTATAATTTTGGCCCGCAATTTTGTTACTGCTTTTTGGGACTACTCTGCACTTTTTCCTATACCTCCTTAGATATTAATGTGAGAGGAAGCTCAGTGCTGGCAAAAATACCGGCGGTGACGTTTCGTTTAGCACATAGATTGGAAACAGGTATGTCATCAAATAAAAATAAAAGAAATAATATTAGATCCGATTATTTGAGCTAGTCAATGACCCTGTGAGCCGCCCCTGGTGAAAAGATGCAACTTTATTAGCAAGACCTACCGCAACTTAAAGTTTAAAGAATAATTATTAGGAGGTGCAAAAAAACTACTATTCTTAAATTATACGCACCTTCTCCCAGGGGCACGTATTTTTCGGTATGCGACAGGATTATTGGAAAAGGCAAAGAAGACACCTGGAACTCCGGTATATGTTAGGGTGGAGAATAGTCATTCCCAACTTTTTGCCTTTTAATTTCTGTATTTGCTTGGTGAGATTTAAAGATTTGAGCTGTGGAAAATCATTTTGCATGTCTTTATATTTTGAGCTCTGACTTTTCGATTTTTGGCCTAATACCTTGGTCTCTAGATACTAAAGAGTTCGACTGGTTTTATCGACGTTCCCAATACTTTGCCAAGCTGTATGGGCTTAAGATCAGCTACTACACAAGATATGATTGATACTTCCCAGTCCAAACCAGGCAATGGAAATTTGGAATCAGATTTGGCTACCACACCCGAGAAAGTATCTCCGATCGCTACTATGTCAAAGACTGGGCAAGTATACATTTATTTCAAGCCACTTAACTTTTGCATTTGGGTTTTTTGTTTTTCATTTGGTGCGTTGCGCCTCTAAAGTTGCTTTTGGTATTTGAAAGTTGACTTTCTCATTTTTGATATTGAAATTGAATTGGCTTTTTAGACTTTTGGTTTTTTAAATTCTTTCAATTGGATTTATGGCTGTGGAAACTTGATTCTAGGCTCTGGAGGCGGCATCGGAGCTTAAATCCAACTCACAGGTTAGCAAGCTTAGTAGCCTCACCGACTTGCTGAACACTACTACGGACGAGGCTGGCTGTCCCACACAGACTACGGGCGAGGCTGGCTGTCCCACGCAGGTGGACGACGAGTTTCGTGCTACACAAAAAGAGAATGCACCTGACCTTGTGCATGAAGCTGTGAACCTGGGAGATGTCATAGCAGAGCAGATATTTGAAAAAAGTATAACAGAACTATTCTTTTATGGAAATTGAGAACAGTTTTTTGGCCTTTTCAAAATAATCGACTTTAATTAGCATAATCTGACAATTTTTGGAATAGATCTCTGCCCGGGGCTTTTTTGTAGATAGAAACACAGGAATGAGAAGGGTTTCAGGGCTGGGCTTTTGAAATAAAAATTCACCACTCCTTAGGTACTAATCCGTATGAAACAAGTCGAGCTGCAATGGAGTTGGCATTGATCGTAGTATTAACAAGCGCTAAATTTTTGAACAGGTTCAAAAATGGTGGTATGGTTAGCAAGGCATATGCAGATTCAAACGCGAAAAAGAAAAATGGGACGAGAAAGATACCAGTTGATCTAGAGTCTCCCACAAAACAACGTCTGTTGACGTATATTTTTTTTTGGTTTGTATACTAGCGATCCCACACATCTATGCGTGTTTAGAATATTAGCAGCAGGGCATAAGGAAGAATTGGCACCAGGGCAAGGCGTTGAGTAGCTTTAAATTGACTGATCGATTTAATCTAGGGACAATTAAATCCATTATATTGATCAATTATATGAATTAATTAGACAGATTAGGAGCACCAATACATTTGAAGAAATCTAAGCATTTTCAATATGTAAATGACATAAAAAGTGAAATCTACATCAATATTTCTGACGGCGACGGGGCTCGAACCCGCGACCTCCAGGGCAATAGAAGAATTCACTGATGATGATTAATTAGATTTCCGAAACATAAACTTTCCCAGGTGCATTCTCAACTCAAAATCTGAAAATCTCATGGACCCGGAAAGTGGTGAAATAAGAAGGAATGCCCTAAACAATCTTGGCATTAAGCCCCACCCAGGTAAGGCTGGCTACGACAAGCTAATAAATGCAGTGGAGGAGAAGAAATTAAGCTGTCTAAGGGTAGTCACCGAGCCTGCGGTGGGGCGAAGGCCAGAAAAAAAAACTTTGGTATTGTTAATCTTATTAAAGGGTATGATTCTCGAAAATACGGTTGAGTAATAATATATATCAACATATGCTAAGATAGATAATTGTTGCATACAGGGCGAATTAAAGCGTCCTCTAACACAAGTGCAACTTGAGAATATCCTGTCAGAGTGGATATTGGAAAGTGGTATCTTGAAGTGTTACTGTTATATAAGTGACATATTCAGTTAATGGGAGATGTGTCAGGATTTCACGATTTAAAGATCGGATTAAGATAGAATATGAAATATAGAATTCGATTATTTGCGATATTAATTGAACTGAAAATAGGGCACAATTCAGAAAAAATTTTGTTCACAGGTAATAAACAAAACGGATGATTCTACGGACTTTGTAGGTTTGCCACTTTACGACCGCGCACCGCCTCTCAAACCGGAGACTGAAGCACAGGAGGAAGAACGTCCAAAAGAGAAAAAGAAAAAGAAGGGCGAGAAGAAAAAGAAGGACGAGAAGAAAAAGAAGGAAGAAATCTGTGATAACAATAGTACTGAAGAAGGACCAAAAATTAAGAAGAAAAAAAGGGATGATAAGGATAAATCTGCTGAAGAGCCAAACAAGAAGGTAAAAAAATCAGAAAAAGAAGGATGATATAATAAGGAGGTCCTGGAGTTTTAAATAGCTATATTAAAGTTTTGATGGAAAGTTATTTATGCCGAACGTATTTAAGAGAAATTTCTCATTTAGAAGTCCATAGGCTTGAGGAGTCTGCAAATTAATATCATATAGTGAATCAGATTTATAATTAAACAAAGTTTTAAAATCTATACCATCCATTTGTAAAAGGCATTGCTTGTTGCCATCAGGTAAATAAATTCCAATTCTTCTGGTTTTGATAGAACGCTACTCGTGCCGCTGGTACCTGGGTGTAGATTTTGAAGCCATTAGATAGATTTATCATACATAGTTTGGGGGGGCTGGGGTCCAGATTAAGATTATCAAATGAGTATCTAATGAAAATCAAAAGTAATTTAGTTTGATACATTTTCATAGAGTCGCCAAGCGTTTTCTGATTGTAAATGTTAAATTATAATGCCGAAGTATTCTATTGCGTCAACTTTGAATAAATTGGTATTGCGTTGTTCAATATGGAATACAGGCTTTGATAGGCAAGTATATTTAGCTCTCACCCTTCAGCAAGATTGCTAGGCGATATAATGCATTGAGCGAGTCTTACTATAATATAGAAAATCAAGTGCAGTGATGGTACTCGTGGAACGGCAATGAGGTTTCAGAGAGTGAGGGTAGCCAAGATGTGCTATTGAGCGACACGTGATATTCAAAAGACCGTTTATACTTGTTTAAATGATTACAAGATTTTATAGAAATGTATATCCAGCTCTAACCGGTCCGCTGGATTGCTAGGCGAAATAATGCAACAACGGATTCTTGATATAATGCAAAAAATTAAGTACAGTGAAGGTGTTCGTGGAACGGCAAATGAGGTTCATGAGAGTGAGAGGAGTCAAAATGCACTATTAAGCGACACGCGAGATTCAAGAGAGTATCTATTCAAGATCATTACATTATTATTTAGCAGCAGTCTGGGCAATATTTGACAATAGATCTGAGAGGTCAAAAGTCATGCAAGACATCTCGTACCTTAGCTGTTGGTAAAATGAACTACGCCGGCGCGTGTCTTTACAATATTAGCCGTTCAATCTAATCATTTCACGGTCATATTTTGAGTACTATCTAGATTTACATTATTTTGCGCAGAGGCAGCTCCAAAAACAGCGAGAGATTACTTATTATCACTTTTAGGACAGAGAGTAGGCGTCGGATAATATAACGAAATCCTTAATTCAGCCGCAGCAGTATTAAAATTTGGATTTTTACCAAAATGTACTTCTGCTTCAGTAGCTTTAGGAGTTACATTTTCTGGCTTGTTTCGTGGTGTACTGTGCAACATTAGAAATCTGTGAAATTTACAACCTGAGGCCCATGTCATGTGAAATTTAGAACCTGAGTCCTCCACCATATGCGCGAATAAGATAACACACCATGGGCAGGTATTTTTTGTCATTAGCAGGGCCTAATGCGCATGGATCACTAATACTACAAATAAAAATAGTACGATTGTAGAAAAGTCATAAACTTTTTTTTTTTTCAAAAAGTGCATGAAAAAAAAATAATTTTGATTTTTTTTCTATAAATGTACCTCATAATGCTACCTTTATGCTCTGAGCAGGAGTCAAAGCACGATGAAGATTATGGAAGTTCGCAATCGGTCTCCACTAATATTCGCCATTGAGAAATGATAGATATTCCTATCGTCATGGAGGAAATTTGTAGAAAGTCAAAGTTTTGAAATTTTGTGTCTAAAAATACCATTTTTGTAGTTCATTTTCAAAAATGAAAATTTGTCTTTCAAAATTAAATATATTCAAAGGAAGCAATACTTCTAACAGTATCCAGCCAAAAAAGACTATTATCAAATCAGTCAATTTTTTACATCTAATATTACCAGATAAAGCAAAAACTTTGATAATCAACACCTAAAAATGAAACTCTGAAAATCTATATAAAGAAAACATTTTTGCGGTCCTATTCACCATTTTTTTTGGAAGTACTAAAAATAACCAGTTTTGAAGAGGGCGATCCTTTTTAGAGGGGTCAGCGCAAAACAATTATTTATGAGAACACAATCGAACATAATATTGCGTATCTCTATTCAACATCTCTACTAAACACTATGACAGTCATATCATAAAATTGAACAAGTGAAATCTATTACTAAACTATCTAAATAAAATATTGCAAAGGTATGATTGCATTAGCGAAACGCTACCATCAATCAAAACCGAATGGACGTACCTAGCTTTAGCGAACCGCTATCAGCAAACGATACCGAATAGATGAGTCCTAAAAAAAAATCAACTTCTGACAGTAGATAAAAACCTTATGTAACATAGTAGAACAGAGACGGTGAACAACAGATTATCGACAGCAATAATGAAAATAGATCAAATATCATTACCTTAGCGGCGTTGTATTCGCAGAGAAAATAGAACAAACATTAAAAAAATAACACATCCAGTAGAACAGAGACGGTGAACAACAGATTATCGACAGCAATAATGAAAATAGATCAAATATCATTACCTTAGCGGCGTTGTATTCGCAGAGAAAATAGAACAAACATTAAAAAAATAACACATCCAGTAGAAC
>JACKZZ010021618.1_pt1 | contig 13296 bp, 11 predicted proteins | sample 8027871 | NCBI WGS metagenome assembly JACKZZ01 (sample SAMN15724774, study PRJNA655200) | protist metagenome | isolation source: fluorescence activated cell sorting (FACS) single amplified genomes of... | place: USA: West Boothbay Harbor, Gulf of Maine | collected 2000-07-19
CCAATAAATGACGAGCTTAGATCTTTGATAATTTTCGATGTCAATGCTCTCGGCGTCAACCTTCTTTGGTATATGGGACCAAAATCCCACCATGCTGATGGCAGAACTACAAGTTGACCTTGGGATACTGTGATCGTTAATGTTAATAAAGCAGCTCCATCATCTTCGATATAAATCCGCCTTGGAATTGGATTCACCGTGTCCGTATAGATATATTGAACCGGTTCAGCCGTTACTCGTATTAGAGGAGCCTCATTGCCTTTCTGAACTACGAAATTAGAAAGGAGGTTGATAGAAGAACTTTTATGACCAAGCCGACCTTCTTTTGAATTCATAATATTCATATTTATGTTACCATATTCTCCATACTCTTCTCCAGCTGCATTCATATCACTTTTGTATGTGTAAGACAGTTTTAAACCATGTCTAACTCCTTCCGTTCTCTCCATATTATTTCCAGAAGATGCAGATAAATCTGCTACAACACTTGTTAAAATCATATTTTCAAAAGATGAGTTACTAAATAAAGTAGTTTGACTCATGTTAAAACCAGGAAAATGAGATGTTAAATATTGTTTAAGATAAGTTTCATTATAAGTACCCACCTTCGGAATCTCTTCGATGGCAGCTGTAAGTTGGTCAAATTTCCGTTGAAAATCTTCTCTTTCCGCCTTTAAAGTTATTCTTTCTGTCAAATATCTTACACCTTTTCTAGGAATTATTTCACCCAATCTCAACGATAGACTTGTGGCGTCTGATAGCAATTTATCCAAAGGATTCAACGTATCAATAAACATATCCTTTACAAAACCAACAGCATAAGTAGTACCAGGACGCATCTGAAATTTACTCACGGAAATAGTTAACTTACCTGAGTAATGATGTTTTCAAAAACAATAACGCTTTAAATTTTGTAATCCAAAAGATCTTTAATATTTTAGCCACAAAAAAAATTCCCACATAAATCGAAGAAAATCGCATTTTAAAAGGAAAATTAGGGATATTAGAGGGGCTTTTTGAACAGAATTTTCACAACCACTATATAGTTTTTTTTTTCTTCTAATACCTCTGGGATCTAATGTTGTCATAATGGAATCATCTACACCAATACCTGAAAAGGTCGAAAAACACCCTCTTTTTAGCTTATTTTTAAAAATAAAAAAGCCATTTTCCCTCAACAAATCGCAAAAGTTTTTTTGGGGTTTTTCAAATACCAAAGGAATGTGAACCCCCATCTGCTGTATTTGAAAAAGTTACATTTTTACCTGCTAAATTAACCGTAACAGGTTCCGAAAAGAAGAATGTAAGTAGAGGATTTAGGGGTTGATCTTCGATTTTTCTATATTCAAAGTTAGTTCCTAAAATTTTAGGCTTAAAAATATCATCAACATTCGCTGCTCCTACAGTGTGGAACAACATAAAAAAACCATTTGGATCTTCTGGAAAATAATTGCCAGCAGCATCCACCAAAAATCCATAAGGTAAAAAAATACATACCCTCTTCAAAAATCCTAAAGTCAATAAACTCAGATCCTGCATTAAAATCAATTTTTTCCCTATGATGTATAAATCAGGATATTCACCTGGTACTATTTGGATCACCGTATCAGAACCATCAGGACAAGCAACGGGATTACTAGATACCTGATCATTAATGGTTTGAAAAGAAAAAAGCACTTTTTTAGACATTGATAAAGTATTTTAAGAAGAAGAACTAATCCAAAAAACTCATTGATATATACATATAACAACATGGGTTTCACCATTAGACCATGCCGATTTGGACTAGTTCTTCCCAAAGTACTTTCTCCCCAAGTCGAATTTGTGTTAAAAAACACCTCTTCGTCAAACTCGATCATCATACTCGTCGCTGGAGGTACTGTATTCGAATCTTGTGGATTGAAATTCGGATACAAATTCTGTGGCCAAGTACTTACAACTACGGGAGCAGCAGCATCAAATGTCAAAGTTGAATCAAAACTTTCGGAATTTGTATAAGATTCTAGAGGAACTTGATAACAAGATGACATATCGCTAGTATTTATAGTCAAAATTTTATGACGGTGCCATCTCTCCCCATAATAGTATTCTAAACTGACGTTGTGAGGTGTATGGTCCAAGTCTGAAGGTAAGATTTGCATGGATCGGACAGAAGCACCCCGATTATGGCCGAGATATAACCCGACGAAATATTGATCTGGACGGTCACATTTTTGTGTGCTTGAAAATGAATTGGAACAACTTAATTGAACATCTAAGACAGATATTTGTGTGCTGCTAACCGAATAATTTGCTAACATAATATCAAGATCTGTGGTAGAATATTGTGGATCATAACTCCAATAAGTTGATAAATCATTATCGAAAGCTAAATGCGCATTCGTTGACTTTTTTAAAATCCTCGGTGTTTTCCCCTAAAGAACTTAGAAGTTTCCTTTGAAAATGCCTTTTTGAGGGGCTTTTCTTCACGGAAAATTTTTTTGACTTTTCAAAATTAATTAATTACTTGTTTCTCTCTTTGACCAGATGCAAATGGTGTACCTGACAATATTGTTGTATCGCAAGATGTACCAGAATACATTTTTAATTCCGACAAACGCCATCCCTCACCAGATTTTGTGAAAGACCCATTTGTTAGATTGATTTCTAATGGTGCCCAAAAAGGGTTATCTGTCCAACGAGATTCCGTAATTGCAGAGATACGCCACGCAACAGGGGAAATTTGTTCCGGCCCTGTTTTAAATTGAAGTATGTAGGGCATTTGACCAAAATAATTTGCGTTCGAACTTACAACCGCAGCTTCTCCTGCACCTCCAGTAGCGATTGTCAAAGCATCATACTTAGAAACGTCAATCTTATTACCGTAGGCATCTTCAATACCGGAGGTTAGTCTTACTGTATAATCTCTGTTTCCTCGAAACCTGATACCTGCACTGCCTATACTAGCTGGATTTCCTGGCTTTACAATTACGACATTAGCATCAAATTTTACTTGAGAACGATCATTTAAAAATACTTTATATTCTTGATTGTCACCAAAACCAGGCTCCTCTTCACAAAGTCCATCGACACCACAATCTGTAATGGTTAGAAAATGAGTATCGCTATCCTCCCCAAGAGAAAAAGATCCTCCTGCTGAGGAAGACATTGATCCAATTGACTGATCTGCTTCCATAGTCTTTTTTTGGCCGTTTTGTTTGACAGGAAACACTGCTTTGTTGAAGTGGAATTCTATCTCGATATTGTTTAAGCTAACTCCTTCGGACATATGTCCGGGTACTGTATATAACACAACTGGAGGATCTTCTTCAATTTGAGCTTCCTCAGCCTCCAATATTGGCATACTGCCCCGCCCCTGAAACCCTTCTGATTCCTGTGTCCTTATCCAAAAAAAACGACATTTTTCAGAGATCTTTTCTAAAAATCATCAAATTTTTCAATAAAAATTACCTAATCGCTGGAGCATTCCCTTCCACGACCACCATCAAATTGTCAAAGCAACGAGAAATCAATGGAACTGCTAACGTTAGATTGATGGCACTGTGTACTTGTTTCATCTCTAATAAGGATGAAAATAAAGGTTCCGCGGCATGCGTCCTATGAGACTCGAAATTAGGAGATTGAGTATAGCCATCGGAAGCACACTCTACGGGAAGGGGAAACTGAAAGAACATGAATTTACTCAATAATTCCAGATTAAACTCATAAAACGTAGGCGCATGATTAGTAGCGGGTGTTAACTCTTTGCCCTGCGAACCCAAGTCGTTTACATCAACCAAATCGGAAAGGGGAAATTCTTCTCCTTGTGTCCTCACTGAAAAAGGCGCCACCTTTAAGTCCACCAGCTTTCTGACACCGTCGATCCTAATCAACATTCTTTCCGAATCTCTCACAACGAGTCTCTCCGGTTCATTTCTTAGACGTTCTGGAGCTGTGGGCTCAGTTTTATTGAGGAGAGCAACGTCGACAGATAAAGAATCTAATTCAGTAATTCCTCTGCCTGACCATGCAGGACAGTCTAGATCCGCTGTATAAAACAGACCACACACTTGAAAAGATCCCGTCCTAAATGGGTCGAAAACAGTGGTTTCAATCTCCACTTCAAAATTAGGACATCCAAGAAAGGAATTATCCGTAGTATACGGATCTCCGCCATCCTCGACAGCACCATCTTTGAAAAAAATACGAGGCATTGCTCCTGCTTGTGATTTATAGGGCGCAAATATATCACATCGATCACGTTCCATACTCCTATTTAACGCAAGTGCAGAACTGGCTTGTTTCTGGTTACCTCTCACAAATCTAAGCATAGCATCTCTCACCTAAAGAAAATAGAGGTCCCACCCCTGAAACCTTTCTAATTTCTGTGTTTTTATCCATAAAAAAATCCCTTTTCAGAGATCTTTTTCAAAAATTATCACATTTTGTTTTTTCCCTGAAATTTCATCTAAAGAATCCCTTTTCAGAGATCTTCTTCAAAAATTATCAGATTTTGTTTTTTCCCTGAAATTTCATCTATAAAAATTGAAGAAAAAAATTCAGTTCCACTCACCTGTGCCGTAGCAGAGTGAATAGCATAAATGTCTACTTGACCTAACTCATAAAATTCTTTGAGATCTGTACCAGCAGCTAAAACATCTAAATCAAAACTTAGAAAACCACAATCTACTGCATAAGATAAAGAAATTTTTTCATATTCAGTCAAAGTATCTGCATCCGTGTCCAGCATAACACTTTCTGGATCTTGGTGTACTGAAGGTTTTGGAGTATATTCTATCTGTAAACATGGTGTTAACGCTTTATTTCTACCATGCACTTGGACAGCTCCCGATTCAGTTACCCAATCCAAACGTAAAACAGGTTCTGGTTTAAGAGTCCTAGAAACTGCACCTGAAACTGCTGATACATAAGAGGCTTGTAGTCCTAAAGTCAAAGGTCCCGTCCCTGAAACCCTTCTGATTCCTGTGTTTTTATCCATAAAAAACGGCATTTTCAAAGATCTACTTCAAAAATTATCCATTTACCTAGAGTTAATTGTCTAGCTCGTTTATGTTCTTCTGCTTGCTGTACTAGAATCGTTGAACTAGCCGATTTTACATTTCCAAAACGATCAAATACATTGATCCATATCTGATTTTCAAAACTAGCATGTTCTCGACTCTCAAGAGAAGAAGGATCTGCCGGGGTCCATACATATCGAATCTTATTTAATGCTGTATTAATTTGTGAAGGCAGACCATGTAATACGACTATACTACCATCGGATCGCCAAGTATCGTCCATTACTATAGTAGAATCCAAATCAGAATTTTCTTCTTCATCATCTGAATCTAGACTGTTATCTACACCCAAAACCAACCTCCCTTTTCCCTGTAATTCTTTTACGTCTCCATCTATATAATCAGATGACGAAATCCACATATTATTTTTCTTCGGTATTTTGAAAAGCACCCCTAATTAAGCGTATTTTTGTACATAAAAAAGCCATTTTTATTCAAATAATTTGCAAATAATTTTTTAGGTCTCTTTAAGGATTTTTCAAAAAAAAATAGTAATGGTACTTTATCTAAAATTCCAACTGTGGGTATATACTTATCCCCAGCCGGACCTTCATGTGCGAAGGTAACTTGGACAGGTCTTCTACCTGTGGTACCATCAAAATCTATTTCATGATCACCTATAGTATATTCTGGGTTTGCCGTTCCTTGAAATCCCCATGGACTGGCAGGACGTGGGGTTCTTACTCCACCTGTGAAAATATTTTTTCTTGCAGAAGGATAGCCATCTAGCCCTATTTCCACTGTTACAGGACCACAATCCCTTTCTTGGCCTAAAAAGGATGGATCTTTTATCAACCCTGGTGTAACACCTTTTCTTGGTGTAAATTCGTCTAAATTTGACATATCAAATTCATCTCTAGTTTTATTATTTGTAATATTATACTGCGCTTGTGACGCTGTAGCCACGGTTCGTACACTAATTGGATCATCAGCAAATAATCCGAAATTAGACTCTAGAGAAGCGTATAAAGTGTATTTTCTTTGTGATGATCCGTCCTTTATTTCAAATTGCGAAAACGCTGGTTTTATGCCCTGTAATAGTTCAAGTGAACATGCGGAAGAAAGAGCATCTAGATCACTATCAGTACTAAGTCCGATGCTCTTCATTTTCTCTTCAACATGGATTGGTCTCAATGCTTTCCGACGGCCTACTCCTGGGGAAGCCCCGACTACCTCAGCTGTTATATCTAGATATGTAACTCCGGAAAAACGTCGTTCCGGTATAAATATAATCGTATTCAACAACGAATTCAACCGTTCTATATCCGCTCTAATATGCAAGAAAAATGGTCTCCTTTCATCTTCCTTGATGAATTGACTAGCATACTGTCCGAAACCTAAACTGACACCACGACTACCAGATGCAGAAGAGGAATCGCTATCTTCTTCTTCTGATTCAGAATTACTACCAGTGATACTACGTCCATAATTACTCTCTAAATCTTCCTCAAACACTAGTTTGCTCCGTACGGGTTCTGCTCCAATCGATCCCCGAAACATATCACCCTGACGGCCATATAGATATGTCGTGTTAGTCCCATTTCCTAAGTTCCTGTTCAAAAAACCCTCTTTTACTAATAGCAAAATTTGTTAATAAAAAAGCCATTTTTTTCACTTTTTTCCAAAAATTCACCAAATTTTTTTTTTTACGTTGTTTCACTCATCCCATATTTTTGTGGTTTTCCAAATACCTTGGAGAAATCATTATTTAAAATATTTAGATATCATCAATTTTCAACCGAACGAAAATTACAAATTGTCCAGAGAAAAAATGACTACTTTTTTCGAACCTTAATAAGTGCCAAAAATCACCCACTCAAAAAACCTCTAAAAAAACTATCCATAAAATACGTCTGCTCCAGTAGCCGTAGGATCTGCAGTATTGTTAAGATAACCAAATTCATTCTGTGGACCACCATCAACAAAGACCTTATTAGCGTATTTTTCAAAATAAAAAGGCCATTTTTTTTTCGAAAATTCGCAAAAAAAATTTTGCGATTTTTTGGAAAAAAGAGCGAAAAAAATAGCCTTTCTATTTTGAAAATAGACCTGATCAGCTAAGGGTAAAAATATTCGTCCACCATAAGGTACTCCTAATACAACTTTATATTGACAACTTTGAGAACAACCAATACTCTCTAATTTTATTGATAACGTTTGTGGTGTTTGTTTGTCATAAGCATCTTCAGTTTTGAAATCATTCATTAACTCTTTTAAAGCTGTAGACAATCCCAATTTACCACTTGGACCAGCGTTTACCATTTGCTGGATCGGACTATCAGCCAGACCTGGAAAAAATTTTTTTTTGTGAAAATCAACAAAAGATAGCATTTTCTGGTGAGAAAAAGGCATTTTCTTAATCAAATTCAGAGAGCTTAAAACAGTCTAGAACTAACTTAAACTATTACCAGTTTGTGGCCCTTTTATGGTTATATTTGGAGCTACATTTGCCCACCGAATATCCACAGCAAATTCATACGTCTTCGTATGCTCATCTAATACAACTGAGTTATCTGGTTCTCCATATAAAAATTTATCTCTTCTTCTAGAATATGGATTTTCATTACCTTCATAAGGCCACTCAATACTAACACGTAGAGTGTCTCGTACTCTACCAGCATTATATTCAGCTTCAGCAGCTAATAATTCAGAATTCTCTTGTGAGCTATCATCTCCTGAGGAGTTTTTGATAATTTTTGAAGAATATCTCTGAAAATGCCTCTTTTTACAAATAAAAACACAGGAATCAAGAGGGTTTCAGGGGCAGGACTTACCATGTTTTACCCCTCCCCCACTATAGTCTCTAGCTTCCGCTGGACTAATACGATAGTAGATTCGATCGAGAAGCTGTACTAAGGATGTCGGTTTAGCCATCAGTAAAAGACTTTGTTGATTTGGAGATCTTTGTAAAGGCTGAACACCATGTGCCACATAGTCATGCGAAAAGGACAGTCTACCACGTTCTACATGTAGGGTCACTATGACATAATGGGCTTTAGAGGATGAGAGTAGAATACGATTTTTACTTTCAGGAAATTCTTGTAAGCCTAAACTACGAAGAGAGTAACGAACTCCAGGAACATCAACTAGAAGTCTAGTTGGGTTATCCCTAGCGGAGATAAATCTACGTACTTGACCTTCCTTTGTACTTGCACTAGCAGGTAGTAAACCAGGCATCTCAATATCGGTTTCTTGCCATGCTTGTAAGGCAGATCTTGTATATAAAGATCGCATACAAGAATATTGTCCTAGCAAATTGTACTGTCCAGCTATAAACTCATCCTCGGCGTATAAAGAGGCATTTAGAGAGAATCGATGATTTGGATCGGACATCAGTGCCGCAGATATCGATGTTCCTCCATTGAAACCCACAGAGTTTATTGTTGTTTTTGACGACATTGAGAAATCAGGCATATTCAAAGGCACCATTACTCTCTTTAAAGCTTTAGCTACGCCTTCTAAATGCCCTGAAACCCTTATGGAAGTACCACCTGTAAATAATAGGACAAGAAATATCTAAATAGTTTCCACTGAGTTTATTTTCACTAAAAAGTAATGAAAATTGGGTCAAAAAATATATATACCATTAAGTTCTTCGACATTTATTGGAAGATCTGATTCAGATTTTGGTAGGACATTAGTTTCCGATTCTCGCTCGATAAAAATTTGCTGGATTGGTCTATAGTGTTGGGGTTGTTTGGTTACCTTAACAATGGTATCGGGAGTGCCAACTTTGTCATCATCAAAATTTCTTCTTAATTCAGAAGATGAGGAAGATGTCATTAATCCTTGAAAAATATCGTCAAAAGACCTGTCTCGTTGTAAATCCACTTGCACTTTCACTTTTCGGAACCTTATTAGGTCTATATGGTGTGGATATTGAAGAGTGATAGGAAAACGTGATTGATCATTAGACACTCGATTTGCAAATAGAATTGGACCCATCTCTTCAAAATTATCGGCATGAAAAATGATTTTGACTTTAATTCTTTTCTGAGAAAGGACACCGTTCATGTCAACTACAGAAATCGTAACTACGTCTGTGGCTGGGCTAGTTCCACCGCCACCTATCTCATTAGGAGTTTTAGGACTTTCACCACTTAAACCCGTTGCCTCTTCCTCAACTCTAACACTTGCTGATTTTGGATCTTCGACTGCTTTTGGTATGTAAACCAGGCTAGAAAGACACTCATTTATACGCCAAACAGGTCCCCTCAAATACCAATTATTTGCAGTTGTAGTGCTTGAATAACCACCAGTTAAAGGGTCCACATATTTACCCTGAATCCGGTTCCGACTGATACCAACAGGGCTAGATTTAAAACATTCTCCTTTTGCATTCAGGCCATTATCACACATTTTTGTTAGTTTGGAATCAAAATTCCCTCTTATGTTGTGGCTTGCACAACCTCTTATCACGATTTCGGCCTGTTTTTCAGAGTAAAACTCGACTTTCGATACAAATTCTAAATTGTCTGTTCCAAATTGAGAACTTTGTCTATCTAATCTAAAACTTTCCGATTGTCCAAACCATCCTCCAATTGTCGGATCGCGAAGAAAAGCTGAATAAATATGTACATCAACTGGATCACCGCCATTGGACTCGACCGGTGTACGGATTTGGAAGGGAGCTTGTCCATAAGTCAAACCCAAAGGATTGGACCCCTCAAGCGGATCCCCAGTTATCGAACCTCCACCTACAGAGGATCCTGTATTATATTTTCCTAAAGCTGTAAATTCAATATGCCAACAATTAACACTAATTCTAGGTTGTTCATTTTCTAAAGAATCATATCTTAAACCATTTTTATTATAACCAGTATATCGTCTATTAATGTTATAAACAAATTTATTTTCTCCAGGATCGTAAAAATCCTCTAATTTTATACAAATAACATCATCAGCTTTACTAGAAACACCTATACCCCTACTGGTACCAAGATTTCCAGCACCTTTTTTTGGACGATAAACTAAGTTATTCAAAGCTTTCGTTAATAAACTAGGAAATCCTAATACACTAACTGCTTTACTTCTGACAGTACTATCTTCTTGCAAAGCTGGATCACCGCGGTCCCCTATACGACCAAGATTTGCTGCTACATCTTTATTATGCGCAGTAACATCCGCAGCATATTCATTCACATTAGGCAAGAATACTTCACCATCCCGCACAGATACTGTTGCCTGCAAAGGAAAACCCGCATCCTGTTGTTCATTCCAATTAAACCCGTTCTTAGTTGCATTCCACCTTGGCAAAATATTTTCACCTCCCAACAAAACTGACGGATCAAAAGCTAATTTGGCGTTTAAACCATCGAAAGCTGTTTGATCGGGATCAACTAATTCGAAACAGCATACTGGAATATCCGTATCCCCTCCCGAAGACATCGATGGACCTATTGGAAGTTGGAGAGGTAGAACCCAAGGATGCTCGGGGGAAAACAACAAAGGCGCATCATCAACTGGACGGATTCGGACACGCCAATTTTGAGTAGCGCAAAAATCCATCAAAATTTTCTCTGCTGTTGCAGGACCTCTAGCGACAGCTTTTCCAACTGTTCAAAAAAATCGTTTATTTACCTTATTTCTCAAAAGAAATTGGCCATTTCTTTCGCTTTTTTTCAAAAATTTGCAAAAAATATATTGCATTTTTCAAAAAACGCTAGCTTTATCACCGCTTGAAGCCCTATCGTCGTACATACACACTTTGAGAGAAACCTTAAGATATTTGAAAAAACCGTCTATTTCGCTTAATAGAACTCCTTTAGACATGCGATTTTTTTCGATTTTTCAGAAAAATTTTCGATGTTATTTTTGAAACCTCGGCTTCACCATGCCAGTCCACTGTATCCGATCTAAAGGCTGTTGCATTTAAAACAGCATTCACAGCATCAGCACTCCCTAATGCCGCGAATTTTCGCCCAGCTACACCACCCAAGGTTCTGTCAACAACGTGTAAAAGACTCTCATCTTGAGGAAACCTTAAACAACACCCTCCTCTAACTAATTGGATTTCAAACCACAATATAAAAGCTGGACTTGCAAATTTAACATTCACAAAATCTTGAAACATATCCTTGTCTTCATCTCCTAAAAAGTAAGTATCCTCTCCAGTTTTGCTGACAATACCAATACTATCCGCTACTTCTTCCACTTCTAAAGGATACCCTGGCTGTTTTTTACGAAAAATGATTTCCGGTGCAACAGGTGCTTGTAATGATCTAAAGACGTGCGAATAACGTGTAGTTTTATTGCCTGCCGGTCCAGAATTGGAATCACCATCAGATAAATAAACAGATAAAACATCCTCACCTACGAACCAAGAAAATGGTTTATAACTTATAAATCTCATTAATTTTTCTAAGTCTTTTACACGTTCCGCTGTATATCTTATATATCTGGCTGGAAAGGGTATTGGGGGTACCCGACTTTCGAACCTTTGTAACTCTACATCTGCTTCGGGAGCTACCTCGATAGAACCTTGGAGAAAAAATGGCTTTTTTATAAAATAGTAGTAGTCGTATTTATTAGAAAAAATTGATCATATTGGTTTAAAAAAAGATTTTTTTGTGGATAAAAACACAGGACTCAGAAGGATTTCAGGAACCATAAAGAGCTTCGATAACAAGGGAATAGCGTCTCTGTCTGGCCGAATCTGAAGAAAAAGCAAATGACCCCCCTTTTTCTGGATCCAATTGAGGGGGTCCTAAATGAGTTTCAGGACCTGGTATATCATCTAAATTATCTAGTTCTTCAGGAGTTTTTAATAATATTTTTCCCTCTGTCATCATCTCAAAAGCTGAAGTTGGATCTTCGTCTACATCATCTAATTTTAAGGAAAATAATGACCATGATTGGTTGTTATACAAAGAATCCGGTGGAACATGATTTTCTAAAGTAATGGTCGGAGCAATATTCATCCGAGATACATAACCTGTAAAAGCTATGGAAGTACGAAAAGTGTCATTTTCCCTTAAAAAATTGGAACCTATATCCGAATCCCCTCCACTTCCACTAACCATAGAAGGAGGTAAATGAGAACTATCGTAACGAGTAGCCGAAATTTCGGAACCAAAACTACCACGAGGTCCGCCAGAAAAAGCATGATCACTTACTTCAATCCTAATGATAACATCTCCATGATATCCTGTTGGAGGAGTAAAAACTAATGACTCAAGAAGATCTTTTGCTGTTTCATAAGATATATAGGCATCGGCACTACTAGATAATTTACAGTTTTCGGATTTACCGACATTATAACGCCTTTTGGAAGGAGCAAACATACGTAGATCTTGGTTGTAACATTCCCTGTCAAAAAGGTGCCAATACTTAGACATCACTGAGACCTCTCCCACGGAAGATTCTAAGCGAAGATTCACATGCGCTAAACCTCCATTTTGTTCGACAGCGTCATCTCTTAATTGGAAGCAAAGCTTTTGTTCAATAGTATTTGATTCAATCAGAAATTTATATTTACTTTGCGCAGCTATAACAGATTCTTTATATCGTTTAGAAACATCTGGTGCTCGTTGTAATTTTTCAAAATTTGACTCTGCCCACGGTGCGCCATTCTCTAAAAAAGAGCCTCGGGATTCCCAGTATGGCAGACCTCGAGTAACGCTGCTACTATTGCGATACTCCACTCGAAATTCTTGAGGCATGCAAGTTTCCGCTGAAATCACCGGTTTATTATTCTTGGGAACGATGTAAAACGGAAACGAAAATTCCGATTTTATTGGACTCATTATTGGTTTTAAAGGAGGTAAACCAGACTTTGTTAATTCTGGGTCTGCCATTTCTTCGACAAGATCTCGACTAGCATGGTGTTGTTTCCCTATTAAAGTAATCTTAATATTTCTTAATCCATTCTCCGGAAAACCATCCGATGATTCTGCAGCATTTAATGGCTCATATCTCAAATGTTTTAAAAAAACATGTATTTCTGGCCAAGTACAATCATAGCAATGCAAACTTGTATTAAAATGTGTAAATATAAACTTTTCACCGACTTCTCGAATATCGGCTTTTTTCTGGAGTATGAGCAGTCTCTCTAATGTCTTTTTTGCACCAGAGAGCGTCTCAGGCTGCAATTGTTCTAAAGGTAGATGGAGATCGGTCTCTCGAGCAACTTTCTGAGTCGATAAAATACCAATATCATCGCTCTTAGAAACCACATCTTCAAATGGACCCTGAGGAAAATTCAAAAATTTTACCAATCTTTTATTTCGTAAAGTAT
>JACKZZ010015970.1_pt1 | contig 13291 bp, 6 predicted proteins | sample 8027871 | NCBI WGS metagenome assembly JACKZZ01 (sample SAMN15724774, study PRJNA655200) | protist metagenome | isolation source: fluorescence activated cell sorting (FACS) single amplified genomes of... | place: USA: West Boothbay Harbor, Gulf of Maine | collected 2000-07-19
CAATTCTCTTGGAGTACCTTCCCCTCACATTAAGTGCCGCTTGGGAAGCGTTTGGACATGAGATTCAAGCCGAATATCAAAAAAACACTGAAATGCAGGATTTACTCGGTCTAATACGTGAACAGCGCGCTTCTGAGGTTGCAACTCAGATTATTGAGGGATTATGTGCTCTGCATGAGCCAAAGCTAACAAGACTTGATCCAAATTCAGAAGAATGTGAAACGGTCATTATCCACACGGATCTAAGGCTTGACAATATTGGTATGACAAAGAGAATATCAAGTAGTCCCAGTGAGCCTATCGAAGAAGGTACACTTAAAATTTTTGACTTTGGATTGGCACAGCTACTTCCAAGTGACGGAAGTAATTCGATAAAGGCTTATTCAGAACGAGAAGAACCTTTTCACAAAGAAGTTGCCAACAAAGCCTTTGCTCCGGAAATGTTTGACAATGCCGATTCGGCTTATTACTCCACACCGGTTGACATCTATATGGCTGGTGTAATTCTGTTCGAATTGTTGTGCTCTCAACGCATAGCAAAGGAGTTTCCTGCGCTCAAACATATGCCTTATCCTGGAGGCGACTATTCAAGTGATATCTATAATGATATGAAGTCGGGAAAGTATGACCCTAGCATTAAAGATATGCCAAAGGCTAAATGGACAGATGACGACTGGATCAGCTCATGCGTCAATTCGGAAATAGGAGAGGTGCTTCTCATCGATATGCTGAACCCAGATCAACACAAGCGACCGAATGCAAAAGAATGTTTGGAAAGGATCAAGGAGTGGCAGGATGATATTTCTTCGATGCTGAAAGTCGAGTATGCACAGCAGCACAACTTACCAGTAGTAGCAGACCTATAATGAGAGTCAGTCTCAGATTCAATTAAATTGGACCTTAGGCTTAACTGTCAACAGTAGATTTATTTGGGATGGAGATAGAAGACTGAGTCTGACGGGAACATTATTACTCTGAGTGAACAAATCAAAACCTGAATCTAGGTAGTGCTCGCTGCTAAGACTAAGACTATAACTCACTTTTACTTAATTCTTCACTGGAATCGGTTGGCGTTGGTAAATCTACAAATATTGAGAGGATGGTTACCATAAGGCTACGGCCAAGATTGATATCTACTTATTCATGATCATTATCTCACTTTATTGTTAAAAAGACCAGAATTTATTGTAACCTCAAAACATAGCTTCAAAACTATAACATCTGTACATTCATCTTCACGAGTCTCTCTATCATTTAACTTGAATCGATTACATCCAAATTGAAAACATCTCATACTTTCTATATATCCTGTAACTACTTACTAACCTCGAGATAAGTCATTTGACTTTTTTTGTTTTTTACCTCCATTATACCATTTCCTTACTTTCTCTGGGGAGTGGGGACGCAAACACTGCTGAGACATACCGACTCTACCACTTCTAATATAGTACGAAATGACAGTGTCATTTGAACTGCTCGTTTAATTGTGAAGTTAAATTTTGTGTAGCTAAATACCATAAATGTCACTGTAACTTCGGTAGTACCGGGTATAGTTACTACATCTTAGTCTAAGTAAAGATAAGATTCATACTGCTACTCCTTTACAGTATCAATATCGGTGATCATGATCAGACTCATGATGATACGTTCACAACATCATAATAGATCAGACCGACTCTGCGTAAAGAGCTCTTTACATGTAGTTTACTATTAGGTAGCTGTCTCATTGACGTTTCTCAAGACTCGTCTTGAAGTCCTCACTTCTCACGTACTACGAGGATCTTTGCGTACTCCTCAGCGTCTATGAATTTCTGTTGCCGGGTCATGGCTTTAAACTAGGGACGACTTGGGAGCTGCTGCTACATACTTTATCGACTCGACATAGTGTAAACTAATAATCATCGTTCCAGGCTGCCCGAGCACTGGCAGGCAGTCCCTGCTGTCTTCAATTGAGTCTAAAGTTACTGCTTTTCGTACCTATCAAAACCCATATCTTACCAATACGATACCGAAGTCATTGCCGAGTCTCATGATTCCTTGCGTTGGCCAGAGGATTAGACAGCAGTGCATGAGTCATGAGATGGTAGCTCCTAGTAGGTATCCAAGCACCGTGACCGTTATCGTATTGATAATTAGACTAGGCAGCTGGATGGTGCAGCAACTCTAACTCTATTAGTATATCTAACTAGTCTAAGTAAAAAACAAAAAAAAAGAATAAAGCCAAAACACACAAAAAAAATATAAAAAGTGCAACATCAATGCCAGTCGATAGATTATCTTAGTGCAGCAGGCTAGCCGAAACCAATGGCGGGTCACGGCTAAGAAAATCATATGATCATTGATGGCTCTCGTATTCTATGTCTACTTGGTCTAGCCTTTAAAGGCCTCTAATCAATGTCATGATTAATAAGTTAAGTTGTAGATGGATTTTTGTTGTACAGAAAAAAAACATGGGTGATCCAGAATCAGTGTCCTCTCCTTGTCTAAGGTACGACTCTGTAATTCCCCAAATCAGAAAGTACAGTTTACTTGTCTGCGCCCTCTTCTTTCAGGTTTTGTGCGACCTTTTCTGAGATTTTTATTTGTGTTCTGTGTCCGGATGAGACCCGCGGGCTAGTATCATTATGGAGACGATCGCGCTGCTTATCGGTCAGAGTCATACTCAGCTGCAGCATAGACTAAGAGCCCGAGATAACCATAAAATTTCCGCCGGTGTCGTGGTTCTGATCCCATTTGAGATTCGTTGAGAATCTTCGTTCGATATGCTCTTTATCAAATACACTGTGAGTCTTCGCCCAGCCTCAGACTCTCTTGACATGTGTTCTGTTTGATTGAAATTTATGCTTCAGAATCAGATTGACATACATCTTAGTCTACTTCTCAGGTAGGTAATCGAAAGAATCAAGCTCGTCTCAGACTGAACAACTGTCGAAATGACTTACCCACATTGAATCTGATCTGACAAATCTTCAAATTGATGCTGGCACTCAAGTTTCGAAATTCGCTCTCAATTTTGTACCATAATGATGATCTTGCGATGTATTTTCTCCATATCAATGCATGTAAATGTCGATGTCAGAATCATCATTACTTGACTGTGATAACTAATTGTCAATTTAACTCAGAAAATATTAACATTTCCTATTATTTCCCAAACTTTACAGGTGCTCTTTGAGTATTCACTTTGTTATCTTGCTTTTCTTCTTCTCTCATTACTTACAATTGTCTCTCATCGGCAATGTCGAGAACTCGTCACTTAAAGCTAAGCTTAAAGTTAGCATTGCTGCTCTGCAGTAGTGATGATCATGCCAGCTACTTACCTCAAAAACTTAGTCTACTAAAACATGTCCAGGGTCTCACTCGCAGTTCCATGTCTGGATCGTCTAAGGAGGTCCTGGTCACGCTACCGATCGATTCCCCTAATGGTAAACCTCAGCCTGTGGAGTACCGGTACGAAGAGTCTACATCTGCTGAATTAGGCTCAGGCTGTTTCGCAACTGTTTTTGTTGCTCAAAGGGTTACTGCCAACGTCGACGAAGATAGGGCGCCCGCCAAAATCGCGTTAAAGCGTATCAACAAAAAAGAACTTGAAGAAAAAGGTCACAACACTGCCGCAACAGTGATCAGAGTCAGGAATGCACTTGAAAACGAAATCAGAATACATCGAGAGCTGAGCCGGTCCTATAATGCTAATAGTAAAGCTCCCGGTCACGACAACATCGTCAAGATGTTTGGCGCAACAGATCCGTGCGATAACAGGGAGGAATATAGAGAATATCTCTATATTGCCATGGAATATATCGGGGGATGGGCGCTGCATGATTACATTGATTGTTATGTAAAGACAGAGCAGCAGCAGCGGGACGTCTTTACCCAGATCATGACGGGTGTCAGTTACATGCATTCTCTCGGAATTTATCACTGCGATTTAAAACCCGAGAATATACTTGTAACGTGTGACCATAAGGTAAAGATAATTGATTTTGGGTTGGCGGTGGAGTATGTTTTTCCAGATGAGAACGAGTTTTTGACGCGTGAGGCAGAGGTCCAGGAAGAGGCTGAGGTTGCGCCAACAATTTGCAAAGGAACTCCAGGCTTCGTGCCGCCTGAGATGATCGTGTGCAGTGGGGGGGATGATATTAAGGCATATTATTGGGATTTCTGTCCACTTGATCCGAAAATCGACGTCTTCGCTTGTGGTGTTATTTTTTATGAGATACTTTTCCGAAGACAAAGTCCGTTTTTCTCCTCTTCCGAGGCAAGTGCAGTAAACGATAAGGAAAAACTCATAAAGAAGAAATTTGAATGGACAAAAACTAGAGAGCCGGACTATAGACGTTTAGTTACTGTAAAATTAGTACCTTCAATAAGTCAAACCATCTCTTGTGAATCGGAGCATCTTTTGAGGGGGATGTTGGAAAAAAACTCAAAAAAACGGATGTGTGTTAAGACAATTCTCAACCATAAATGGATGAAGAACGAGAAGTTTTGGAGAACAACAATCGCATCCTGGATGCGAAGGCTGCTTTCGAACTGCAACTGCTATTCTTAGATTCGAGCATCGCAAGTCGCTATCATAATTTCTTCAAAATCAGAATCATCGAGACTCAGAGAGGTAGCCTGTGTCACCGCTTTAACTGATTGTGAATAAATTATGATAATTATTAGTTGTTCCCTGCAGCTAATGTGATGTCGTACGTGCACCACTCTGTAAGTTACTTGCAGTAATTAACAACTGCCTCATTGTCAATGTCATTAGCCTTAGGACCAGGTAAAGGCGTGGTGGGAAGACATTTCAAATTATTGCTAGCCTGTATAAGACGGTGACCGTGACGAGTATGCAAAGCGAGGCTGGCTATCATACGCAAAGTCAGATCTACAACTTATCTTTGAGAATCAGATTTATCTATTGCTTGGGAAGGTGGTAAGAGACTGTGCATCGTGATAAGTACTTACATAAAATTAAAAAAAATAAAAGATGCTAATAGGGACCGTGAGTAAGTAATCTAACATAAAAAAATTGTGTAGCTAAATCGTTCATCTATTTTAATGGTAATACATCTACTCCCTTGCAGGATGGATATCGATGATGAGAAGTGTGTAGAACTGTTACTGTGAAGCCGTAAGTTAACGCGATATGAATATCAGCGTGATAGATCCCTGTAAGTTACTTGTACGAAAAATTTAAGATAGCGATGCTGATCGGTCAGAGTCACTCAGCATACAGCCTGGCGGTGTCGTAATACGGTTATTCATATTATAAACTCGCTTGAGATTCGTCGAGAATCTTCGTTCGATATACTCCCTATCAATGTCATCTTCACATTGAGTCTTCGCCGAGCCCTTCTCTTGACATCATCATGTGTTCTATCTGATTAGTTATGCTGCAGATTTGCAATGACATCCTGGCTGGCTACCCCTTAGTCAATCGTGTAGAGAATCAAACTCATCTTAAAACAAATGTCAAAATGTGAATCTTACCCACATTACTCTTACCCACATTGAATTTGAATCTGATCTGACAAATCCTCAAATTGATTCTAGCACTCAAGTTTCGAAATTATCTTTCAATTTTGTATCATAATGATGGTCTTGCGATGTCTCAATATCAATGTATGTAAATGTCGATGTCAGAATCATCATTTATTACCTGTGATCGTACCTGATTTAACTCAGAAACTATTTCAAATTATTTCCCAAAATTTCCAGGTGCTCTTTGAGTATTCGCTCTGTTTTTCTACTTTGCTACTTCTCTCGTTACTTACAATTGTCTCTCATCGGCAATGTCGAGAACTCGTCACTTAAAGCTAAGCTTAGCATTGCTGCTCTGCAGTGATGATGCCAGCTACTTATCTCAAAAACTTAGTTTACTGAAACATGTCCATGGTCTCACTCTTCGAACGAAAGAATTTTGTGGAAACGAAGACAACCAAGAAGTTAAAGGTCAAGATGCTCCTGGCACTGCCGACAATGTTACTACTGAGAAGACAGATTCTCCTTCCTCCACCCCCAAAAAACTAACTTACAAAATCATAGATAACAGTAACTACTGGTCCTGGACCTTAGGCTTCTCTTACCTAAAAGGGGTTACAAACCGATGGGGAATAGAACTTTTAGATAGCGGCGATTCAGATATTCCATCTGATTTTCTCATGTGTCCAGATCGGGTTGCTGATTTTATGGTCAAGATTTTCGATGCAGTGGAGGATCTTATTAAGGCACTAGACTTTAAAAAGGTACCAAAAGCTTCCGTGAAGTCTTTTTCGCTCGCTGATTATCTGGTTTTGCATGCAGAATATACATTCAGGAAAGAAGTTCCTGAAATACTCCAAAGCATGTATGATCTGAACAGTGTTTTTATAAACAATTTGAATGATAATTTAGTGGCTGCCATGGAAACACTAGACTTACCACAAGAGTATACAGAGCCGAACGAAGTTGCAGAGTCAGCAGACCTCATTGAGTCAGACCTCCCCTTTACTGATTCAGAGGAATTCAAAAAAATTGTTTTACCTCAGGCACTAGCTATAGTCAGAGCTCTGAAGGAATACGGTGCTTCTGAATGTAAGCGCGTTTGTTTGGATAGGCTAAGCAAAGAGTCTTTTTCAGATTATGAACGGCAATTTGGAGAGATTGAAAATCTAAGCAATAAGTCTTTATTAGATTATGAACGACGATTTGGAGATATTGAACAGCTTCTGATAAGTAAGGATCCTCCGACTTATGAGAGGGAAATGTGTAATTGGGTTAACAAGTTCGATTTGGATGGTTTTAATAAGCCTCATTGCCGCTGGAGAAAAGAGACAATCAGTGCTACTTGTTTGGACTCTACCAGTTTGGGAACTGGTGGTAAAATTGATAAAATACTACAAAAGTGGGAGGAAGAAAAAACGAAATGTACTTTTGGCCTGTTTTGTACTGGTTGCCGATGTTTACCAGAGATTCTGGGTACTGGAAAATGCGGCGATGTCTACGGATGTTCAGAAGCCTCTTTCAAGTTCGAGGATATCATTGATACTTCACAAACTCGAAGACGAAATGACTTAGAGTTTTATCACAAGTCACATAACTTGTGCGTAGTAAAGTTTTTTAGGGCAGGCGTGGTTCGGAATACTAAAGAAGAGATCTTTCACGAACTTGTTATGACACAGGCAAGGGGTCATGAGAATTTGGTCAAAGAGTGTGACCTTGTCAAAAAAAACGCCGTTGAAGGCGTTCCTATTCAGGAAATGGATCAGTACTTGCCTCAAGCACTCGTCTTTGAGTATGTGCGTTACACCTTGGAAGAAAGCTGGAACTCGTTTGCACATAATCTCGCTTTGACATCAAGCTACAGCGAAAAGCAACAAAATCTGATTCGTGAAAAGCGCGCTTCCGAAGTAGGCGCTCAGATTATTGCAGGTCTCTGTGCCCTACATGAGCCGCAACTGCAGCAGTATTATGATTCAGATTCAGGAGAACCTAAGACTAATATGGTCATCATCCACAGAGATTTACACCGTGGCAACATTGGTATAAAAAAGGAATTATCAATCGATCATAGTAAACCTATTGATTCCGGTACTGTTAAAATTCTCGATTTTGGAAGAGCAGAGGAATTTGAATATACAAGTGACGGCAGTAAGATGATAAAGCCCCTTTATGGAAAACCAATCACTCCTTGGGAAAAACTGCGCAGAAAAGCCATTGCTCCGGAAATGTCTGAGTCTGACGCGGCTCAGACTCAGAGTAAAGGTTATTTTACGCCAGCTGACATCTACATGGTTGCCGTAATTTTGTTTGACTTGTTGTGCAGTCAACAAATAAGAGCCAAATTTCCTTATCTCAAAGAAACTATACCTGTTCTTCCTGGATGCGACTATGCAAGTGAAATCTATAATGATATTTATGACTCGGATCCGGAAGACTTAGAGTATAATAAGGCTATCATTAAAAAGTTGAAAAAGAAATCGGAGGCTCAATGGACATATGAGAAGTGGATCGATGAGTGTGTCAGTTCGGACGAAGGAAAAGCCATTATCAAGGATATGCTGAATCCAGATCAATTCAAGCGGCCGAGTGCACAACAATGTTCAGAAAGGGTGAAGGCGTGGCTGGATGAAATTTCCTCGAAGGTGGAAGTCGAGTGTGCGGAGAAATCCTCACAAGTGGCAGTAGTAGCAGGCCCAGAGTCACAGTGAGAGTCAGATTCAATTTTGGGCTCTAACTGACAGTAAGGCTCAGCGCTAGATGTATTTGGGAGGAGGATAAGAAACTGACGGGGACATTATTACTGTGAGTGAAAAAATCAAAACCTTAAATCATTATGTAGTGCTCGGTGCTTAGACTAAGTATAACTTTGACTCACTTTTACTTAATTTTTCATTGGAATCGACTGGCGTTGGTGAATCTACAAACATTGATAGGAAGGTTACCGTGAGGCGACGGCCAGAGTTGATACCTACTTGCACATATTGTCATAGATACACAGGTACACGAGGCTACGGCCAAAACTGATACCTAAGTACTTACATATCTATACATACAGGTGCACAAGGCTACGGCTAAGATTGATACAGGCTTCAGTACATATTTGCTCACGATCATTTTGATTTATTTCTCTGTTAAAGGACTAAATTTAATTTACCATAACTTCAAAACATAGTTTCAAGACATTCATCTTTACTCTCTCTAAAATTATCATTACATCCAAATTGAAAATATCTATACTCTTATCTCTACTTAAACTTAGTTTAACATTAGAAATTGAATCAAATATAAGTACAGTACTTAAATCATATAGCTGACACTCTACTTTCATCTTAACTCTCTCACTCTCTCTGTATACCTATCTATTCTGTAGCCTCAAGATAACCATGTGACTTTTTGTTTTTTAGCTACATTGTACCACTTTGTAATTTACTTTTTCTGGGGAAAAAAGCCCAACTACTGATTTAGCTACCCGTAGACACTTTTGAGACCTACCTACTCTACCACTTCTAATATACGAAATGACAATGTACCTGCTCGTTTTACTCAGAAGTTTGACACGCTTCCACTTAAATTACCATCGTATGCTAGTAGGATTGGTAAGTACTTACAAAAAAAATGTGTAGCTAGATACTTCATTCATCTCCATACTGCTACTCCGTTGCAGTATCGATATCGATGATGATACGTTTGTAAAATCAAATTCAAATAAGAAGATTTGGATATTACTACTTCAAAGAAAAATAAGGCTGTGCAGTACTTTGTGATGTATTCTTTGTTACGTGTGTAGAACTGTTACTGTGCAGCCGTAAGTTAACGCGTTACTTATGAAAATCGTTGATATATTATCCCTGTAACTTACACAAAAAATTTGAAAATAGCGTTGCTGATTGGTCGGATTCAGCATCAGCATAGAGCCTGTGCTGCTCGAGAAAAGCATAAAATTTGCTCCGGTGTCGTGGTTCTGATCTCGTTTGAGTTTCGTTGAGAATCTGAATCTTCGTGCGGTATGTTCCCTATCAGGATTGAGTCTTCGCCGAACCACTCTCTTGACATGTGTTCTATCTAGAAATTATGCTTCAAATTGACATTCTTGCCATCTTCTCCTCAGGTAATCGAAAGAATCTAGCTCTTCTAAACAAATGTCAAAATGACTTACCCACATTGAATCTGATCTGACAAATCCTCAAATTGAATTTGATTCTAACACAGACTTACAAGTTACACTCAAGTTTCGCTTTGTTAAAATTTGAATCATGATGATGATGATAGTCTAAGTCTTGCGATCTAGTTTTTCCTTCACATCCTTCTGCTTCTCAATGCATGTAAATGTCTTTGATCTGAGTTTTTAAACTTACCTCTAAGTCTTACCTCTAACTTATCTTTCCTGACTTTAAATCACTTATTGTCAATTGAATGCGATCGTAATTGATTTAAAAGTAAGTTTAACTGTTAGGATAAGTATAATTTGTTTCCTATTCTCTCCCAAAATTTCCAGGTGCTCTGTGAGTATTCGCTTTGTTATCCTACTTTGCTCCGACTTCTCTGAAGTTCTCTCGCGACATACAATTGTCTCTCATTGACAATGTCGCTAAAGTCTCGTCACTTAAACCTAAGCTTAAAGTTAGCATTGCTGCTCTGCAGTGATGATGATCATGCCAGCTACCTATCTCAAGAATTTAGTCTACTAAAACATGTCCATGGGGGCAGACTCACCGACAGGTGCAAACAGTTTTGTGGAGATAACCCAGATGAAACTACCGTATCTATCGTAGCCGGTATTGACGTTCAAGAACAATCTCAAAATGCCGCCAGCAGTGTCACTAATGATGCAGCTCCTCCTACCTCCAACCCAGCAAGGATATTGACTTACAAACTTCAAGACAACTCCAGGGGCCTCAGAGGCGTCTGGTACAGTTTGGGGTTGACTGAAGATAAATGGGAAATAGAAGGCGGCTTTCAATCAGATTTTCTCATGTGTCCAGATCGCGTTTACGACTACATGGTTAAGATTTTTGCTGCAGCAAAGGATCTTATCGACATACTTGATTTTAACAAGGTACCAATAGATTTCGTGAATTCTTTTCTACTCTCTAATTGTCTGGTTTTGCGGGAGGTTATTGTGGGGGAAGATACTATGATACCTTTAAGCATGTGTGATTTACAGACGGTGTCCATAAAGATTCCTCGTAAATATCTAGCAAAACCTGCAACTAATAGTGAGTCTTCTACCATAATTTTGAAAAATGAACCTGCTGATACTGCAACTGTTACAAGCTCAACCGAACTTAACAATGAGTCTGACATTGAATTGGATATCTGTACAGCTTTCACAAAAGAGGTTTTATCGCAGGCGATAGCTATTGTTATAGAACTAATCGACTATGGTCTTACTGATTGTAACAGGTTTTACTCGATGAATGACGCCACTGCCACTGAACTCGTCCCAGATAATTATATACAGAAATTTGATAAGATTAAAGCGTTTATAACGGATAAAGATATTTGTATTCAAAATTCTGATGAAGATCCTGCTGCTTTTATATCTCGACTTCAAAATTCTCACTCCAAATGGAGAGCCGATACAATCAGTGGGAATAGATTACAATTTGGTATTGGTGGTGATATCAGCAAGGCAAAGCTATGGACTCCAACTTCAACAAGGCATAACAAAAAAACATGTTCTTTTGACCTGGTTTGTTTTCCTGTTAGTGTGCTGGGTGGAGGAAGTTTCGGTGTTGCCCACAGTTGTGAAGCCTCTTTCAGAATCAAATTCTGCAATGCTAAGTCCGATGAATCTGATGATAGCCCAACTCTTAAACCAAAGGAATCTGATTTTAATGCTGGGAAGAATGACTTTGAGCTTCGTTCACTCGATTGCGTGGTAAAGTTTTTTGAGGCAGAGAAAAATACTGATAAGAGTGTCGTTGACGAACTTGAGTTAACACAAGCAAGGCGACATAAGAATTTGATCAAATGCTACGGCTCATACGTTTTCGAACCTAGTTCACAGTGTATCGATTTATCGAAATATTTACCTCGTACAATCCTCTTGGAGTCCTTTCCCCTCACATTAAGTGATGCTTGGGAAAAGTTTGAAGCTGAGTTCGATGTCAAATATCATGAAAATATAAAGAATCAGAAGATGCAAAATTTACTACTTCTAATACGTGAACAGCGCGCTTCTGAGGTTGCAGCTCAGATCATTGAGGGATTATGTGCTCTACATGACCCGGGAAATGATGATCCAAATTCAGAAGATTCTAAAACGGTCGTCGTCCACAGGGATCTAGGCGTAGCTAATATTGGTATGACAGAGGCAATACCAAGCCTTGATCTTTGCGATCAAAACATTAAGCCTATCGAGCAAGGTACAGTTAAAATTTTTGACTTCGGAAAGGCACGGCAGCTTCCAAGTGACGGAAGTGCTCTGATAAAGGCCGATCCAGAACGAAAAGAACCTTTTAGCAAAGAAATTGACAACAAAGCCTTTGCTCCAGAAATGATTGACAATTCCGATTCGGCTTATTACTCCACGCCAGCTGACATCTATATGGCAGGTGTAGCTCTGTTTGATTTGTTGTGCACAATTTTTATAAGAAGCGCGTTTCCTGGGATCAAACATATTCCTTATCCTGGAGCCGACTATACAAGTCCTCTCTTTTATGATGAAAACAAGTATGACATTGACCGGACCATCAAAAACAAGCCAGAGGCTCAAAGGACATATGTGGACTGGATCAAAAGCTGTTCTAATTCGGAAAAAGTTGAAAAGCTTATCATCGATATGCTGAATCAAAATCCAGCTCACAGGCCGAGCGCACAACAATGCTTGGAAATGGTGAACTCATGGCGGGATGATATTTCTTCGAAGGTGAAAGACGAGTATGCAAAGCACAACTAACTAGTAGCAGAGGTCCCATAGTGATAGTCAGATTCAATTAAGTTGGAACTTTATTAACTAATACTTTTACTTAAATTTTCACTGGAATCGACTTGCTTAAATCTACAAATACTGAAAAGAAGGTTACCAAAAGGCTACGGCCAAGATTGATACCTAAGTCCTTATTCATGATCATTATCTCATTCTCTTATTAAAAACGGCCAAAATTTACCTAAACTTCAAAACATAGCTAAATAACTGACATCTGTTCATTCATATTTTTCACTCTCTCTATCATAATTTAAATACATGACCATCCAAATCGAAGACAAGTCACAACTGTACTTGAATCATCTCTACTTAAACTTAGTCTATCATTAGAATCAAATATAGCTGACACTCTACTCTTATCTCAACTCTCTCTCTCTCTCTTTATCAACTCTGTAGCCTCGACATTATCATTTGACTTTTTGTTTTTTTACCTATATTGTACCACTTAGTTTAATTTGTTACTCACTTACTTTTTCTGGGCCCAAAAGCCAAACCACTGATTTAGCTACCTGTAGACACTTTTGAGACCTACCGACCCTACCACTTCTAATATACGCAATGACAATGTACCTGCTCGTTTTATTCAGAAATTTGATACGCTTCCACTTAAATTACTATCGTGTGCTAGTAGGATTGGTAAGCACTTTAACATTAGTTACTTACGTAAAAAATGTGTAGCTAAATACTTCATTCATCTCCATACTGCTACACCGCTGCAGTATCGATATCGATGATAATACGTTTACAAAATCAAATTCAAATCAGAAGACTTGGATATTACTACTTCAAAGAAAAATATGGCTGTGCAGTACTTTGTGATGTATTCTTTGATCTGTGTGTAGAACTGTTATTGTGCAGCCGTAAGTTAACGCGTTACTTATGAAAATC
>JACKZZ010003231.1_pt1 | contig 13286 bp, 9 predicted proteins | sample 8027871 | NCBI WGS metagenome assembly JACKZZ01 (sample SAMN15724774, study PRJNA655200) | protist metagenome | isolation source: fluorescence activated cell sorting (FACS) single amplified genomes of... | place: USA: West Boothbay Harbor, Gulf of Maine | collected 2000-07-19
ATAACACATACCTATGTAACCAAAAATACTTTTATTTGAAAAAACTTCAACAATTTGACTAACTATACCGAATCCAGGTAAAATTAAAGTGCACTAGGCCTAAAAATAAACCCGTGCCCAGAACCGAACGAACGCATTTCTACGGATTTCGGCTCCCAGGAACATAAAAATTAAATGTAATGTTATTATTTTCTAAAAATTAGAGAATACTGATCTTGTGAAAAAAGAGTGCGAGCACGTTAATTTCAAAAACACAAAAAATTAATATACTAAAAGATTCAATAAACAAACATTGAACTCTTTCAAGATCTTTTGATAAATTTTTATTCATTACACGACCACTATTAGGTCAATTTTCTTTTAAAAATAATGACACTAAGAAATTGTATCTATCAATTAAATGTTCAATAGTTTTCAAAGTCTCTGAGATAATTGAATTAATACCACTACGAGAATACGCTTGAAGTAATGAATTATCTAATTTTTTTAGCTGTAAAATTCAAAATTCAAAGATATTATCATTATTGTTCCCACGATTCTTTAAAACCGCTCTTTCATTATCACATAATACGCTATAAGGTCTAAGACCCATTTCCATAATTTTAGAAAGTTTTTTACGACAATTGCTTTCACCCGAGTCAAAAAGACTGCGATATCTAACTAGACATGCTTTAACAAACAAGGATGACCAACCTTCGAAGACACACCAATCTTTCATAGGCGTTGTTTTAAGTATAACGGGTATCGTAACAATTTTCTGGACGTTGACGTAAAAAATTAAAAGAACAGCTCGCGCGGTTGAGCTTAAAAAATAACTTAACTTAAAAATTAAGGTCTGGTCACATTTTGTCCTTTGCGTACTTCTGCTTTTTTGATAATGATTCCGCTCTATATATACTTCAGGATGACCAAAAAATCAAAACAGGTGATAGGGTTCAATACTTTAATATATTTTAAATATAAAATTTCGTCTCCCTCTAAACCCTCAAAAACTCTTTCGAATTGGATGGGCTTGCTAGGTTAATTATTTAACTATTAATCTTTTTTTAATTGAGATCTTTCAAATTCTTTTATATATTGATTAACAAATTTATCTTCAATTACACCGTAATGTATATCGCTATGACATTTAGAACACACTGTAACTTGTTTTGCACTTTTACTTGCATGTAATAATTGATAAATATAGCGACCATTGTCTTTTTTTACACGCTTATTTGTATATATATATTTTTCTTTTTTTAACTTTTGCCTTATTTTTTTAACAGATTTTATATGATGTGAATGAAGATCTTCAGTATTTTTACAAACTATACAACAAATATCTGTTTCTTTTGTATCTTTTACTCAGACTTTTTGTAAAATTTTATCTAAAATATCATCAAACTTAAAAATAAAATCTTCATTAGATACTAATTTCGGATTGAATTTAATTCGATTTAAACTTTTTGGTCAATATAATGATGCACCCAATTTTCCAAGATTTTCATCGTATAATATTTTTAATTTTTTTCTTGATGATATCTTTAATTTAGAACAAAGCGTCTTTTCACAAGAAACCTTTAATATATATATAACTAATCAAAGAGTATAACGTCGAATACTAAATTTATAATAGTTTAAAATTCCATGAATTTTAGCATTATATAACTTAATTATATTTTTACTATCTAAATTTATATAACTTGGCTTATGCAAAATTTTAAATTTATTTAAAGGTGCATTAAATTTTTTACGAGATAAAGTAGATAGTGCATTTTTTTTTTTTCGTATCTTATTTTTAATCGCTTTATGAACATCTTTTTTTACCATATTATTTAATGTATATTTAACAATTATATAGTTATTAAGCTCAAACCTTTTCAATATACGAGGGATATCTGGCTGTGTAATTAATTTTGTAGCTTGCTTTCTAAAACCGATTTTTAATTTTTTAATAAATCGGTTCCTATATCTTTTTATCGTATAACCTAAAAAATTTATACCTTTATTATAAAAATCATTTCATGATATAATCTGATTTTTTTCTATATTAATATTAAATTTAAACATACTAAATACTTTTTTAACGAAATCAATAAAGTTTTCAAATATTTTTTTGTTTGTTCTAGCAATAATCAATAAATCATCACTATAACTGTATAAAAAAAATCGTTGAAAAGAATTAGTATATACACTAGGCACAGCCTTAATAACTAGTTTTTTATATTTTATATCATCAATAATATTTTTTTTTTTTTTTTTTAACAAATTTTTAACGTAATTATTAGGTTTTACACGTTGTCCTTTATTAAATTCTTTTTTAATTTTTTCATTAATTTTTAAGATAATAGAATTTAATACAATAGTAGAAAGTATTGGAGCTAATATAGTGCCCTGATAAATATAAGGATGACCCTTCCATACTTTTTTCCATGTTACTTTTTGTCTAATTGTATTTACCTTATATTTATAACCAGATTTTAAATAAGATTTCAATAGTGCAAAGAACTTACCATCTTTCTTGTGAACAAGTTGATTATAAATATCATTTCTTAATATTGAATATTTGATACTACCAAAAAAATCACAAATATCTAAAGTTGCTCCATATGTTGGAATTGTACAATTAACTTGTTTATTTATATCGTACATTAAATGAGAAATAGACTTACCTCTTTGATATGCATATATATTTGAAGCTAATTTATCAGTTAATATTACATCTAAAACAAGTTTAATCCCTGTTGCAACTACTTTACTTTCTAAAGTTTCTTCAAAAACATTTCTATATTTTATTGTAATATTTCTATTGAATAACTTTTTCTTTGACTTTAATAATAATAAATATTGTTTTATTTTAAAATCTGCTTTATGGTAATATTTACTAAATTCTGCCTTAGACTTAAATTTAACTATATCTTTTGGTATTCTGTAACTATTAACAGGTTTAAATAGATATACTCCACTTAATAGCTGTTTAGAAATCAATTCCAAAGTTGTATGTTTTATTATACCTTCCGACTTTTTTTGTATTTTTAAAGCATAAGCTAAAACCTTAAGATCACTAATAATTTTATTAGTTTCATATACTAAAGACTTTTCATATTTTAAATTTTGTTTAATATAAAAATGGATCATATTATAATCTCAATTTTGTATTTCATTAATAGCAGCAGTAGCTGTCTTAATACGGATAGGACTTTTATCCAACGATGTACAAAACTGTCTACCACCATAAGTCCCCCTAGATTTAAAGTAAGTAAATCCTCTAAGTAATCCTTTATTATTCTTGTAGTACGTTACTGTATGTTTAGAGCGTCTTTTATAATTTTTATCCTCACCTTTTAGGCAAAGTGGCTCATGCTTGAATACCAACAATTCAAATAGCATTAAAATACATTTTATATATAAGCTTATAATTCTTCGACTTTTACATATACCCATGCATACGATTACTATAAAAAAAAGTATTAATATAGTACAAATATGTATTAAATTCTTACTTAACTCAATATAAAACCAATATTCATAGAATATATTAATTGCAATTACTTTGTACATTACTATGTACCCTTGGTACAAAACCGGATCGCCACCAGAAGCGCTGTCAAAAAATGAAGTATTTAAATTCCGATCAGTTAATAGCATGGTAATAGCTCCGGCTAAGACTGGTAAACTTAATAATAGTAAAAATGCTGTAATAAGTACAGATCAAACAAATAAAGGTAATCTGCTCATATACATACCCCGACAACGCATATTAAAAATTGTAACAATGAAGTTTATTGCTCCAGCAATTGAAGATACGCCGGCTAAATGCAATGCAAAAATACCAGCTTCTACTGAAGCACCAGAATGTGCAAGAACGCCACTTAAAGGTGGATACAAGGTTCAACCTGTACCAGCACCAGATTCTATAAAGCTTGATAATACTAATAAAGATAAAGACGGTGGTAATAATCATAGAGAAATATTATTCATACGTGGAAATGCCATATCAGGAGCACCTATTAAAATAGGAACAAATCAATTTCCATAAGCACCTATCATAACGGGCATAACCATAAAAAAGATCATAATCAGTGCATGGCTTGTAACTAAAACGTTATATGTTTGATGGTTACCCATTAATATTTGATTCCCAGGAGCAGCTAATTCTCAACGAATTAAAATAGATAATGTAGTACCCATAATTGCCGAAAAAATACCAAAAAGTAAATATAGAGTACCTATATCTTTATGATTTGTAGCGCAAAATCATCTAAGTATTCAAGAATACATAAATTTTTTCAAAAAAAAAATCACATAAATTCAGACTATTAGTAAACAGAACACCAAAAAGTACAACAATAATAAAAATAGAAATAACAGTACAAGTAATCAATTTACTAAAAGACATATATAAATTTTAATATTAATCAGTAGAATTGCTTTTTTATAAAAAGTAAAAAATAAGTGAAAATAAGACAATAAATCTAATTACATGAATTCTGAAAATACGAAAACTTAAAAAACCGGAATCTGAATTTAAATAATTACTTACCCCCTCAAATATAAATAACAACTAATAAAAAAAGTCAAACAACGCGAGTAACCCAAAGGGTTCTCTCGAAGCTGAACGTAGAGTTTTTGCCCTATTCAGCTTTCTTAAAGAATTAACAGTTAGGTAAATAATAAGAATTAGCTTCTACAGCGCCCTGTCTGGAAGCGTTAACGGTAATTAAAAAAAGAAAAAAAATAGACAGATTTAAACTTTTTTTATTTTACTCTCTTTCTCTTTTTTTTGAAAAGAGAAGCTTTCTCCTTTAAGAATAGGTAGAAAGTCTTTGTTTTTTGGTACAGGAATAGGAAACTGCTTTTTATTACGATTTAATACTGCAGATAATTTCGCATAATCTAATTGACTAAAAATATCTTTTTCAAATTCAAGGTGATGTTTAGCACAAAGAGGTATTTGTTTTCTATTCAAAGAAATTAATACTGCAGCTAATCCTTTAACCCTTTTTTCTTGTCTATTGACAAGAGTTCTAACTCCATCCTTGTTAACGTGTCTTTCTAGAGCACGTATATGGTGAACTTCAATGTTATTCGTCTCACTACAATTTAAGACAGAACAACCCATAAAAAAGGATAAGCCATGTGAAGCTTGATGAAATAGTCTTATTGAATACCATAAAGAATTAGGATCCTGTTCAGTATCTTTGAAGTTAAAACCACGTTTAAAGTTACTTATTTTGTGTCTAGATATCAGATCTACGCTTTTTTTAAGACCTACAGGAATTTGAATTTCACTACCATATGTATTATACACTCAAAAGGTAGATTTTTTATGCTTGTTGGCTAAAGTTAATGCACAACTTTTACGTAGTAACATGCCTAAACCTTTAATTTTAGTAAAATTACCTGAACCGGAATATCAATTTAACAGCCCAAAAACAGTACTATTATATTTTTTAACAATCTCATCATCATTTAAATAATGGAGTTGAGAATTACCTATAGATCTATTTTTTTTCGGATGAACAAACCCTAAGTCTCTTAGTCTCTGAAAAACTACCTTCAATGGAGCATTAACACTTATTTTACGATGGCCTTCTTTATTTAAAAGCTCCAAAGAAAGACCTTTAGCCAAATTAATAAGGCTATTTTCGATTTCGTTACGTTCAGAAGATTCTTCAGATATATTATACATTTTTTCGACTCTTTTTTTACGCTCTTCTATAATCTCTTTAATCGATTCTCGGGTAATTTCTTGAGTTTTCAAAAGATACTCATCTCGTAAAGCAATAAGTTTGTCAGAAACAGATCTTTTAACCTTACCCTCTCACTGTTCAGAATTAGTTTTAGTCAGCATATCCGATTGTATTCGACTTCCAAACTCTAAAAGTCTGTCAGCTTCTTTTTGAAATATTTTATATCAACGATCAAGTGCTAAATTCTTATTAGTATTACTGGGCTCAATATCTTTAGTAGACATCAAAAGGTTTAGAAATTCTTTAGGTTCATTAAATTTATAATAATCACTTAGCTGCTGTATAACTTCTCTTAAAGCTATGAGTTTAGATATTTCTTGAGTGTTACTTTTCTTCGCGGATACTTTAAAGGTAGAACATATTTTTTTTATTTCTTTTATAATATTAGCGCGATATTGATTTGTTTTAGATCTAGCTAATCGTTTATCAACCTCAGCGAATCTAGCTAAAGTTTTCTTTTTATGAAGTTTTGTTGCACGAATTACTTTCGGTAACGTATTCTATTTTTTTTTAAACCCTTGTAACTTTATGTCATGACCTAAAAATCTTACGGAACCTTTATTACGATGTACAATTTCATCTTTCTTAACACGTAGGTGTAGATTACCTTTAATAAACTTATTGATATCCTTTTGTAATTTGATTGCAAAATTTCTGCCACCTACTACACCGATCAAGAAGTCATCGGCATATCTAACATATTGAATGTGTCTAACTTCTGGGTCTACACCTTTGCGTCGCCCATATTTGTTATGATGTTCTTTATAAGCAGCCCTACGTGCTTCTAGAACTTTTTCACTAGAGCCATATTTTTGTATGCACTTTGCCCAATTTCCCATCCTAAATTCCTGTGCAATTTTTCGATAATTAGTTTCAGCTTCTGGGTTACCATAAGTACCACTAACATATTCTTTGTGGGTTAATGCTGCTTGAGTTTGTAGACCAACAATGTACTTGTCTAATTCGTGCATATAAGTATTGAATAGAAAAGGACTGATTATCGAACCTTGTGCCACACCTTTGTGCTCGAAAAAAGTTGTAAAGTCCTCGGCAACTCCCGTAGATAATATTTTATTTATGGTTCCCCAAAATCTTTTGTCAACAATATACTTACTAAAAATATTCTTAAGACGATTACGGTTGACTTCATCAAAAGCTTTAGCTATGTCATAGTCCAATAAATAAACAGTAGTATTTCTTCAATGTCGAATATTATTTAAGCATTCATGAGCAGATTTGTTAGGTCGAAACCCATAACTGTGAGGAAAAAATAATCGTTTTATAATGAATTCTTTTTTAAAAAAAAGAGTAGAATTTTTTTTTTTAATTTTGATATAGTTTTTATCTTCTGGCACAAAATCAACCTCAGTAATACTATGTAAAACTGTAAAACCTTCAAATTGAGGCTCAAGTGCATTTAGAAGAGCTCTTTCTATAATTTTAATTCTTGGGCTACAAATAGTTAAGGGACGTTCCTCTCCGGATCTTTTTGGGATTTTTACCCTACGTCTTTTAGGAAATACAAAACTTCCGTTTAAGAGCTTTTTACTTGTAACCTCAAATCAATTGTCAGAAATACCCGAAAGCGTTTCTTTTTCTACGCCAGGAGTAAAACATACCTGACTTACTTTTTATTTGAAATCAAGCTTTTTTTAGTGCTTCAGAATTGATAGCTCTTTCGAATAAAGTACTATCATTTTTAATATAAAATATATAATTTTTTATTTCTTTTTTTTTACCAACCATCTTAAAGGCCGACTCATTACCCTCTATTCCAGACGTAGAAGTAGAGTATTTTCGAGCCTCCGCTATGGTTCTTAACGAAATTCAATTAAGTTTACCACTCGTGCGTATAGGTAAATGATTGCGTATATTACCTGTAACTCTCTGGTTACTATAATCCCTTAGCAAATGTAAATGAAAACCATAAGCCATCCCGCATGGTGAAGTTTCCTTAAGGGAAAAGCAACACTTAGAAGGGAACCGATTGGTGGGTTTTGTAGTTATTGATGAGCTTTTCGTGGAGACATGACCGCTACTAACTTCAACTACATAGGACTTCTGCTCCAATAGTAAAGCTTGAGAGACGAAACCGATAAATTTCCGTAAAGTGCTTCCGAACTTGTAACCTAAGTTATAAACTCGCTTTTTAGATACAAAACAATCAAGAACCTGTTTAACGCCCACGCTATCAACAAAATGCCAGTATCAAATACCACACTCTAAACCGATATGCTGAGTTTTAGTAAAATGATAATTAATATGACGAACTAAACATACAACTAAAATGATGCTACCAACAATAATATGTAACCCGTGAAATCCAGTTAGTATAAAAAAAAGAGTACCATAAATACTGTCGTTAATACAGAAAGGCGCAACATTATATTCGTAAAATTGGATCATAGAGAATAGTAATCCATAGCCAATAGTAGCAAGTAGACTAACAGTAACTTCATGTCTATTTCCACTAAGAATAGCCCGATGTGTTCAAGTAATAGTTACTCCAGATGATAAAAGTATAATAGTATTTAATAATGGTAAACCTCATGGATTTAATGGCTCTATGCCAACTGGAGGTCAAACACAGCCAATACTAATTGCAGGACTCAGACTACAATGAAAAAACGCTCAAAAAAATGAAAAAAAGTAGCTATAGGGTCGTACCCCCAGCTCAGAACCGTACTTGCGCCTAACCAACGCATACGGCTCGCCGTCTTATAAATAACAATTTTTGTAATTCTCCCCCTTATTCTTTAGGCATCTCCGCTAAAGATTTCTTCTTTTTTGGTTGTTTCAGAATCCGACGTCTGTGCAATTCCATATGGTGGGATCGACAAAGGGTGGCGGTTTTTCGTTTCTTAGCAATAAGAACCCTAGCTTGTGGAGATAGATCTTTACGTTTTGTATTAACCATGGGATTTAAGTGGTGTGACTCTAAGCCATCCGTCTTTTGACAACCTTCAATAGCACATTTTAGTGCCGTTTTTTTAGTGGTGAAGAAAGTGCCTTGCCTGTTTTCTAAATTATCTATAAGACTAACAATTTGTGTATCTTTGTTAGACCGTTTAAATAAGCCGGTGCTTTTTAGAGACTTGGGTCAGGCGTTTAAACTAGCCATCTCTTTACCTGTTGACGAATTTTTGATGCTTAGACTTCTTCCGAATTTATAGAATACCTTGCTAGCCGTTTTAAGTTTTAGTTTGTCTGCTAAAGTAAGGGCGCAGCCTTTACGGTAAATATCTATAATAGTTCAGAGAGTTGAACGATGATTTACGAAACAGTAATATTGAAGTATACCTCTAATCATAGAGTTATATCTTTTTACAATCTCATCTGATTCAAGTGAAGTAAAAGCGCGGTGTGACGTTGCTCTTACTACTCTTTTATCGGATTTTCGTTCTACAGCAAATCCGTTAGCTACCATTCTTCTACAAATATCTGTAGACGGAACAGTCATTTCGGGTTTGTTGTGGGGTATCATTTTTTCATGCTTAATTTCTTCCCCCACTTCTAGATTGAAGTTTCTTACCGGAGGGATTCAACGTATCATAGTGCCTAAATATTTAATTTTGTTAGATGCATGTGCAATATTTGATTTGGAAGAATTGCAGTTAAATGATAGTTTTGTTTGTAGAAACTTTACAACTTGTTCATATATATTACGCGCATTTAGTTTGCTTCCTACATATCCTAGTAGAAAGTCATCTGCATATCGAACGTAATATAGTCTACTAAAATTAGGGTCTTGGAAATCTTTATATCTCATTTGTTGATCTAGCATGCGTTTATGCTTTACCCTAACTAGAGCTTTCTCTAATTCCGGGAAATTTTCAATAAGGTTTTGTTCTTCCTTGGTTACATATTTCAACCGGAGGTAATCCTTATTGATTGCTCGATTTTTACCAAAATTGTGAACGGGCAACAATTCCTTTTCAATGAAAGAGTCTAGCTTATTTAAGTATATGTTACTAAGCAGTGGAGACAGGATAGAACCTTGGGGAACTCCTTCAGCTGGGATTTGTGTTCGGTCATTAAGAGAGAATATATCAATATAACCTGCTTTTAATAGCTTTTTTATGAGTTCCCGTGTTGATTGGTCTACGTACTCCTCAAGCATGTTAATTAAGATACCATGTTGAATTGTATCAAAACATTTTTCTATGTCTACACTTATAGTTCAAGTTACATTTTGTCAACAGTGTCTGATATTTCAGAGTGCATCATGGCACCCTTTATTTGGGCGAAACCCAAAAGAGTAGGAACTAAATTGTGGATCCACAATTTCTTCTAATAGAATTTTAACTGATGCTTGTACTACTTTGTCCCTAGCAGTTGCTACGCCTAGATAACGGACACCTCCATTTGGTTTTGGAATGGCTATACGTTTATTTGGCTTAGGTTTGTATTTCTGAGCCTTTAGGTCTTTTTGTAATGTTAGCAGAATTTTGTCACTGATGTCTGCCTTGACTTCTCCGTCAATTCCTGGACTAGATGTTTTTGTGAATTTTAGTCCTTTACGTAATGTTTCTATATCTCAAACTTCTTTATAGAGGACTTTATTTTTGATTGTTTGAGTAGATTTTGCCTTCGTAATATTAACCTCTTTTGTTGTATTGCTTACCTGAATTACTTCAGGCTTGTTTCCTTTATCCGAAAAACTAGTCGTACAAAATAGACGACATTTTGGCTTAAAGGTTATAAGACTGAGAGGTTTGATTCTATTTACACCATTTTGATTAACACTTTGACCTTGAATATTGTTTTGTCAATTGTTTATTGGTGTATGAATACTTCTCTCTCCGCAGGCCCCAGCTTTTCCATGACTCGGGGGAAAAGGCTTCCTTGTAGTTAAAGTAAATCCTCCACTTTTGGCCCTCCAAATAGTTGTATGTGATATGTTAATTGTTAAAAGCGTTGTATAAGGATTTTTATATCAAGCAGATATATGAAACGAAGGATCTACAGTATGATTAGATATGTTTTGGATCCTCTAATCATTCGTTATTACTTTATTGTAATCCCTGAGGCGACTGGGTCTTACCTTATTACTTCAATAATATATTAGGTAGGTCACGCTTGTTTCCCTAAACGCTTCTTTCACGTTGTTGGTAAGACCATTACCTATATTGGCTACTAATTGTAGAACTTGCCAAACCACTTCACACACCTTTCTATTTCGCACAAACATAACTTCTGAAGCAATAAAAAGAATCATACCTAATTTTATGCCACGCTGGACTTTAAAAGTATGGTGACCTTCAAATGTAGCTTCAATAATAATATCTTTAAACCATCTAAACAAAAAAAATAGAAAAATGATAAAAGAAAAAATAAAATGTACTGAACCATTAATATAATAATGAAAATATAATATAAAGCTTAAAACCAAACTCAATAAAGATAATGCAGTCATTATTGGTCATGGACTTGGATCTACCAAGTGAAAAGGATGTTGTTCATTTTCTAATTTATTCAAATTTTTCAATTTTCTTAGGTTAATCATCGAATTTATAAAAATCAAAAAAAGATATTAATAATAAGATCTAAACATTATAGACGATTTCACAGATAACCGTAGTAATACTTTTTTTATACAAGTAATTAATTCTTTTGACAACTCAGTTTGTAACTCTATTAAGACACAACCTTTCTTAATATGTGCAATGTATGATTTTATAGGACCTACACCTTTACCCATACGACTTCCATCAGATTTCTTTGTTAGAGGGTAAGTACACTGAACTCGTATTCAAATAATTCCTTTTCTTTTAATAGCTCTTAAAAGGCATCTTCTAATTGATTCTAACTGATTTGGCGTTAATATAGCATAAGTATGGGACTTAATAGCTAAAAAGCCATACTGTGCATAATTTGCAAAATTAGTACCACCAATATTAATATTTTTTATTTGATATAATTTTTTCATTTATAATTTAGAACTAAAAAAACAATCAAACTTTTATAGAGATAGACCCATATTTAGTAAAACTGGTAGCCTTAAAAAAATCTAAATTTGTGAATATTTTATGTATAATAGATTTACCACATTTAAAACTATAAGTTTTACGTCTCATTTTACCATTTAATTTACCAGTAACATAAATTTTTATACCTCTAAATAAAATAATGTTTGTATGAAAAAGAGTAATTGCACGTACTGTTTGTCGTAGTAGCCGTTTATGTCGTTTATCGTACGATAAAATCTTTGCCAGATAGCGGGTAAATATAGAAGCTGTTCGTAATTTACTGGAAATATAAAGCATAAATTCTAAAGTCGTTAATTCATGACTACTCTTTTGACTAAAGTTAGTAGCTAATTGAATAAAGTCATGATAAATAGGTAAATTAAATATATTTTGTAATTTAACAAAAAAATTTCTTTTAAAAAAGTTCGATAAGTTTATTTCTAAATAAAGTTGTTCTATTTTTAGAAAAAGACTATCTAAATCATTGGATTCTAAAGGATAAAAATAATCACCTTTATAAAAAATATAATAAACTGAACTTTTGATTAAAAAAAAATTAGTATCAAATAGATTTAAAATAGAGTTATACATAAATAAGACGACCTTATATAATAGATATGTATAAAAAAAAAAACGAAAAAAACACAAAAGCTTAAATATAAGAATTAACTGTCTACAGTAAGTTATATTTTTAAAATCTTGCCAAAAAAAACAAAAAATAAAAGCAAAAATTAAATTACTTTTTTGAAATTGTAGAAATAAAACATCAAATTGACGTTTTTTTAATTCAAATTGAAAAAAATTATAAAAAAGGCTATTTGATACACTAGTTTTAAATAAAAAATTTGTATTTTTTCATAATGTCTGAGTACCAAATCTAAATATCAAAGAATCTGTTTTTTTTGTCATAAATTTTACCGATAAAAAAACCAATAAATAACTAACAAGACCTAATTAACTGCGACTTCAAAAAAAAAATTATTTAATCAAATCCGTTGTATATCTAAATGTTATAATAAAAAAAGCTAACAAATGATCTTACAATGTTTAAAAAAATTAAAAAGCTTAAAGCTATCAATTTATTTATAAATGATATTGCATTTACTTTTTTATATAAAATCACCAAATCTGCGTAGTAATATACGAGATATCTTAATATATAATTTTTTATATTTATAATAGATGCACTTTTAATTTCAAAGTATTTTTAACAAAAAAATAATTTTTGTTTAATTATAGTCAATTTAATGTGTGTAAAGTTGACTCTTATATTTAATAAAAGAATAACAATTTACCTTGAATAGGACTTGAACCTACAATAATTAGATCCTAAATCTAATGTGTCTACCAATTCCACCACCAAGGTATTAAAAAAAATATATCATTTGTTATAAACACCTATTCATGGGACTCAAACCCTGAAAATAGTTTTTATTTTCACCTCAAAGCTTTTTTTATAATAACTCAATATTTTTAAGAAAAAGTTTAACTTTTAATTAATTTTTAAGCTCAATTAAAATAGAATTAAATCTATTTTTAAAAATAAGTGTCAATTATTATTAATACTCTAATATTTGTATAT
>JACKZZ010020155.1_pt1 | contig 13285 bp, 10 predicted proteins | sample 8027871 | NCBI WGS metagenome assembly JACKZZ01 (sample SAMN15724774, study PRJNA655200) | protist metagenome | isolation source: fluorescence activated cell sorting (FACS) single amplified genomes of... | place: USA: West Boothbay Harbor, Gulf of Maine | collected 2000-07-19
TGATCGGGGTTTGCGTGATGGAGACAAAAAGCGTGATAAAGGCAATTTTCTTTACTCGGGGGTGAATAGATAAACCATCGTTCGTTTGCTTCAATGATTCGTTTGTTCGATGCCTTACCCATTCTCGGGTCAATATCAAAGACGCGCATATCAATTTTTCTGATTTTTTGAGCAGTGTTGTAGTCATTGTTATACAGGAGTTTCTTAATTCGATTGAACTGTTCGTTGACACTGAGGTTTGCTGTTTGGGTGTTGATGATGACGGTCTGTGCGATATCGTCTTTCACTCGACGGATTGTAAAGGAGAACTGGAGTTTTCTGATGGATTCTGCTTTAGGTAGGAGACGCTTTAGTTGATTGATCCACTGGTTGATGACTGCCCGACTGTATTCCTGTGCGAGTTCATCCTCAAAATTCAACGTTCGAAAGTTGCGTATCGTATATGTGGCGATTTTGTGGTTTTGTAACGAAAACCGGATGTTAGTGAGCTCGATACGTTCCCGATTGAGAATGTCTGTTAAGGCGGGTGCGAATCGTGCTCTGGTCTGCTGCTGGGCTTGGCGTAGTTGTTCTTCTGCTTGTCGTAGTCGCTCTTCTTGTTGGCGTCGTTGTCGCTTCTCTCTGACTAATCGATTTCTTCGTAAGCGCTTCTCTTCTTGCGACATGTCTTTCGTGAAGGGTTTCTCACGTCTGCCTTCGGCAATCGCTTTTTGAACCTTTAATCCATACAACTCACGTCTCCGAGCATTTTTGTCGAGATACTTTTTTGGTCGCGGCATCTCGTCTATTATACGATTTTTTCGTCTTTAAATCATTTTCGTTGTGCCACGGTCATAACGGAAATGACTTAAAGAGAATCTTTTCGGATTGTATGGACAAATTGAAAGTCTTTACTAGCAAATATGATATTCATCTTGTCTCTCGTCTGATTTGCTGTGAGGTTTGCAATCAACCCGCCTCGTTCTTTTGCAACCGCTGCCAAGTCGTTAAATACTGTTCGAAGACTTGTATGAGAAAAGACCGACCGCATGGACTTGTCTGCGGGAAATCCTTGTGTATGAAGGCAAAGCCTATGATCCATTATTTTCGAAATAGTCTGCTTTGTGATAAGTCACATCCGATTTTTTCAGATCCACACAAATACTGGTATGTGGCATATGACAAAACGAGTCTGTCGTTTTCGTTTGAAAAGATTTCGCAAGAGCAATTTGATTCGAGTGTAAAGCATTGTGTACGCAATCACGCGAGGATGGCAAAGCACGTGTTCGCTTCGCGTGATTTTGGAGTGGTTTGTGATTTTTAGATGCTTTCAAAATTGGTAGGGCTTTCATATCCGTCATATCCGTCTGCGTCGAAATAGCCCTCTATGTCGTCGTCATCATCTTGATTTTCATCTTGATTTTGTTGGTTGATGGATGAAACAGGTACTCTGTATATTGTATCCTGAGGGTGTGGTTGATTTTGATTTACTGGAACACCACATACAGGTTGTTCATCGACCCGACCCATCCATACCGGTTGTTGATAAGTGAAACGTGCTTCTACATTCGGCTGATCGTTGTTGTCGTCTGACGTTTGTTCATTTGTTCCTGATGAACTCGGTTTCGGATTTTCCTCGGGTTTGTCTCCGGACCCATGATGCGTTCCAGAGGAACTGGCTTCGGTATTTCCATAATATATATCATACTCCCTAAGTAACTGTTTACGATCTCGACGGTTCATAGGTAATCCATGACGGTTGATATACTGAAACACAAACCTATTTACAAATCCCGTGTTAATTGGTTGGTTTGAGTGCCTCTCGCTAATTATATATCTCGCTATTCTATAGATGTCGTTTTTCAGTTTTTCTCGTCTTTTTATTTCTTGATTTGCATTTTCATTGAAGTGGTCATATATAACAGAGGAATCGAGTATGTGTTGACCCTGACTTAAAACTTGTCTCCTATCGAGATTTATCAGTTCTTGTCGTGTTAAAGCTGTTGCTTGTGGTAACGGGTTAGCGTCTTGAATTGTGTCAACCCACGCCTGAATTGGCGGGGCTGATGGTGCTACTCCGGTAAAGGGTTGTATAACGGGTTGCGCTTGTGCAGTAGTAACGGGTTGCGCTGTCTGAAGGGGATCTTGTATGGGTGCTCTTATTCGATTACGACTAAACACTGGTCCCGTTCCGTATTGATTGTTGAAAATCGGTCCCATCCCATATTGATGAATTCTCTCATGTCCTCTCATTTAAAGAACCGTTTATCAAATTTGTGTATTGCTTCTTGTAGAGTTGGTGCTTCCCAGAGAATATATCTTGATAGAGACCCCGCGTTGTATGGAGTCTTCCAGTTTTCGTTGACCCTGTGTCGCTTGATATAGTTTTGTCTTTTGATTTCATCACCATGATCGATAAAAGTGCTGCCGTGTTTGGCTCCAAAATGAATGGTCTGCCCATTGGAAAAGGTGAAAAGCCGATTTCTCGCAGCCTACAAAGGAAAACACGAAAACAACATCCCTCACGGCAATGAATCAATCCGTGCGTTAGCCGAATTCAAAAAGCGAACCCTTATCCTCTACAATAACGATTATCAGGTCATTGATCGCTTTGATTATGCACCAAAAGACAATCGTACCCAAAAACGCCCCGATTTCGAGTTGCAAATCACAGCAGCAAACCATTTCATCGCGCTTCTCCCCAAGTCACACCAGCCTGAATGGATGCAATCCCATCTTTGTTTTGGAACCAAAAATCAAACCAAGGATACAAAAGAGGAAACAAACGAAGACACATGCAAACGAATTTTGAAATTCGAGAATGTGAACACCCTTTCAGAAAAATTCGAAACGTTTGATATTGAATCTGCACCAGATCCCAAGGACAACACGCAAAAACCATATGCGATCGGAAACTCACACATTACCGACGATGGATTGAAATACACCTCGTTCTGGGGACTTGACTGTATCAGTAAGTGGTTTGGCTACTTGTCAGAGAACATTGATCGGGTAGCAAACAAAACTCTCTATGCGCACAACGGAGGCAAATTTGACGTTTTGATCCTCATCAGAGAGTATCTACTCAACAATACGACTGACTGGCGGATTCGAGGCGACAAGAGCAAGTGTGTAAACGGCAGATGGCTACAACTCGTCCTCGAACACAAATCAGGCAAGTTTGTTTCTTTGGGTGATACCGTTGGTTTCTTTAATACCTCTCTCGATTCTCTTCTCAAAGAATATCAGGTGGAGCATCAAAAGTTGACAGAGACAGTATCTCATGATGAGATCACGCTCGAGAATTTTCAATCGTATCATCAATTGCCCAAGTACCTCGAACACGATTGCATTGGTCTTTTGGAAGCTCTTCGCATCTTCAACAAGGACGTGTGGGATCTAACCTATTCAAAGAAGAAGGAAGTCAAAAAGATCAAAAACAAGTACGTGGTCACCGATCGCGAGATTGGTGGGATCAACATGACCTCTTGCATCAGCATCGCATCCATTGCAAAGAAACACTTTTTCAGATCATACTACGGAAGAAATATATACACCCTTTCAAAATCCGTCGATCAGTTCATTCGCCGAGCCTATTCTGGAGGGCGCACCGAATCGTTTGTGAGACCCTCCACGCAAATCAAAGAAGCCCTCTATTATCTCGACTTCACCAGCCTATACCCAGCCGTTGCCCGTAATCTCCTTCCTATTGGTGAACCAGAATTTCGGGATCTCAAGACGAAGACCGTCGACGACCTCATACAGGACGGATGGTTTGGGTTTGTGCGATGTATGGTCAAATCCACCCAAGACAGCATAACCACCAAGCGCAAACCAATTCACGAAAGAAAGGACGATAATACGTACCGATCGATGTACAACTACTACACCACATTCACAGAGATGACTCTCTTCTCTGAAGAACTCAAACGTGGTTATAAGGAAAACATGTACGAGTACATTCTGATCGACGGATATGAGTTCGGTGCCTCGCCTGTGATGGAAAAGTTCATGTCGGATGGTTTTCAGAACAAAGCACGATACAAGGCAGAAGGAAAAACCTCGCTAAGCAACGCCTACAAAGTCATGATCAACTCAGGATATGGCTTCTGGGCACTCAGAACCACAGATCGCGAATCCGTCGTCATCAACACCCACGATCGTGTGGACATCGCGTCGTACGTAATGAATGATCAATTATTGGATTTTGTCGAGTACGAAAAATACACATGTGCTCGGGTCGCAGTGGACATCAACGTGACAGACGTGAACATCGGAGTAGCCGCCGCAATCACCAGTTACGCCCGAATGCATCTATGGAAGTTGATTGATCGAATCGAGCAAACAACCGATTCGAAGGTATACTATTGTGATACCGATTCCGTGATCACAAATTGCAACATCAACGATCATCCCGATCTGATGAAAGAGTTCTGCCCAGACGGTACAGGTGAGGCACTTGGCTCTCTTAAAAACGAGTGTACTGACAAATTGACCAAGCACTTTGATAAGAAGATTCGCAAGAAATATAACCTACAAGCATTTGATCCATTGAATGAGACACAAAAGACGGAAAAGAAAGATTTGATTAAAGCAGAGTCGCATACATTCGATTCACTCATTGTTGCTGGTTTGAAAAAGTATTCTTTACAAAAGATACTCACCACAGGAGACGAGATTCTATGCAACGCAATGAATGGGGGATCTCCCGACGCGATGTCGCATCAAGATTATCTCGGATACATCAAGGATTCAACGGATCATGGCTTTACGATCACGAAACAGCAATTCATAACGGGTGGGTTGACAGGTATGGTAAGTAAAAACCCTTTCAGAGTTGAAGTACAAGAGAACATCAAGAATATCAGACATGTATACAACAAAGCGCAATGGAACGATGACTCGATGTTTGTTACTCCGTTTGTAGTATAAGTCGTTCGAAAAAAGTCGATCCGTTTTTTCAATTTGCGTAAAAGAGAAATTGAAAAAAGAACACGACAGCTATATAAGAAAGGCAAGGTGAATGATGACTCTATTAGTAAGAAACATATTCATAAGTCATTTTTTAAGTTGCTACGGGTGTATTGGGTGGCGATCGGCATCGGACAATAGCGCCCACACCTGTTTTCTTCATTCGATAATGTTCTCGTTGTTGCGCCTTGCGCTTCTCTGTCTGAACAGGGTCAGCTCTTAATCTAGCATAGTTCAAAGCACCCCAGCAAGGTCGACACGCCTTCCTACCACCACGAAAACGAGACTCGTCGAGCTCTTGATTGCATTTGTTACAAGTCCGCATCATTGTATGTAGAAGAACCGTTTTTAAGTCATTTTCGTAGGGCTAATCATAAAACTGAGTCTTTGGATGTTTCATTTGATACTCACGCACCTTCTTTCTCCCATCTATCATTTTCATCATGTTTTGATACGTCTCTTTTGTGAGATAGTTTTTCTTTCCGTTTGGCATGATCGTAGGATTGTTCCACTTGACTGTGTAAAGTGTTCGTATGACTCCGTCGATCTCTTTTGTGGTATGTGCAGTGACTTTTTCAATCTTGTCCTCTTTAAATAGTTGAGTCACCGGCTGTCCCTCTTGCATAACCAACAGCCTCTCAGACTTTTTCTTTGGAAGTGCCTGAATAGACTTGAGCAACTCGGGCGATCGATCGAGTTTCAGAATTTCGTTCAATATCGCATCCTTGTCTTGATATGGAAACCACTCTGCTCCGGCGATGGGTACAAATCCCTTGTTTTTCAGATGTGTCAGCAGTTTCGCTTCATATCGCTTGTGTAAGCCGGTCCCCTGAGATTCATGAGTCCAAGCCACATACAATTTGAGCATATGCACACGAAAAAACCATCCAAAATGCCTTTGATAGTCCCATAATCTCTCCTGATATGAAGTGCCCTTTGAGATACCCACCTTGAAACGACCCTCTTGCGTTTTCGATGGATTTTTGCAGGTTGGAATGCTAATACAATAAAAATAAGGTCTATCCAATCGCTTCCATTCCTTCGTTTGAATCAAATCAAAAAACGGGATCCCTTTTGCTGAATAGAAAATAGTCTCTCCAGCGAGTGATCGTTGACTCATTTTATCAATTCTTTTTTAGAGACTATTGATCGTTTGTAACCGTTCAGCGTCTTGTTGAAGAATGGCTCGAGGAGCATATCGATCAACAATCCGTCTGACGTATTTATCAATACCCCCACCCTCCTGAAGAGAACGTTTGATCAAGCCTCTTGTCAATCGGATCTCAGGCAAAATTTGTTCCATCTCACGCCGAATATTCTGATAGATCATCTGTCGAAACACAGGTCGTTCGCTGTTAAAATCGTTTCGAAACATCTCATACTTTCTTTTCACGTCTTTTGACTGTTCATTTTCTATCTTACGGTTCAAAAAATCGAGAAGACGTGCTCGATGCGCATTGATCCTATAATGCAAGATATGAGAAGTGATCTCGTCCAAAGGTCTGTGATCCACATTGATAAGGTCAAGCGCCGAATCTAATATTTGAGCTTCCTCAGGCTCCTGACCCCTCAGTTTGTTTAGAATAATACCACGAATTCGATGATTTAACCGATCGATCGGAGCTGGGGGTTGCGGCTCTGGATGTATTTTAACTCCTCTCCTTATTTTATAGCCTCTCCCTTGCCCTTGTTGTTGGAGTTGACGAAGATATAGTTGCGCAGATACTTGTGTTCTCACATACTGCTGTTCAATACCAGAAACAACCCGAAGCAATTCTCTCGCAGCAAACACTTGGATGGGTCGCGCATACCGCAGTTTTATAATTTCCCCTTTTACCTGTCTCGTGTTCAACTCAGGAAACTCGGGCTGCAAACGCTGAATCGTGGCTTGAACAAGCGCGACTATCTGTCCATGTTGACCGTTTTGATTCGTAGCGGGTTGGGTAGCGATGATTCTAAGTTGATTCATGATAAACCGCAGATCATTAATCAATGCATTCTGTGCGAGAGACGTATTGATTACACCTAATAGACCCGTAGGCAATTGAGGGACCAAATTCCCAATCGTTTCGGGGTGAATTTTATAACCTCTCCCTTGCCCTTGTTGCCCAAAGGCTCTTTGAATCAAATCGGAACGATTTAGATGATGATGGCTGGAAATCACTTGCATTTATACATCTATTTTTCATCGATGCAAATAGCGACCCGATCCCCGCTGTAAGTAGCGACCCGAACCCCTCATTTGTTTGCACCTCGAATCCCACTCTTTGAATTTTTCAGTTGCTTCATCTTGGCACTCCTCTAGGTTTTTATCTGGGTGTAAATTCAACCCAAATTTGCGATTGCATATCTGAGCATTGATCGGCTGCCCATATTGATACGCATCGTGTTTACAACCCGTGATCACAGGTTCTCTTGGTGTCTTTTTGATTCCTGGAGTAGACTGACTCGGAGGAGGGGTGTTTAACGGGAAATCGATCTCTGTTGAAAACGGATCCAGATCTTGCGATGCCGGAACCAGGGACGTTTCGACGTTTGAGAGCATGTTTCGGGGCATATATTTATTAATATATCGTTGATCCGAATTGATCAAGAGACCCAAAATACCGATACGAGGTGCCATTTACTTTTGTTTTTTATGATTATATTACAACTGTGGGTCGTAGAAGTCATCGCCATCGAGTGAAAACGAGGGTCCAACACCACCAAAATTGAATCCAAGTCGGTTTGCTTCTATCGGCGTGATGAACGTGGGTGGAGATGATGTGGGTAAAAACATGATCTTTTCCCGGTTTCTTTGCCACCACGGCTTCAGATTTTGTATTTGTTTTCCTTGTATCATGAACATCTCATTTTGAATGAGATGAAGAAGGACCGCGCTAAAGATTTTTGGAGTATTGAACTGATCATAGGTTATAAACTCAGGCAAACCACTATCCACACGACTTCTAGGGACTTCGAGTTGATCCATGATGGCTTGAATTCTCTGGTCGAGTTGATCCGTGATGTCTTGACTTCTCTGGTCGTCCGATCCTGATGAACTCGATGATAGTTGGGGTACCAGACTTGTGTCTACCTGAATAAGCGAGTCACCTGACTGTGTCGTACTAGAGACGCTACTCAGTGAATCGCCATCCCCGTTTCGGTTTCCATTCGAGAGAACGGCGGCTTGTAAAGCCCTGAGAACCATCAACACATCGCTATTGGTCAGTACTTGCTCCTCCATTAACGCCTCGATTCCAGTCAATCTTGTTTCCAACTTCAAGGTCGGATCTGTGGAAAACAGTCGATTGACCGGCAATCGTCGAACAATCGTACGCTGGGGACGATTGAAGGGTGGGTTCGAACGGATTTGATCATCCGATTCACCATTCCGCCGTCTATTGTTATATTGGACCATCCAATCAGCATCAAACGGGTCGGGTACCTTGATATCGATGGTTTTCCCTGATGTAAGTTGCACCTTTTTCCCAAATAGAGACTCGTCCAGTTTATTGATCTTGTCGAAATCGACTCCCCGACTCATGGGTTCCGGTTTTTTCCAGCCTGGTCGATCGAGTTGGAATGCACTGCTTCTTCGATATGTCGGGAGTTGGGCAGGGGTTTCGTTTACGAGATCTTCATTGCCTACTTTGCTCCCTGGACGCGAAAAGAAACTCATTTATCTTGTCTTTTTTTAATTGGTCTCGATGATTTCAAATCCGTTTTTGCGAAGCATGGCTGGAGATTTGTCCGTCATATCGATCCATAACGAGTCTCTTTTTTCGGTCATCAGATTTTCAAATATGGATTTGAAATCTTCTAGTTTCAAACCCGTCTTACGAGCGACTTGAGACATTGCGTCGAGATCATTGCACCGCCACAACACCCACAAGTTACTACAACGTCTGACAATAGGGGGTACGTTAAACGCGTCTTGCGCACACAAAATGCAACTGATATTCTTGTGAGTAGATACAAATCCGAAAAGTCTGTCTAAATTCTGTTTTTGCTCTTTCTGCATGAACTTGAATTCCAAGTCATCTAATACAACAAGCGTTTTCTCTTTGCCTTCCCATTCTGTAGGAGCAGGGATTTCATCGATCATTTCGGCGTCGACGTCGCTATACTCCCTGGTGAACCCCCCATCACAATGAATGACAAACACCTTTTCGAATGGGGGATGGGCTCTGAGGAGTATATTTTTCACTGTATTCGTTTTGCCCATGTTGGGAGGACCAAGACAAACGGCTCGGAACGGGTGGGGAAAATTGAGCAACCCTCTTGACTCATGCCATGCTTCGTGAAACGCTTTATCCGCATTAGGAATGCCAATCAGTTTGTTTGGCAACTTCATTATTTAGAGTTTTTTTAATTTATAGAAAAAGGACTAAGTAAGCATAGGTATGTCAGCGTATATCATCAATCCGGAAACAAATCGACCCGTGAAGCGCGGTTCTCGTAATCATAAAATATTGATGAGAGAAGGAAAAGTATCCTATGAAGAGGATGTAATGCAGGAAGAAAAAGGGAAGAAGGTGCTCTACAAGATCAAGCAAGAAGAAACGGAAGATGAGATTGAAAACAAGAAACGCGAACTGGATCAATCGTTACAAGACAAGGATCGTCAAGCCGTACGTGGACGAGGTCAATACAAGGATTCGTTAGTCGAGAGATACAAGCCGCCACCTGCAGAAAAGGTACTCCACAAGGTCAGTAAGGTTGCCTCCAAAGTACAAAACACTCAATCCAAAACGCTCGAAGACATGAGAAACGAAGATTTAGACGCCCTTGAATTGTTCATTGCTCGAGAGATTATCAAAGCACAAAAGCAAAGGAAGACCCTTGAGGAACAAGAAGAAGACGAGTGGGTTTATAATCAGGTTTAGAAAAAAAGGATAGAAGTAAATGATACACGAGCAAACGTACATCTTTTCGAGTGACCCGAATCTCGGGGCGGAGAAACGCTCTAGCGACGGGTCCTCCTTCTCGGTCCGTTTCGAGCAGGGGTTTGGACTTGATGCACACGCGGTCGATAAAAGTTCAATCTATATGCAGGTGGATTCGGCTACCGTATGGAATTCTTCACCAAATGTGATCACGGGAGTGAACGACACTCTAGTTTTCTTGTGGTCTGGCGGAGGACGTACCCTGGTTTTCCCTGAAGGAGTGTATTCGATTGCAGACAACGATGACACTTTGAACGCTGAACTTCAAATTCTTCTGGTTGCCCAAGGATTACCAAGCAATCTATTTAAATTTACTGTGGTACCACATTTGAATCGTATCGTAGTTGACTCTTCGGATACGACTTATGGAAACAAAACACTTGCTTTTGGCAACCCGAATAGCATTGGAAAACTTTTGGGATTTGATAGTAACATTACCCTGCCATCTGGCGTGTCTAGTGTCCGAGCACCAAATCGGGCATCGTTTAACAACGTCAACTATTTTTTGATTCAAACCGACTTGATTTCGGATGGAATACCCGTCAATGATCGATCGCAGGGAATCGTCGCTGAAGTTCCGATCTTAGTCGCTCCCAACAGCCAGATTGCCTACGAACCATACAATCCCCCGAAAGTCCATGCATCCACACTGAGTGGCATGTCTAAATACGAGGTCCGTTTTTCGTTACTGAATGACAATGCGGATCCAGTCATCATGCCCGAGTACTGGACGTTTCGTATGCGATTGTTTTACCAATATTTACCGGTATCAAAATCCAATCATCGTTCGTGATAATTCATGATTGATATAATAAATGGGGAGGGACATGTTTGTTGCTTCAAATCTAATGAGAGGCGGTCTTTTCAACTCGTTCCCCGGACCGACGATGACCAAAATTCTCAACTCGCTGCCGGATAGTGACGAAAACGCTAGACCCGGGTATGTAGGCGAAAAACACTTGCCTTTGCTTTTGCCAAACGGCAGATTCGGACGCGCAAATTACTGTGGTCCGGGGACGCATATCGTTCAGCGACTGAAAGACGGTGATCCCCCTCGGACGGCGATCGACAAGGTATGTCAGGGACATGATATTCGATACGAAATGGCTCGTAATTTGAAGGATACTCGCAAAGCAGACGAGATCATGATCAACAAAACAAAACAACTCGTGAAAAACAAGCAGGACAATCGATTTAACGGGGTGGTAGCAGGGAAGGCGATCGAAGCCAAAGCCAAACTCGAAGATCTGGGGGTATTACGGCGGGATATGTTTGCGCACAAGGGAAGCACCATGGATTCGAATCTGTCTCTTCAAGATCGGGGGGTGTCTGCGGAGGATGCCCAGGTACTCCAAAACAAATTGGAAAGTCTCGAACAACAAGGCTATGGGAGAAGACCTGCAGATAAATTGAAAGCAAAAATCATCAAGGGGTTGCAAAAAGAGAAGAAAGAGTCGTTTTTGCAGGGGATGGTCAACAAACTCAAACTCACTGATAATGTACCAACGTCTCTGATCCATATGTTTGAGAACAAGGCATTTTCAAAAACACGCAATCCTCTTTTGAAAAATGCACACAGCGTGATCACGATCCTGATCAAGGGGCTACTAGAGAAAAAGGGAATAGACGATACGAGACCGATACGAAAGATGATCCCAGAAGATCGATACAAAGCCTTGCTAAAGGCGTATGGGACTCGTGACGCCCAAGCCTTTCTCGAATTGATTGTGGATTCTGTGAAGGGGGCTTGAAAAGAATCGTCATAAAAAATAAAAAAATAGAGTAAAAAGATGTCGTTGTTCCATTTACCAACTCGCACTGAAGAATTAGAGAGTTCAAACCATGGTATTGCCAAATCGGGGTTTGATCAAATCGCGCCGCAACGAGCGATAGAAGGGGCTAATTTTACGAAAGGGCAGATTCGGTTCCGCTGGGAAAATTCGTCGGGTTCGTGGTGGGTCCCTAAAAATTCGTATATCCGAGCCAGGCTGTCGATTACTCACGCGGACGGGAGCCCTGTGCAGACGACGGATGAAGTCGCTCCACAGATGAATCTGGGACATTCACTTTTCAAGTCGATGGAATTTACGATCGCAGACAAGACCGTTTGCAAGGTGAGTGACTACCTTCACCAAGTTTCTACTCTGGACACCCGTTTGGACAAAAGCAAGGCATGGCTCGACTCTGTGGGTAAGAGCACTGACTTTTGGGATGCCTCTCCTCATACTCGAATGACGCAGATTTCAGAAGACGGTCGCATCGCTACGATCGATGATTATCAACTGTATGAACAGAACTATACGACTGCAAATATCAATTTCAATGCCGATACTATCTTTTCGTATACTTCCACTACGGGTCTATTTACTATCGAACAAACCACTGCTGGGAACCCCCTTTTTGCATCCGATAATGCAATGGAAAACTTTTTGCTTCTGGTGCGGCGGAAAGGGGTTCGTATTGGATACCAGCAGGTAGGTACTGACGCAACGATTGATAACTCGACCGTGAATCTGTCTATGGAAATTTTGAATATTAAGACAGGAGCCGGGCTATTTTCCCAGAGCGAAATTGATACGATATACAGTAATTACGATGAGAATGGTACAGCGTTACGGGCGCTCGTAGCGGCAAAAAGACTGACGTTTTCGGCAATCGTTTTCCGTTGCCCTAAAAACGTCCATTCGCCAGGCGGCGTACCGCCGGATGGGACGGGTATCTTTCTTTCAGTGCCTCGTTATGGTCGCCAGTACCAGGGACACAAAAGGAGTGTCGTCGATGGCGATTCGTCAAAACATGCTAACCATTTTGAAGTTATTTTCCAACCTTGCTTGTCTGTTTTCAAACTGGGTCATGCTCTCCCTTGCGGGAAGTATGAGTTGATTCTGAATCCGCATTCCATGTCGGATCTCACCAATGCCGCGATTCAGAGTCTGATCCCTAAAAATGATATCAGCACCGGATACAAAATCAATGTACAAGACCTGTATTTCTTCGCGAATACTCTGCAGGGTATGCGGACCGACAATCTCACTTATCTGCTCGATCTCACGGAAACGTCTCTCCAGACTCGTCAATTGCTGTCCAAGGACTTTTCGATGAATCAGTTTGATGTCTCACCTTCGAGTTACGCTCTCACTGTTGCGTACCAGTCTTCTCTTGCTGGGTCAAATGCATACGACTCGCGTTCCCTGTTCCGTGCGTCGCTTCCTGACGGTCAGACTCTTCTGCCGCGTGATGGGTTTACACAGGAACAGCGACTGACTCGCTTCTATCTTAACTATGCTGGTGTGAATCAGCCGTCCCCGGATGCGGATCCCGCTGCGTCTGCTTCGTCGGCGGATGGTTTAACGGGCGGCGTCCAGTACCTTACGCAGCGGTATGGTGACAGTCTGCTCAATGCGGGG